>ENA-ORBV01011207-ORBV01011207.1-microbial-mat-metagenome-genome-assembly--contig:-NODE-11207-length-14151-cov-3.522524_pt1 | contig 14151 bp, 27 predicted proteins | sample MGYA00237777_ERZ505514 | MGnify/ENA primary metagenome ERZ505514 (study PRJEB26160, sample SAMN06269048) | microbial mat metagenome | isolation source: Oligotrophic lake microbial mat | place...
TTGCGCAAGTTCCTGAGCCAGCAGCTTGGCATGAATGTACCAGGACATGACAATCGCGCTCTCTGAAGTGCCCATCATCTTCATGGCTTCCTTGATACGCAGCTCTTTCTCCGAGACGATGTTTTGGATCTGCAGTGCATGTGAGCACATGGTGCTATGAGTTATCGGCCAGCCATGACTTAACAATCGCACACACTGTCAGACCGAGTGCCTTACCAATCTCGTGACGGGCCACATGTACACCAGCGCGAAGAACAGACCGATGAACTGGGAAATGACATCCCCGAACGCTAAACGCCAACATACACACGTGATTCAATCAGACCCGGCGATGTACAGGCAGCCGGCGAGTCCAGCACGGGTCTATCAGATGACTTACTGTCACTGGTGTGCGCCAGAGTGGGGAAGGGACTGGCGGTCAGGTCAAGCGTGGTGTTGTAGCTGGAGCTGCGGCTGAAGATGAAGCGATCCACCGTACGCTGCAGGGCCACGAAGCCTTGCTTCATGTAGCGGAACATGGGGTCAACCTCCACGCCGAGCTGCAAAGCGAGCCAGGGGCACGGCCATGAGCTCAGCAACTACCTTGCCAAGGTCGAGGGGAATCAACCCGAAGTAATTAACGTACCTGCAAATCATCCTTCTGCTTGACTTCAAATGTGTCTGGCACACCTTGATAATCGAATGCGCTGAATCTGCCCTGCGACGCGTTCATACGGATGGTGTACCCCCATTCACCAGGCACGCCCACGTTGGCAGGGATCTTGGTCAAGATGACTGCTGCCCACAGGCCCGGAGTGTCAGGGAACTTGCCGTAGCGCCGACTGCCGATGTAACTGCTCATCTCGCTGGACGATATGAAACTCAATGTGGCATTAGGAAAGAACTGTTCTAGGTAATCTCGAAGCAGGCCGCCTACAGGCACACACACGACGCGATGCGCTGATGGGCCAGGTGACGAAGAACAGACCATGTCTACAGCATGTGTTACCTTGTCCGGTATTGGGAACCACTGCAATCTTGCGGGAGGTTTGATTAAGCAGGGATTGCAGCTCCGTGAGACTGCTTGCATCGTTGAAATTGGCTATCCAACGATTCTCGAGGTAGTGTCCTGGGTGCAGCAGCCAGCCAAGACAGGGCACCATACCATCAGCACAGCACAGGGCACCGCATTGCCGACACGTGTATGCATCGATACACGAAGCAAGAGTCAGGTCCGACGAGTAGCCGGGTCAAGATAACGCAGGACACGGCTCGGCGCGTAACCCCACTTACTGTCTGGCACATCGCTGATGCCGTTGGCGTCTCGAAGCAGGGCCAGGAAGATCATCACAATCACAGGTAGCAATATCTCTGACGCCGTCGAGATTGGCATGCGCATCTGTGGCCAGACAAGAGCATGCAAAACATGCCGGTGAGCACGCGCACCGCTGGCCAGTTCAAAACACCGACCAGGCCAACTGTACTCGAGCGGAGAAAAACAAAGTAACCAAGTGTCCACATACCTTGAGCAAGACATTCTTCTTCACCAACGCGCGGAACTGCGCGAACCAGCTCATGACCGTCATTTCAGCCTATGTTGCACAGCGTGGCGTTTTCGACCGTTTTCGATCACGGAAATGCGTGACTTGCAACGAGGGCACACGCGGACAGTTCTGACGAATATGCCGAAGAGCTGCCGCCGCTGAATGGCTCAGTATGCAGCGACACACTCTGGAAGCTACGAGCGTGTCAAAGACCGTTGCAAAGCGGAACACACGCAAGGCTAACGGATGGGAAATGCGTTGATGGCCAGCACACAAAAGGGAAGCACACAAACAGCAATCATGACTCTGCGATCCGACGGTGACGCTCCGGGAATGGGTTGTTCCACAGCAACACCAGTCATCACTCCTCTATAGTTAGTTTCGCAACAAACATAGCGGTCGTCATGATCATATACCAGACATATATTTAGAACCAGCAGACAGCATTCCTGATCATTCACAACCACAAGCAGCCATGGCGTGAGCTCAGCAGCCGAGCAAGCGCTGAGCCCTCTGTCGGTTGATGCATGGTACAGTACTACACGTCTGCACAGACTGCAGCTGGAGCTGGAGCTGCCACTAGTCGTCAGCTTCGTCCTCCTCGTCAGCCTCTTTGAGCCATTGCAGCAGCGGTTCACTCGCTTTCAGCAAAGCTGCCACCTGATCTGGACTGCCGGTTGAACCGGATGCTGCCGCTGCTGCTGCACCAGCACCGCCGCTGAGCTCGGCACGAACTGACCCCTCCCAAGCGAAGATAGCGTCCTCCGTCACGATATCACAGTCCTCATCATACAGCTGCCGCAGCAGAATGGGAAAGAGCGGTCGATACGCTTCGAGCTCCAAGCACGCCGCCTGGTCATGATGATGCAGTTCATACACAGAGTCAGTTCCAGTCTGTCGCAAACGGTGCAGCAGCACGCTCACTAGACCTGCAGCCCGAAAATGATGAGTGTTTGATCCGATTCCGCCTGGCCAAACTTTTTCTGTTCAAGCAGCAATCAGAGACAGCATCGGTAAGTGCCGTCACTACACATAGGGCAGAGCAGGGCACGGCTATGTTGTACCAGCAGCGACTTCCATTTGATCAGTAAGGTGCTCGCCTCCTTGCTGATCGCTTTGGTGATCTTGACAGCTCCCCCGGCAGCGGAGGCACCTGCTGTGTGGCAGTAGCAAAGCAATCATGAAAGTTAGATACGGTGCACCCAGATTAGGCGGACAGGGCTACAGCAAATAGAATTACCGCCCGCAGGGCCCGGGGCCGCAGTAGCTGATAGGCTCTTAATTAATGATAACAGGGCCTTGAATACTGCAGTGAAGTACTCCAGCGCAGTGGCGTCATGTGACAGCTTCAGCGACGATATCTCCAGCTGGATCGAGTCCACATCCAGGCCCTCCTCCTGACCACGCCGCAGCGTCTCGCGAAGCTGGTGTGAGGAATGGAACAGGAATACGAGTCCATGTGGCGCTCAGTGGCTGCTAGCAGGCGGCAACTCATCATGTCATGAGGCATGTGAACGAGTACCTCGCGCATGAATTTGGCATCTGGTAGCCTCCGAGCTGCGCCTGCCCCTGCCGGGCCCGCTGCACCAGACATGGCCGCTGCTGTTGCGTGAGCCAGACCATCTTCTTCTGCCTCCTCGTCACTGCCAGCACCATCCGCGCCGTCATCCAGGTCCTCATCAAAGTCGTGCAGGGTGTCATCACCCTTGATCTCGTCCTGCTGCAGCTTCTGCACGTGCGCATACGATCACAACAGCATCAACAGCAAGCCCGTGGTCACCTGAGACCTCCACACTTCCATTGACGGATGTAGACCATACCTGACGCCAGGCTGCCATGTCCGGTGCAATTGAATTCAGGTGAAACGGGTCTGCAGACGCTGTGGCATAGCGCCTGCCACCTCCACCATCACCGACAGCGGATGGGTCTGATGCGACTGCACGACAGGTAAACCGCAACACATTACGACGAGCAACTGCACCTCTGAGGTGCGACGATACATGGCACTTCACATACTAATGGGCGGCTGGTTGGCGCGGGGCGAGTTGGCTCCGGCGGAATGCTCCGATGCGTCAGAGCCGTCGGAGCCGAAGGCTGCGTCTTGATCTCGATCACTCACATCGCCATCGCTCTCATCGGCGGTGTCCTGCGCAGCGGTGGTGGAGATCAAAGTATAGGGCGGGAGCGCGAAACGCGCGCCGATCACCGTTCTGAAGGACAGCACACAGCCACGGGGGACGGTGCAGCCCTGCCGGACCACAGCACCGTTGCAAAGGATCACGTGATCCAGGGTCACCCCATCCTCGATGATGTTGTCGCCCCACAGGTAAGAGTTGCTGATTCGAACATTATTACCTGAGCACATCACAATCACCAGGTCACGTTATCAAGGCCGTGCGGCAACATGCTGCGTGACATTCACTAACTGACCAATTTTGCAGTTGCGGCCAACAATGGTGTGGTCTAGCGTACTGCGGTCACCGATTGAGGTGCCAGAGCCGATCACCACACCAGTGCCCAGTTGACACGTGCGCGTTAGCTGCACCTCGTCACGCTTGTCTGCGGGTTCAGATCAACCGAACACACACACACACACACCCACCGTATTGGTGCTCAGCGATGCGACATATCTCAACCACACATGAGGTCAACATCGTATTAAAGGCAAGCACATATGGATGTGAACAGCATCCTCACCAGCCGGGTGCTCCTTGTAGATATTGCCACGCTGAAAGGTGTAGAAGGTGCTGCCCGACCAGTTATTGTCAGGGACCACTGGGAAGGTCCATCTCTGCACGATGTCCTTGCTGTGCACACACACACACACACACACACACACACACACGCATATATCGGATACAGTCAGGTCCACGCCTAGGCACAAGTACTCCTTGATAACCGCATCAAGCAAAATGAATGACATTACCTAACACTGTCGTAGGTGTGCAGGTCCGCCACTCTGGCCGCATACTCATTCTGCGTCACATGCGCATGCAGCTTGTGCCCGTAAACATCAGAGCCCAACAGACCCTTCACGAAGTCCCTGCGGAGGTCCTGGTAATCGAACTCCTCCTTGAACAGCGTCAGCACCTCCGTGGTGCAGATGTCGATACCACAGTCCATCAGATCGTACCGCAGCCGCACGCGCGCGTGCTCGTTGAACAGGTTTAGCGATACATTCACCTCGTGCGTGTCATCAGAGTTCTCGTAGAACATCAGTTCGTTAGTTTCCTACAGTGCATCATCAGCATACCATGAGCGAGTTAACACCTAACCGCATTGACGCGCGCGCAAGCCTGGCAGTCACCGACCTTGTCTAGCGCAACCACTGTAGAGTCATCCAGGATGCGCGACCGATGCGATGGAGCAGCCTTCATCATCACCATGGTCATCACGTTGTGCTTGTCTTTCTTCACACGGTCTCTGTTGTGCGCACGCCACACGATCGTCAGATCAACGCCCCCAGCAAGCAGCACCATCATGCTCTATTCAGCACTTACTTGTGTGCCTGCAGCGCGGCTGCCAGCTTGATATTGGACACCACATCCGCGCCCATCAAAATGAAGTCTCCTCGGATGACATTGAGACTCTCCAGATGCCGCAGGGCGTCGCCAACAGTGCCTGCATCCTCGGCGCGCACACACTCGACACTGGTGGCTTGCAACCCCCGCTTCCACTTGGACCGGTGCAGATACTCCTCCACCACAGAGGCGTGTGATGAACACACCACGAAGATCTGTTTGACGGCATTAGCGGCTAGCAGCTCCAGCGCATATTCGATCATGGGGACATTGACCAGCGGCAGCAGAGCCTGTCATGCACCACACTGTTGAAGTAGAGCACGATACTGCACTACATAGCACAGGCGAGCCATCTTCACTGATATGGTCTACATTACCTTAGGTTTCTCATGTGTGATCGGTCGGAACTTGACGGCATAGCTGTCAGCCAAGATGACGCCCTGCAGAATATCCTCTTGCTTGAACAGGTCGCCACCACCATCGTTCCCCTTTTTGCCCTTCGCTTTGGCGGCCTTAGGCTGAGTGGGCTTCATGCCAGCAGCGATTTGACTGCGATAGTAGAAGCGGCAAGAGAAAGAAAGAGCGCCGCACAGCTCAATGCGCTGATTCGATTGCGGAAAACATTGAAAGATGGCTTTATGGGGATGTATGCTTGATACGGTGATCACCACGTGTGTTTTTTACTTATGACGTTACTATAGAGACGCGCGCGCATCAGTACGCAACATGCACATCCTTCGGTGTTCCGTGGAACCATGTGCACCGCCCCGGCTCAGTGGGATCAGCAATAGCCCACAGAGAGGATTCAAGCTCGCTTGGCAGCAGGTTGACTTAAGTATTTGGCACGCATTTGAGCTGTTGCAGCCACCGCATGCAGTGATGCGATCATACATGGTACATTCATCGTCAGACCACAGACCATTGAGTTGACAATATCAACACACCGTACCCTTGAAGTTGCTCCTGAACTTGTCATGCTCCCGCCGCAGCTCCATCTCCTTCGCTGATGCATCCGGGTTCTCTTCGTCGACAGCAGGGTCATCATCGGACTGCACACATGCATAACCATCGATACATCATCACCACCACATAGCGCGATATACTCGGCTGAGCGCAGAAGAGCAAACACTCGGGTGATGTATCGCCACACCTACCTCATCGTCAACAGACTTGAACACATTCGCTAACGGCGTGCGGCCGCCCTGGATATCGACGAAAGTGGAGGCCCTGGCTTTGAGCGATCGGTTCCGGAACACGGAGTGCAGCAGGATCACTGTACGTGCGGGAGGACACGTGGCGTGAATATGTGCTGATCAGTATCCGGCACAGCATTGTATCATACCTAGAGTGCTAAGCGATATCGACAGCAGGAAGGAGGTCCCGCCCATCACCAGAAACAGCACGAAGGACACTACGCGGTACAAATTGAACGAACACTGAGATGAAGCGCTGCTGGGTCACGCCTGAAGGTAGCAAAGAGTACCTGCTGCAAAGGCAGCGGCAATCTGAGGGCTGCTGAGCTGCTGCTTGCCGATGAACAAGGGCTGCTTCCGCATGACAAACAACGCATATCCACCCACCGCCACAATGATGCCAGCGATGATGAAGGGCGGTCTGGCGATGCTGAACAAGATGGCGGCAGACATGGGGTGCACATGAGATAGAGCGGGTAAGTACTACACACACGGCATTTGATGGGGCACACAACAGGAGGCTGATCGACAGCGCACATGGTATTTAATGCCGCGCTGCGGGAGGGACGACATGCACGTTAAGCAAGGATCAAGCGGACACGCCTGACGCACCAGACGTAAAGCAAGAAGAGTGCAAACACTGCCAGGTAATTCGCTTGGTAATACACCAGATTAGTCTTGACACGCTCTGCGAGTGATCTCTCATCCGATACATCTGGCATTTTGAACGCATCGAGCTCCAGGAACTCTGACCATCTACATCAAGGCCACGTCACCCACACCCACAGCAGTTTGAATTCGTGCGCACGGCAGTGATGCGAATGGGGACTTACGGTCTCAGAACCAGGCGCTTCAGCCCCTTGGTACTCATGTTCCACAACTCAAGCACGACAAAGCACTCCCAGTATTCAAAACCACGATGTTGCCCGTAATGACGACGGCGGTCGCAAACGACGCGTTTGTTTCGCTCGCCGCCGCTAAATGCTTGGTATTTAGGCCGCCTAATCATTCCCTAATGCACCCCAGCAATAGAACACATTCCCGCTTTGCGCGGTGTTCCGTGCGCTGTGCTTTCTTACGTATTGTGTACGCGCTAAGTCAGCCACCACACTCAACAAGATGGGAAAGGGTCGTATGACATTGCTGGATGTGTACGCCATCGTGAAAGAACTGAAAAAGAAAGTTGTGGGTGAGTATACGCTGTTCTCGTGCATCTCCATTATGGTACTGATTGCTGACTTTCACATCTGAACCGGTGCTGCATGGCACTCGACCCGCTTACGTGCTCTCCTTCACCGATCTTAAGGCCTTCGTCTGTCGAATGTCTACCATCTGTCCGGGCGAACCTACCAGTTCAAATTCGCGGGTACGTGAGGGATGGTCCGCATGGTTGCGAACAGCATGTGACCTGTGCATGCCCATGCATGATTCAGGCGATAGCAAGATCTTTCTCATTATGGAGAGTGGCGCACGCGTCCACACCACTAAGTATGAGCGAGATAAAGAGAAGGTACCATCTGAGCTGTCATGTTGACGCCGACAGGTTGGTCCTTGATGCAGCTTCGCGTTTGCAGATGCCCAATGCATTTGCTATCAAGCTGCGCAAGCACATCAGAGCCAAGCGTTTGGAGGACATCCAGCAGCTAGGTGAGCCTGCTTCTATGTCTCTCGTGTGACTACAGCCTCGCGATCTGCTGTGTTAATCCGTCAACAACTCTTGCGGACCAGGCATGGATCGAATCATCGATTTCAAGTTTGGCACCGGCACTGGGGTAAGCAGCCTCAGTCCGCTGTCGTGGGCTGATAGTGCACGTCTTTGCGGCACCTCATGTCGGCTCGATCTCCGTGTTAATGCTTGCGCTCACGATATTCTCACGATGGTGCAAACCCTGGCAGGCGTTCCACGTGATCCTGGAACTCTATGCATCCGGCAACGTCATCTTGACGGATCATGAGTACGTGCCACCCCAATGCAGCCTGTAGCCGAAGTGTTGGATGTGCATTGTCAGCGCATATGCTGCGCTGCAGCTCTCTCGTGTTCATCATTTGATGGAGCCCCGATCGCTTGCTAATCTCAGCCTCTGTGTCGTGTACTTCCTATGGCAGGTTCACCATCCTGGGCCTACTGCGCACGCACACTATGGAGGCTGGCACCGAGACTGGCGCTGGTAATGACCCGGACGCAACAACTGCGCGGCAGCAGTATGATGTAAGTGACTGCTTACGTAATGTTGATGGCTAAAGGCTGGTTATCTGATCGCTCAGCACACTATGATCAGAACGGGCATTCTGCTCGCGTGGCGGTGGGCGAGAAGTACCCCATGGAGTTCGTGTCAGGCCGTGCCGGCGTGGACCGTGAGACCATCCTGCGAGTGCTGGATCGAGCTGTGGTAGGTGAGGTGTGATAGGTGAGGTGTGATAGGTGAGGTGTGATAGGTGAGGTGTGATCGGTGCACCGGGTGATAGCGCTGCTGATGCGGTATCGCAGTACTGAGAGGTCTGATCTAGCCGTCATTATGCATGCATCACATGTTCTAGGAGGCAGAACTGAAGCTCTACGGAGGCGATGAGGCTCCTGCAAACATGACCAGTTCAGCTGCACCGACTGTGGCTGGCGGGTCATCCTCATCACCAGTGACAGCTCCAGCTGGGGCAGGTCCCTCTTCGTCTGCAACAGATGGTGCAGTAACAGTCAAACCCAGGGTATGGCGTGCTTGTGCTCGAGCGTGCTTAATGCATCCACCCATACAGTACACAGCTCATCTCCACGCGCTATTCTGATCGCACAGGTGTCCCGTCCTCCTCGAGGCACTCCGCTGCCAGGCACTGAGGACCCGGACGCTCAGAAGAGACCGCTGACCAAGCGGCAGAAGCGATGGTTGGAGCAACAGAAGGCTCTGCAATCTGGTGGTGCTGCAGCTGCAGCTGGTAGCATGCCACCGGATGATGATGGTGACGGTGATGGTGATGACACCGGCAGCCATCGACCAGATGACGCTGCCAGCCAGGCTCAAGCGGGGTCCAAGAAGAAACAACGCCGTCATCGGGACAGCGGTGACGCTGGCAGTGGGGACGAGAAGCAGAGCATGCGAAGTGGCAAGAGCTCCGCCACAGCGATCAGCAAACAAAGCAAGCAAAGCAAGGCTGGCAAGAGCGGTGGCGCGATCACTACCACGACTGCCAGTGCTGGCCCTGGAGCAGCTGCCACTGCGGCATCATTAACTCGACCTCAACAGCAGTCATCAGGCAAGAGCAAAGCAGCAGACGTCAAGTCACCTGCTGTGCCGCCATCAGCACAAGCTCAGCGTCGCAAGATGCAGGCAACAACCCTGCGGCAGATATTCACTTCTCAACGCGAGATAGCTGTCGGTCCCGTCATCGTCGATCACTGCTTGCTGCAGGTATGATGCATGATCATACTGGTCGATACGGGCTGCGTGACCTGGCCGTTCATTGTGCACCTGTCATCTGTATTATGATCATTCACCAGGGCGGGTTTGACGGTCGCGCCACGCTAGAGTCGCTCGGCTGGGATGGTAAATCATCGCCCGCGGCCGCTGTTCAGCAGACACGGCCTTTGTTTGCCGCTGATGCCGTTGAACGACTGGTGAAGGGCTTCGCTGATGCTGAGATCGTCATGTCTCGCCTCAAGAATGAGGTATTGCAACCTCGGGATCGTTGATGACAATACAGTGATGTGCGAATTGGGTGCATCTGCTACCGTGCCTGACAGCATTGATGCTCATTCTGTTGTGTTCTGTGCGCCGTGGCAGGATCTACCGGGTTATATCATCGTCAAGAAGACAAGGTCACAGGTGAGGCGACAGCAGCATGGCGTCGTTGTGATCAGAGTCCCGAATCCTTTACAGTGCTTCTCGATGATGCTAGGACTTGGCCGCTAAGGCAGCAGCAGGAGCCGCCAAAGATGGTAAGGCGGGTCTAAGCAAGGCTGAGCGCAAGAAGCGTGCTAAGGAGCGAGATGCGCAAGCCTTAGAACAAGCCCAAGGTCAAGGTCAATCAGTGCAGACGCAGCCATCTTCTGAGCCAGCAGCTGCCATCCCTGCTCCGGTTATCACAGAGCCCAGTGTTCCTGCTCAGACTGCTGCTTCATCAGCACCAACAGCAGCAACATCACCAACAGCAACAGCAACGCCAGCACCGGCACCAGCAGCGGAGTCCAGCACTAGCTCAGCCGCAGCTACCGCTGCCAAGGCAGTGGAGGAGTATGTGGAGTTCCTGCCCATCCAGCTGCAGCAGTACACGCCCGAACAGCTCGCCAAGAGCACTTCAGGCAGGGGCGGTGCTCCCAATCTGGAGATACGACAGTTCCCTTCGTTCGATGAGGTGAGTGCGGCATTATTTCATGGCGCAAAGATAGTGGAGTTTCATTGAGTCCCGTCGTGTTCACTGATGTACCGTGTCTGGCCGCTTTATCACCAACAGGCACTGGACGAGTTCTACTCCCAATTAGAGGCCCAGAAGCTGGCGCTCAAGCAGCTACGCGAGGAGACTGCAGCCTGGTCTAAGGTTGATCGAGTGAAGGCCGATCATCGACAGCGGGTAGAGCGGCTCCAGACAGCGTATGAGATCAATCAGCGCAAGGGCGAGGTGATCGAATATAGCCTCAATCAGGTGCAGAGCGCCATCAATGCGGTGCAGATCCTGGTGGCCAGTGGCATGGACTGGCGAGATGTGGACACTGCCGTGCGAGAACAACAGCGACAGGGCAACCCCGTAGCACGTGTCATTGCGCCTAACGGCCTAAAGCTCAGTGAGAACACCATCACTGTCATCCTGCCAGATCGTACGCAGGATGATGAAGAGGACTCCGACGACGAAGACGACCCTGACGGCGACGACCTGGACGGTGCTCGATCCGACGACGAGAAGTCCAAAGCGGGTCCGAATCGACGGCCGCAGGTGCGGGTGGATGTGTCGCTCGGCATATCGGCGTACTCCAACGCGCAAGAGTACTTCGCGCGCGCCAAAGCCGAGTACCGCAAGAAGGAGAAGACGGTGGAGTCCAGCGAGAAAGCAGTCCGCCAGGCGGAGCAGCGCACAGCTCAGGCCCTGAAGCAGGTGGATGTGAGGGCCAAGATGCAGATCATACGCAAGGTGCACTGGTTTGAGAAGTTCCATTGGTTCATCTCGTCCGAGAACTACCTGGTCATCGGCGGTAAAGATGCGCAGCAGAACGAGATGATCGTGAAGCGGTACATGGGCAAGAACGACATCTATGTGCACGGCGACTTCCATGGCGCCTCGTCAGTGGTGATCAAGAACCCGCATTCTGATCAGACTGTACCTCCGAAGACGCTGTTCCAGGCCGGCACGATGTGTGTCTGCCGCTCCGCCTCGTGGACGGACAAGGTGCCGAACAGCGCGTACTGGGTGTACTCGAATCAAGTCAGCAAGACTGCACCAACGGGAGGTAGGGAACTCATTGGTGCACATAATGGCTGCTAGTCTGCTATGGTGCTTGTTGCTGACCTGGGGTAATTTGTCGATGCATGTACGTGTGTACCGCGTGATCAGAGTACCTGCCCACCGGCTCCTTCATGATCCGCGGCAAGCGCAACTTCCTGCCTCACACCCCGTTGGTGATGGCGTTTGCTATACTGTTCCGAGTGGACGACTCCTGTGCGGCTCGCCACGCGGGTGAACGCAAGTCCAAGTTCAGAGACACTGAAGCCACCACCGGTGATGCGAATGCCGCTGCTGACGGTTCAGTTGATGGCGCTGGGAGTAATGAGGTAGCCATGTCAGTCAGTACTTCAACAGCGGCAGGTGCTGCAGGCAAGCAGCAGCAGAAGCGTACTAAGAAAGGGGATCCTGATCACCTCAAGCCCGCTGCGGCACCCAACAGCACTCCGGCAGCTGGCGGCGCAACTAGCTCAGTAGCTGCGCCATCGATTCAACACGAGAGCTCAGACGAATCTGACGTTGATATCACTGGACAGTTTCTCAGGTACGTAAATGTGCACTTCTCGTCATGCGTAGCTGCTTCCACATCGTACATGACATCTGGTTGGTACGGATGAAATTGAATCAAACAGATACGGTTCGGCAGTGCCAGCCATGCTGACCTTAGGGCCCGACGGGAAGGCAGCCAACCCTGAATCCGAAGACGAGGATCCGCAGATCGCCAAGCTGCTGCGCAAACCGGCCAGCTCTGGCAAAGGTGCGGTCTGTATGTCTGAACAATGCGATCATGGTGCATGGGGCTCAAACAGAAGCCTTCCGTACTCTGTAGGGTCCAAGCACGTGTCTCGTAAGCAGCGACGGAAACAGAAAAAGGGCGCCACTGGCTCCGACGACGATGATGAGCCCGAGGCCGACGCCGATACGGTGCATGAGCAGGCTGCTGCTGTGTCCACTGACGGAGGCACTGGTGGTGCTGGTGCTCAAGGATCGACCGCTGGCCCCAAGCAAGTGCCTGTTCCTCGAGGCAAGCGCGGGAAGCTGAAGGTGAGGGTCCTTTGATCGCCACTGCTGGGGCGCTAAGCCAGTGCCGGTAGCTCGTGACTGTTGATGTGCTATCATTTTCATTGGCCCTACATCCGGGATAGTCTAACCAACATTGCGGTTGATGCTACACTCACTGCGACAGAAAGCCAAAGAGCGATATGCTGAGCAGGATGACGAGGAAAAGCAGCTGGCCAGCCGGCTGTTCGGCATCAAGCTGAGTGCCCCTGCGGCAGCTGCATCACCTCAAGCGACGGGCAGTGCCGGTACCGCTGGCGCTTCGCAGAGCACTTCAACATCAGCGGTAGCAACTGCTGGCGTCTCTGTAGCTGGTATATGATGTATTGTTAGCTTCACGGTTACGATGCACACCTCACACCTCACCTGCTCGCACACTTTAACAGGCGCGTCATCGACGGAGACCGACGCCAAGCCCGAGGAAGATAAGAATATCGTCTGTTTCTTCTGCAAGCAGGTGCGACGCATTATCATATGTTGGCTCGGCACGAAACAGGTGGATAATCGTAGCTCTGTTTCCGCAGCCCGGTCACATATTCAAGAAGTGCCCCAACAAACCGCTGGGCGGTGACTCAGCCGATGACGCTGCTCGAGCTGCGAATGTATGTGTTACGTCTGTGGCGTCAGAATGCCTGGTCTCGTGACACACATGGGGTTGCGCTGTCGCAGTCGCTGACCCGCGCGAAGAAACAGGCCAAGGGCGAGGAGGAAAAAGAAATCCAGCAGATCTTAGATGAAGAGCCCGAGGTTTGTAGTGGATGTCATTCTCGTTCGATTGCAGCCTGAGCACAGATTATATTCGCATGTAAGCATGTCCTACCTAATTCCTGTGTGACCGTGTGCATGTCAACAGCTCGGCTCCTCTGACGCTGTGGATAACTACATGTCGGAGCTGGATTCGCTGACCGGCAATCCTTATCCAGATGACCTGCTGCGATACGCGCTTGCAGTGTGTGCCCCTCTAGGGGCCGTCCAGGACTATCGCTACAAGTGCAAGCTGGTCCCGGGGGCGGGTAAGAAGGGAAAGGCTGCCCGCAATGTCATCGACCTGTTTCTGCGGCAATCCGCGCCCGGCTCGAGCAGTGCGGGTACGGCAGGCAACATCAATCCGCTTGAGAAAGAGTGCATCAAGGGCATACCAGAGAACGAGCTGAGCACGGTCATGGTGTCCAATGCTCGCATAGCTGCGGCTGGGGCCAGCGCTGCGGGGTCGAAAGGTAAAGGGGCTTCCAGCAAGCCGAAGAAGAACAAAGGAGCCAATCTCGACCTCAGTGGCGCAACAGCAGATGCGAAGCTGGATGATTGAGTTAGTGCAGAATTTGAGTTGCGTATGACCCAATAGATGTGGTAGTCATTGCGGTCAGCATGACGCTTTGCATCCACAACTCTGATCAACTCTCGCATGATGACAATGGGGCACGAGTTTAGGAT
>ENA-ORBV01011209-ORBV01011209.1-microbial-mat-metagenome-genome-assembly--contig:-NODE-11209-length-14149-cov-4.339753_pt1 | contig 14149 bp, 10 predicted proteins | sample MGYA00237777_ERZ505514 | MGnify/ENA primary metagenome ERZ505514 (study PRJEB26160, sample SAMN06269048) | microbial mat metagenome | isolation source: Oligotrophic lake microbial mat | place...
AATGATACGGCGACCACCGAGATCTACACCTCTCTATTCGTCGGCAGCGTCAGATGTGTATAAGAGACAGCCTGCGGCGGGACGAGCGGCCTTCTCGGCGTCGTCGGCCTTCACCACCACGTCACGTGTGATGTCGAGCTCGGTGTTGATGAGAACGATAGTCGCTCGATCCAGAATGAAGTCGAGGCCCTTCTCCTTGCCCACCGCCTGGAGGATGGGCTGGATCTTGGTGTTGAACTCAACCTGGTATTCCTGAGCCTTACCCTGCGCCGCCTGCTGCATGCGCTGGATGTCGGCCTGCGAGTCCTCGGCAAGAGCCTGCCGCTCGCGGTTCTTCTTCACGATCTCCTGCTGCTTCTTCTCGACCGCGTCCGCGGAGAGAATGGCGCTCTGCTTCTGGAGATCGTCCTGAAGGGTCTTGATCGCGGTATCGATCTGGGCGATCTGGGTCTGACGCTTGGTGAGCTCGGAGCGGATTTCGCTCTCCAGCTGGTCCATGCGGGTCGCGTAACCCTTGCCCAGCAGGCTCTCCTGAGAGATCCGCTGCATATCGACAACTCCCATTTTCGTGGGTTTGCCGGTGGGGCCCTGGGTCTGAGCGAACGACGACCCGGCGGCCAGAATCAGAGCCAGGGGCCCCGCAAAAACAAACAACTTCTTCATCAGTTCTCCTTAAAAAGTGGTGCCGACAGCGAAACGGAACACGCGCCTCTCCGCAAAGAGAGGGTCGGCGTTGGGGTTGAACGCATAGATCAATCGAAACGGTACGTTCAACACCGGCATGATAAACCGAAGCTCGGCTCCGGTGGAGATCACCGCGCTGCGGAACGTGATCTTTTCATTCTGCAGATACGACTGGCCGGCGTCGAAAAAGAGGAGGGCGCGGATGGGCCCGCCCACGTCGAAATAGTACTCGGCGTTGAAGAGGGCGAACTTGTCGCCTCCCACCAGAGCGCTGCTGGAGGGCTCGCGGGGGCCGACCGCGCGGATGTTGTAGCCGCGGATCTGCTGTTCGCCGCCCATGTAGAAGCGCAGATAGAAAGGCAGGCTCGACCGGCCGGTCACGGGATCGATCACCGAGGTCGCGGAGAACGGACGGATCATGCCGAACTGCGCGCGAAGGCCGAGCGATGTCTTCCGGGTGTGGGGGATGTAGACGATGGCTTCGAGATCGGGCCGGAGATAGTTGAGGGTGCCGCCGAGAGGGCCGCCGGTGAACTGTCCTGAGGCCGACAGCTTCATGCCTGAACGCGGTGTGAAGGGGTTGTCGACCGTGTTGTAGACCAGCGATGGCGAGAGCCGGCTTTCCCGCCGTTTGCCGAAGTCTTCGATGAAAAACGAGTCGGAGATCGTGGGGGTGCTGAAATTGAGGGGGTCGTTTGGATCCAGTGCGGCCTGAGAAATCTCCACCACTTCATAGGCGTAGTTCAGGAACATGCGCGAAAAGCGCCCGACCGGAAGGCCGGTGGTGAACGACATGCCGGTGCGGTCGTCCTGATAGCCGAAGACGTTGGCCGACGCATAGGTCTGGTAGATGATCTTGCGCTTGTAGAGGTCGATGCCTGCGGTGATCGGACGGTCGAACAGGTACGGCTCGGTCACCGCGAACTGGTAGTTCTTGGTGCGAGCGCCGGTCTGGGCGGAAATCTGGAACGTCTCGCCCTGGCCGAGGAAGTTTGAAGTCTGGAAAGACGCGTTCAGGAACTTCCCTTCAAGGCCCGAGACGCCGCCGCCGAAAGTGAACTGGTTCCGGTTCTGTTCCTCGACCTTCAGGGTGACGTCGATCTTGTCCTCGGCCATCTGGGACTGGCCGAGCTGGGGAGCCCCCTCGATCGGCTTGAAGTAGCCGAGCTGATTGATGCGACGAATGGAGAGCTTCAAAAGCTCGGTGTTGAACACATCCCCTTCAGTCAGATAGACCTCCCGGCGGATGACTTTGTCGCGGGTCGAGTCGTTACCCGCGAAGTTGATCTTTCCAACGAAGTACTGCTTGTCCTCGTTGATGTCGAGCACCAGGTCCACGGTCTTCTTGTCCGCGTTCGGCGTGCGCTTGGTGAACCCCGTGTACTGGAAATACCCCTGGGCTCCATAGGCGTCGCGCAGCTTCTCGAAGCCCTTCTTGAGCTTCTTTTCGGAGTAGACCTCACCCTCTTTGATCTTGAAGATCGGCAACACCAACTCCGGCTGGAAGAGCTTCATGCCCTCGAAGCTCACCTTACCCACGCGATAGGGCTCGCCTTCAGTGATGGGGATATCGATCATCATCCACTTGACCGGCTTCTTGCGGAAGAGCCCGGACTTTCCGTCGACGTAGGTGATCCTGGGTTCGCCGATGCTCGCAGTCACGTAGCCCGCGTTCAGGTAGTGCTCACGCAGCAGTTCCTGATCTTCGCCCCACTTTTCCTCGTTGTAGGTGGCCTTTCCGGACAGCCATGAGAGGTTCCAGAACCCGGCCTGCTTGAGTTTCTTCATCTCACCGCGCAGACGTCCGTCCGAATAAACGGAGTTGTTCTCGAACTCAATCGACTTGATCTTCGTCTTGGGGCCATCATCAACGGTGAAGATCACCTGTTCCCCGCTGCCGCCGATGCTCCGGGCCTCGTGTTTGACGGTGCCGAACAGCCGCCCCTTTTCCTTCAGCATGTCCCGGATGACGTCTTCGGCCCGACGCGCCTTCGTGGGATCGTAGAAGGAGTCGAGGCGAATGGTGGCCTCGGTCTCTTTGAGCTTGTCTTCGATGGCGGTCTTGGTGAGCGCCTTGCTGCCGCGGAAATCTACGATCTGGACGCGCTTTCGCTCACTGACCGTGAACAGGAGCGCCTTGTTTCCCGAGGGCGTGTCGCTTTCCTCGACGCTCATGTTTTCAAGGAAGCCCGCATCCCACAGCCTCCGGAAATCCGCCCGGATGATGTCCTCGTCATAGATACTGCCGACCTTGGTGGAGACGTAGTACAGGATCGTCTCCTTCGGGAGGTACTGATTTCCCCGAACCTCCACGCGCTCGACAATCACCGGTCGGGCGGCCGGAGCCTCCTGCGCGGTGACCTCGTGGGACGCTCCGGGAACAAGCGCCATCGGGAGGATCAAAGCGAGGGCAAAGCGAATAAATTTCATGCAGACAGTCGGCCTCGGTTTTCGTTTTGCCAGTACCACAGGGCGCCTTCGTAAACGCCCACTTCGATGGGAGCGTCCGGGGTCAGGACACCGCGGAGAAATGCCTCGGAGAGCGAGTCCTCGATGTGCCGTTCGATCGCCCTCCGAAGAGGACGCGCCCCGTAGGAGCGGTCTTTGAGGGTCTTCCGTAGGAGCCATTCGATCCCATCATCGCGGATGGAGATGGAAAGTCCCTTGGAGCGGAGATTTTCGGAGAGATGGCCGACGAGGTTCCGGGTAATCCGGCCAAGGTCGGCGTCTGAAAGCGCATCAAAGAGAATGATCTCATCAATTCGGTTGATGAACTCGGGGTTGAACGTATGTTTTACCTCGGCCATGACCGCATCGGAGGTGGCGAGATCGGTCTGCTGCTCGTCCTGGGAGAACCCCATGCGGCCCCGTTTCTCGATGGCCCGGGCCCCGAGGTTGGAGGTCATGATCACGATGGCGTTCTTGAAATCGACCAGATTGCCGAAGGAATCAGTGAGACGGCCGTCCTCGAAGACCTGGAGCAGCACGTTGAAGATGTCGGGGTGGGCCTTCTCGATTTCGTCGAGCAGGACCACGCAGTAGGGGTTTCGCCGGACCCGCTCGGTGAGCTGGCCGCCGTCGTCGTAACCCACATATCCGGGCGGGGATCCGATCAGCCGGGAGACCGCGTGCTTCTCCATGTACTCCGACATGTCGACCCGAATCAGGTGACGTTCGCTACCGAAAAGGAGTTCGGCCAGGCCGCGAGCCACTTCGGTCTTCCCCACCCCGGTCGGGCCGAGGAACAGAAACGAACCGACGGGGCGGCGCGCGTCATGGAGGCCCGCCCGGGTCCGCCGAATCGCACGGGCGAGCGCAGAGATTGCCCGGTCTTGTGAGACCACCCGCTTGTGGATCTCTTCCTCGATACGAAGCAGCCGGTTCGACTCGTCCTCGCGGATGGACATCACCGGGATCCCGGTCGCCCGCGCGACCACCGCATCCACGTCGTCGCGGAAGACGAACAGCGGCCCTACCTCGCCGGGCAGGAGCGTCGGCCCCTCGGGCAGGCCCACTTCCGGAACCGCGTCTTCGGAACGTTTCAGGAAACGAAGCTTCACCCGGCTTCCCGCTTCGTCCAGTACGTCGATGGCCTTGTCCGGAAGACACCGGTCGGGCATGTATCTCGACGACAGGGAAACCGCGGCCTCCAGGGCTTCATCCTTGTACTGCACGCCGTGGAAACGCTCATACCGCGAGCGAAGGCCGCGGAGAATTTCAACCGACTCTTCCTCGGTCGGCGGCTTCAGAGTCACCATCTGGAAGCGGCGCGACAGGGCTCGGTCCTTCTCGATGTGCTTTCGATATTCCACCGGCGTGGTGGCGCCAATGCACTGCAACTCCCCGCGGGACAGCGCCGGCTTCAGGATGTTGGCGGCGTCCAGACTGCCTTCGGCGGAGCCCGCCCCCACGAGCGTGTGCAATTCGTCCATGAATAGGATGACGCCGGAGTTCTCGCTCAGTTCCTTGAGCAGGTTCTTGAGGCGCTCCTCGAACTGACCCCGGTACTTGGTGCCGGCCACTAGAAGGGCCAGGTCCAAAGCCAGGACCCGCTTCTCCAGAAGGGGCCTCGGCGCCTCGCCCTGCACGATCTGAGCAGCGAGAGCCTCGACGAGCGCCGTCTTTCCGACTCCGGGCTCGCCAATCAGCACGGGATTGTTGCGTTGCCTTCGGCCGAGGATCTCTATCACGCGCTCGAGTTCGTCCCGCCTCCCAATCACCGGATCCAACTTGCCCCGGGCCGCGAGGTCGGTGAGGTCGCGGCAATACTCGGCCAGCAGCGGCGTTTCTTTGGCACGCACCTGGGGCTGGGTCTTCTCGGCCAGGAGACGGACAATCTCCTCGCGCAGAAAAGGAAGGCTGAGGCCGTTCTCTCGAAGGACCTCGGCGGCGGTGGCGGTGTCCTCGCGCAGCAGTCCGAGCAGAAGGTGCTCGGTACCGGTGTAAGAGTGTCCGAGCTGCTCGGCCTCGTCCTGAGCCAGGGCGAGAACACGTTTCACCTCCGGCGAAAGGGGCATCTCGACCGTGGTCGACACCTGTGCGCCGTAACGGCAACGCCCTTCCAGCTGACGCCGGACCTCCTCCATCTTGAGGTCTCCTCGGTTGAGCAGGCGCTGGGTCAGCCCCTTTCCTTCCCTGATCAGTCCGAGCAGAACGTGCTCCGTCTGAATGGAATGGGCACCCAACTGGGAGGCTTCGTAGCGAGCAAAGAAGATGACCCGGCGGGCGCGCTCTGTATATCGTTCAAACACGGTGATTTCAGGGGTTTGGCTGATTCCGATTCTACGCGATGGAGGCCGCTCAACTTCATTCTCTGCGCCTTTGGACGAGAGTGGGGCGAAGACAGACGGAAGTGATGTCCCTGAAGCCCAAGACACGCTTTCCGGGCGCCACGTGTCGAGGTTCTCGTCGCGGCGTTCAGGCGGTAGTCACCTCAAACACCTTCGTCCTCGATGCGGCCCCCGCGGCGAGGCGCACTGCGGACCTGGGAACACCGCTCAGTTCCGCCAGAACCGCGGCGACCGCTAGAACAACGATGCGGCCGCTGCGCGGGCCAGAGACATCAGGGGACCCGGGAAGAGGCCCAAGCCGAAAGTCAGAGCCGCGGACAAAGCGACCACCTTCGTGACCAAGCCTGGAGCCGTCGTGTACTCGGTACCCTCCTCGGGATCTTCCATGTACATGAGCACCACGATGCGCAGATAGTAGTAGGCAGAGACCACACTCATCAGCACGCCCACGGCGGCGAGCCCGGGGTAGCCCGCCACCACCGCGGCTTTGAACAGGTGGAACTTACCGACGAAGCCGGCGGAGATAGGAATGCCCGTAAGCGAGATCAGCAGGATGGTCAGCATCGCGGCGAGAACCGGGTTTCGAGCAGACAGCCCTTTCAGGTGCGAAGTCCTTGAGGGCTCGGCACCGTTGCGCCGGATCGCGATCAGAATGCCAAAGGCTCCCAGGTTCGTGACCGCGTAGGTCGCCACGTAGAAAAGCAGAGACTCAAGCGCCCTGGCCCGGTCCACACCGGTTGCGTCCATGCCCACGATGCCCGCCAGCATGTAGCCCGCATGCGCGACCGCGGAGTAAGCGAGGAGGCGTTTCAGATCCGACTGCGCGAGCGCGCCGAGATTGCCCACAACCATGGTGAATGCCGCCACGAGGGCAATTCCCGGAGCCCATGAACCGCTCAGGTCCCCAATCGCCACCGCGACGACCCGACCGAGCGCGCCGAAGGCCGCGATCTTCACGCCCGCGGCCATGAAGGCGGTGACCGGCGTCGTGGCGCCCTGGTAAACGTCGGGAGTCCACATATGGAATGGGGCGGCGCCGACCTTGAACAGGAATCCGACGAAGAAGAAAGCCGATCCCATCAACGCGAGGACGTTCCCTTCGGTCACCCCTCGGGCCATGATCGCGAGGGTGGTGCTGCCGGAGGCTCCGTAAAGGAGGGCGATTCCGAACAGGAGGAACGCTGAGGAGAAGGCGCCGGTGATGAAATACTTGATCGCCGCTTCCTGGCGCTCGGGGCCGGTACGCGGCATAGCGCACAAAGCGTATAGAGCGACCGACATGATCTCGAGCGCCACGAAGAGGGAGATCGCCTCCGCCGCGGTGGCGAGTCCGAGCATGCCGACCACCGCGAACAACATCAGAGTGAAGAACTCGTGGGGCTGAACCTGATCGTCATCGAGGCGGGCCGCCGCCAGCCAGACGGCCAGAATCGCGACCACCAGAATCGAAACCTGAACGAAGGCGCTGTAGGCCCCGGCCATGATCGTGCCGCCCGTATTCCCGTCGGAGGGGGCGGTCACAATCACCACCAGAGCTGCCATGAGGCCGGTGACGCTGATGTTCCGGCACAGAAGAAGCGAGGCGTTCGCGAAGGCGCCCGATAGAAGCACCCCGATAGCGAACAGGGAAACCAGGATCGAAGGGAGAACTGGCTGGAAGTCGACGATCACTGTCGTCCCTCCGTGCCTGCGGGTAGACGGGGCATGCTGATCTGTGCCTGGTGGATCGCGACCTTATTCCTCGCGTCCTGAATGATCTTGACCACCGGGCGTTCGATGCTCGGCGTGAACCAGGAACTAAACACGCCCATGAACAACGACAGGAAAACGAGCGGCAGAAGCGTCGCCCACTCCCGCGGATTGAGATCGGGCAGAGCGGAGTTCTTTGGATTCGTAACCTCACCGTACATCACTCGCTGAACCATCCACAGAATGTACGCGGCAGACAGAATCACGCCCAGGGTGGACAGAATCACGAGGCCGGGCGAGAAGGTGAAGGACCCGATGAGGATCAGGAACTCACCGATGAATCCGTTGAAGCCCGGCACCGCGATGGAGGAGAGACAAACGAGAAGGAATACGGCGGAGAAGCGCGGCATGACGTTGCGCAGCCCGCCGAACTCCGAGATGAGCCGCGTGTGACGCCGCTCGTAAAGCATTCCGACCATGAGGAATAGCGCGCCGGTCGAGATGCCGTGATTCAGCATCTGATAGCTCGCTCCGACCACCGACATCGGTGAGAAGGCCGCGATGCCCAGCATCACGAAACCGAGATGGGAAACCGAGGAGTACGCAACCAGCTTCTTGAGGTCGGGTTGCACCAGGGAGACAAGGGCACCGTAGACGATGCCGATGGCCCCCAGAAACGCGATTCCCCACGCCGCCTGATCCGCGGCGATCGGGAACAGTGGAATGGCGAGCCGCAAGAAGCCATAGCCTCCCATCTTTAACATGACTCCGGCCAGGATCACCGAGCCGGCGGTCGGTGCTTCCACGTGGGCATCGGGCAACCAGGTATGGAACGGGAACATGGGAACCTTGATCGCGAAGGCCAGCGCAAAGGCAAGGAACAACCACATCTGAAGACCCGGATCGACGGAATACTTCAACAGTTCTGGGAGATCGAAGGAACGCGCGCCGGTCTCCCGGTAGAGGACGAGGAACGCGACCAGCATCAGCGCGCTGCCCGCCATCGTGTACAGGAAGAACTTGACCGCGGCGTAAATACGCCGACCGTGGCCGAAGATACCGATCAGGAAGTACATCGGAATCAGCATCGCTTCCCAGAAGACATAGAAGAGGAAGAGATCGAGGGCGCAGAAGACGCCGATCATGGCCGACTCGAGAATGAGGATGAAGATGTTGAACTCGCGCACTCGCTTTTCGGTCGAGGTCCACGAGCCGAGGAGGGCGATCGGAGTCAGGAGGGTCGAGAGGATGATCAGCCACAGGCTGAGTCCGTCCACCCCAAGGTGATAGCTGATCCCCCATTCGGGCAGCCAGTTGAGCTTCTCCACGAACCGATACTCGGCACTGGTTTCGAAGCCGGAAAGCTGGGTCAGCAGTGCCAGAGATACACCGAATAGAACCAAAGTGAGCCCGAGGGAGAACCGCTTGATCGCGGTATCGGACATACCCCGGCCCACCAGCAGGACGAAGGCCCCGACCAGGGGGAGAAGAATCAGAATCGAGAGAAGGCCCATGAGCTTAGGTTCCGTCCCTTTACCTTTGCGCCCACAGGATGGCGCTCAAAAGAGCGACCGCCCCGGCAAGGATGGAAAGAGCCGAGCCGCGGACCAGACCGTTTTGAAGTAGCTTCCCGCCTTCCGACAACTCGACGGCCAGGCGGCCCATGCCGTTCACTACTCCGTCGATCCAACCCGCATCGACCTTCTTCCACAGGACACGCTCGGAAACGTCGACCACACCGTTGACCCCGTTTCGCACGAACGAATCGTACGCGTCGTCGAAGCCCCACTTCGCGTCAAGCAGGTCTTTGAGCCCGGCGTACTTCGTTGCGAGCTTCGCGGGCATCTCGCGCAAGGCCCCCGCATACATGAGATAGGCCACCCAGAAGCCTGCAAACGCTACCGCGGTCGCCAGGAACGGCATCCATGCAGGGTGGGACAAGGCCTCCTCCACACGGATCGCGGGCTCGACGAACTGCGGGATGTGGATGAAGCCGGAGAAAACCGAGCCGATGGCCAGGACGAACAGTGGAATCAGCATCACCGCCGGAGACTCGTGAATGCCGCTATGGCCCTGTCCATGGCCACCGTGGTCGTCGGCTTGGTTGTCGGCTTGGTTGTCGGCTTGGTTGTCGGCCTTACCGTCGTGCCCCGCGTGGGCAGCATGAGATCCGTGATCCGCCTGCGCCTTCTCCAAGGTTCCGCGATACTCACCCATGAAGGTCATGAAGTAGAGCCGGGACATGTAGAACGCGGTCAGTCCGGCGGTCAGGAGAGCGAGACCAAAGAGGAACGTGTTGTGATCGAACGCCGCGATAAGGATTTCGTCCTTGCTGAAGAAGCCGGAGAAGAAAGGGGTGCCGATGATGGCGAGCCAACCCGCGGTAAACGTCCAGAAAGTCCAAGGCATCCGGGTTCGCAGGCCACCCATCTGGCGCATGTCCTGTTCGCCGGAAAGCCCGTGGATGACGGATCCGGAACCGAGGAACATCAGGGCCTTGAAGAAGGCGTGGGTCACGAGATGAAACACCGCGACACCGAACGCTCCAACGCCGCAGGCCAGGAACATGTACCCGAGCTGCGAAACCGTGGAGTAGGCCAGGACCTTCTTGATGTCATTCTGGACAATCGCGATGGTCGCGGCCACGAACGCGGTCACGCCCCCCACCACCGCCACGATCCACATCGCAGTCTCGGACAGGGTGTAAAGAGCCCCGAGCCTCGCCACCATGTAGACGCCGGCGGTCACCATCGTGGCCGCGTGAATCAGCGCGGAAACCGGAGTGGGACCTTCCATCGCATCGGGGAGCCAAACATGGAGCGGAATCTGCGCGCTCTTGCCGCAGGCGCCGATGAACAGGGCGATGGCAATCAGGGTGAAGGGTCCAAACACTCCAAAGGCCTCGGCCTTACCCGCCACGGCTCCGGTGGACAATTCCATCAGGTCGAGGGTTCCGAGGTATGAGGCCGCAAGCGCCATACCAATGATCAGGCCGGCATCCCCTACGCGGTTGACGATGAACGCCTTCTTGCCGGCGTCGGAAGCGCTCTGCTTCTTGAACCAGAAACCAATGAGCAGGTAGGAGCAAAGACCGACGCCCTCCCAACCGACGAACATCAAGGCCAGGGAGCCGCCGGTGACGAGGACCAGCATGAAGAAAGTGAACAGGTTCAGGTACGAGAAGTACCGCACGCGTTCCTCGTCGTGCGACATGTAGCCCACTGAATAGAGATGGATCAGGAAGCCGATTCCGGTGATGACCAGCATCAGACTGGCGGAGAGGGGATCGATCAGGAGCGCCAGCGGAATCGTGAATCCCGCCACGTCGATCCAGTCCAGGGGAAGACTCGGCTGGACGAAATGCAGCCCGTGGTCCCCCGCCGGCAGAGCCATCAGACCCCATACCGTGGCGAGGGCCAGAGCGAAAGAAACAAAAACACAGCTGGTGGCGATCACCATCATCCCCTGCTGCCTGCCCTGCTTCTTGGCGAGGCCGCCAAAGAAGGCCAGCACCAGGAAGCCGAAGAGGGGCATGAACAGCACCATCCAGGGTGCCACCATCACGATTCGTTCGGGAGCAAACATGGTCGTGGTCTAGCCCTTCAGCAGGTTGAAGCTGTCCACATCGAGGTCTTCACGGTGCCGTTGCAGAGCAATGACAATGGCGAGGCCCACCGCGGCCTCGGCGGCCGCGACCGTGAAGACGAAGAAAACCAGAATCTGACCATCGATGGTCCCGTGGGCGCGGGAGAACGCAATGAAGGCGAGGTTCACCGCGTTCAGCATCAACTCGATGCACATCATGACGGTGATTACGTTCCGGCGGATAAACACGCCGAGGGCGCCGATCACAAAGAGGAACGCGCTCACGGCCAGGGCCACCTGGACGAAGCCCGCGTGTGCGGCCTCGAAGGCGCCGAGCGTCGACGTGTAAAGAGTATCGATCGGCGGCATCGCTACTGGCCTTTCGCTTTCTCTTTACGCGCGACGACGATGGCGCCGACCAGGGCGGACAGGATCAGGATGGAAGTGGCCTCGAAGGCATAGAGGAACCGCGGCGAGGCGAACAGGCCGCGCGCCACATCCACGGCCGCGGTGTCACGATAGTTGGTGGGTAAAGTGGCGGACCCATTCCAAACCACCGCCACCGCCTGAACCGCGAGAATGATACCGAGGACGATGGCCGCACGGCCGATGCCGCCCGCGCGATCTCCTTCATCCTGCTTGGCATTGAGCAGCATGATGACAAACAGGAAAAGCACCATGATGGCACCCGCGTACACCACCACCTGGAGCACCGCAATGAATCCCGATCCCAGCATCGCGAACATCACGGCCAGCGAACACATCGTGATGATGAGGGAGAACGCCGAATTGATGGGATTTCGCTGAGCGATCACAAAGATGCCCGAGGCGAGGGCCACGATGGCCGCCCCATAGAACAGGATGACGTCCAGGATCATTTCGCCACCTGCAGACGCGAAACCTGCCCGGCCGGCGCCTGATTCGCGATGGCGATCGTGGTGGGCGGAGACTTCTTCTCTCCGAAGAACGCGGTCATACCCGAGAAGAAGACCACCCAGATGGCGACCGCGGGGATGAGTCGCTTCCAGCCGAAGTGCATCAACTGGTCATAGCGGAACCTGGGAACCGTGGCGCGCAGCCAGATGAACACGAAGAGCAGGAACATCATCTTCGCGAAGAACCACAGGGGCGAATTGGGCAGAATCCCCGGCAGGGGCGAGAGCCAGCCGCCCAGGAACATGTTGGAGGCCAGGGCGCAGACCGTGATCATGTTGATGTACTCGGCCATCTGCAGCAGTGCGAATTTCATCGAGGAGTACTCGGTGTGAAACCCGGCCACGAGTTCCGTCTCGCTTTCCGCGAGGTCGAACGGGGTCCGGTTCACTTCGGCGCAGGCCGCGATCATATAGATGACGAAGGCCGGGAACTGCAGGATGAACCAGACCCAAACGTTCCAGCTTTCCGCGGTGGCCACGATGTCGGTGAGGCGGAACGAACCGGCGGCCATGATCACCGAGACCCAGGACATCCCGAGCGCCAGTTCATAGGAGAACATCTGCGCGGAGCTGCGAAGTCCGCCGAGGAGGGCGTACTTGTTATTTGACGCGTAGCCCGCGAGCACGATGCCGTAGACGCCCAGCGACGACACGGCAAAGAACGCGAGCACGCCCACGTTCAAGTCGGCGATCTGGAGCGCGAGTGGCTCGTCGAGACGGAGCCCGAGCATGAGCCGCTCCTGCGCCTTCGAGTCCTTGATGAACCGTGGGTCGATGGCCCGGACCAAGGCGATCGCGCCGTCTACATCTCCCAACCACAGGCGGCGCACCAGAAAAAATCAAGTGCGTGATCGATGGTGAAGAGATCATTCGATTTCAACAGGTCGTTCGCAGCGTGCCATTGCCAGACAACGTCAAACAGTTTGTCCTGAACTTGGTTCGAGCTCTTCGCCCCAAAGATACCTCGGCCGTCCCTTGGGTGAAGCAGTACGTTGAGTACGGTCCTGGACCCCGCGCTTGCCAGCAGGGTTAAGAGCGAGCTACGGTGCAGCTCCAACCACTCACGATCATTATCGAACTCCAAGGAACTGTCATGCTCGACCCGCTCAAGATCCGGGACATCGTGATCGACATGGTCGGTCGTCTCGAGAAGGATCCCGGGTTCCCCGCGCTTCAAGACGTCCTGATCCTCGACGAGCTCGGCAAGACTCGGTGCGAGCGGCTTGCCGCCGCGCTCGAAGAGATGTCGCCGACGATGCGCAGCCGTCTCTTCTCCATGGGAAACTCGAGCTCCTGGTGGATGGAGTCGTTCCACGGCGCCAAGGCGCAGGTGGACTACGAGACGCTTCGCGCCCTTCAGAAACTCAACAAGGTCAAACGCCCGCCTGACGAGCTGGAGTGGAACAAGCTGCTCATCCAGGTCTGGCGCCTGGAAGACAAGCTGGGCGCGTTCCTCAAGGAAATCGGCGAAAAACGCTCGATGTCCATCCTGAGCGCATTCCCGAAGTCCATCTCCGTGCCGGTGGCCAAGAAGACATTCCCAGGCTCCTGGGGTGTGTTGCTCAGCCCGAGCTTCTCGGCTGACCGCCTTTCGGAGATCGACATCATCGAGCTCTTCCAGCGAAGCACCAAGCACGTGCCCCCTCGCGACGAGGCCGTGCTCGGCAGCTACCGCCAGGAGCAGGACCTCATCTCCTACCTGGGGCATGCCGCTCCCGAGGAGGAGCGCGAGATCTACGAGGCGTTGCCCGAGAACTCCCGCATCTTCACGCTTCGTCCGCCCTTCTATCGCCTCTTCTCGCAAAGCCGCGATGTCGTCGCCCGCATCGCGCAGGAGCTTGACGTCCTCGATATCGCTATGGTGCTGCACGGACTCTCTAACGAGTTCCGCATGAAGCTCCTGGAAACGCTCTCGGAGAAGCGCGGCTTCATGGTCGCCGAACAGCTCAAGAGGTTCGAGCGCGGCGCTCCGGACATCACCGTCGTCGCTCGCCTTCGCGAGGATATCGGCCGCCAGATCGAAAAGGTCAAAGCCGAGCTGCTCTCGCAGGGACAGCAGTCCCCGATGGCCGCTTCCGGCGACGACAGCTCGACCGAGGACATGGCCGGTCTTGACGAAGGCGCTGATGCCGACGCCGGAGACGAGCGGAATGCGGCGTAGTCTCCTCACCTGCTTTGCCAGCGCTTTGTGCGCTCTTTTAGGGCCATCCGACGCGGAAGCGAACAAGTTCGACGCCGGGTTCGGCTACTACACCATCAGCGCGACGCGCGCGGGACAGTCCGCGACTCTCAGTAATCTCGGGCTCTTTTACATCGGCTACCGCCGTGCGGTGGTTGACCGGATCGAGCTGGGGGTGAGCTACGGCATCCTCTACTCCAAGTCCGTGGGTTCGGACGCGGGCTACGGGATCGACGTGTTTGGCAGCTACTACCCCTTCACCTCGGTCAATAACTACGACAGGAGCG
>ENA-ORBV01011210-ORBV01011210.1-microbial-mat-metagenome-genome-assembly--contig:-NODE-11210-length-14149-cov-3.874574_pt1 | contig 14149 bp, 12 predicted proteins | sample MGYA00237777_ERZ505514 | MGnify/ENA primary metagenome ERZ505514 (study PRJEB26160, sample SAMN06269048) | microbial mat metagenome | isolation source: Oligotrophic lake microbial mat | place...
GGCTTGGCGTGACACCGACATTCTTGTTTGTGCTATCCCGACATCTTGTCGGTGCTTCCGACTCGACCGCACCGGCAGGAATGCCGGTGCCACGTTCCGGCCGGGTCGTTTGCGATTCCAGTTCTCTGCTTTTACCGCAGGCCGAAAAACCGCCGCGCATTCGCCGAGCTGACTTCGCCCAGTTCCGTTTCGCTCACCCCGAAAACCTGCTGCGCAACGAATTCTGCCGTGTGGCGAAGGTACGCCGGCTCGTTGGGTTTACCGCGATGCGGCAAGGGCGTCAGGTAAGGCGCGTCCGTTTCCAGCATGAAGCGGCTCAACCCCTGCGCCTTCGCGGCCGCTCGAATGGGGTCGGCGTTTTTGTAAGTGATGATGCCGGTGAACGAGCCCCAACCTCCCCGCCGGGAAAGCTCCGCCATCTCCGTCGCGCTTTCCGTAAAGCAGTGAAACACCACGCGCGTCCAGTCCACGCCGCTCTCGTCGATCATTACCACGGCCTCCGTAAACGCCCCACGCGAATGCACCACCACGGGACAATTCAGTCGCCGCGCCAACTGCAGCTGCGCCGCAAACGCCTCCCCTTGCCACGTGAAAATCCGCTCCGCCGCCGCCGCGTCATCCTTCGGCAGATGAAAGCGATCAAGGCCGCACTCACCCAGCGCCACGGGCAAGGACGCGCCCGCTGGTGGATCTGACCAGAACGCGTCCATCGCGGCCACGGCGTCTGCCCAATTTCTTTCCACCGAACATGGGTGCAAGCCCACCGTGTAATACACGAACCCGGGATGTTCCGCCGCCATCGTGCGATACGTCGCCCAATCCTCGGGCGATGTGCCAATGGTGATCAGTGCCTCCACGCCGGCTTCGCGGGCGCGCTCCAGCGTCGGCGCCACTACGGCCCGGCGGGCAAATGATTCCAGATGGGTGTGGGTGTCGATCAAGCGCATGTTCAAATCGGATTAAAAAACGCAGTTGAACCACTGATTTTCACTGATGACCACTGATGCAAGAAGAGTTGTGCGTTGGATGCCGTTCATCCGGCAGGTGAACAGAAAGTTCTATGCCACCGGTCTGGATCTATTCATCAGTGTCAATTAGTGCTCATCAGTGGTTACTTCTTCTGAAGAATTTAGGTTCAGTTCCGGGAAAGACTATAGCCATGCGGCAGGGCGCGGAGTCGTGGAAACCGTTTGCGGGGTCGTTCTCATGCCGACCTCCAGACCAGCACCAGCAGTGACGTCAACGCCCGGCACCGCGCGAACTCAGAGGTACAACGAGCCGTAACGCTCCCGCAGATACGCGATCAAATGTTTCGGCGAAAGCTCCTCGCCGGTCATTTGCCGGACCAACTCAAGCGTGCCCTGGCGCCGCGCTTGCAAGTGTACATGCTCGCGCAACCAACTCAACAGCCACCCGAACTCGCCCCGCGCGAACTCCTCCTCGAGTTGCGGACGCAGGGTGCGCACCCGAGCCCAGATCTGCGCGGCGATCATGTTGCCCAAACAATAGCTGGGAAAATAACCAAACGCGCCGCCGCTCCAATGCACATCCTGCAACACGCCCGTGCGATCATTCTCCGCCTCGAGGCCCAGCAGTTCTTTCGAAGCCGCCCGCCAGGCCTGCGGCAGATCCTTCACGGCCAGCTCCCCGGAGAAGAGGCGCTTCTCAATCTCGAAACGCAGCACGATGTGGAGGTTGTACGTGACCTCATCGGCATCGACCCGGATCAACGTCGGCTCGACTGCATTCACCGCCAGATAAAGTTCGTCCGAACTCACGCCCTTCGTTTGCGCGCCGAAGAGCTCGCGCCATCTCGGCTCGAAGTGACGCCAAAACCCGCGGCTCCGCGCCACTTGGTTTTCCCACAAGCGACTCTGCGACTCATGGATCGCCATGCCCGCGTTCACGCCCAGCGCTGTGCCCAAATGCTCCACCGGCAAACCCTGTTCGTAGAGTCCGTGACCCGTCTCGTGAATCGAACCGAACAACGCATCGAGCGGTTGATCCTCGTTATAGCGGGTCGTCATCCGCACGTCGTTGCCCGAGCCGGAGCAGAAAGGATGCAGCGAAACGTCGATCCGGCCGCGGTTGTAATCGAATCCGAGCTTCGCCGTGACCTCGCGCAAGAAGGTCCGCTGCGCGTCCACCGGAAACCCCTGCAGGCGACTGGATACGTCCCGCGCCTGCGCGGCCCGCGGCGAACCGGTGACGGCCCGCATCAGCGGCACGAGATCGCGCTTCAACTCGGCAAACAGCCGGTCGACCGCCGCAGCCGTCAAACCAGGGTCGTGCTTGTCCAAGGCGTAGTCGTACGGCGCGTCTCCACGTCCTAGATACGCCGCTTCGCGTTGGGCAAAGTCCAGGTTGGTCTGCAGCACCGGAGCGTAACTCGCAAAGTCATCCGCCGCCTTGGCGCGGGCCCACGCGTGATACCCGCGGCTACCCTGCACCGCTACTTCGCGCACAAAATCGGCCGGCAATTTGGTCGCGCGATCGTAATCCCGCCGGGCATTCGCGACGATGGCCCGCTGGTCCACGTGGAGCGTTTCCCGCTGTGTCTCCAGCTCGGCCAAGTGCTCGCCGATCCGCGCATGACTCGCGGCCGCATGATGCACCTCGGCGACGACGGCAAGCTGCGCACCCCGCTGCTCGGCGGCTCCGGGGGGCAAATTCACCTGCTCGTCCCAGCCCAGCACCTCCGCAACCGTGCCCAACGTGTGGGCCCGCTTTACCAACCCCACCAGCTCCGCGACGCTCGTTGCAACATTCATTGACCGACCTCTATGCACGTTTTGCGCCGTTGCGAGTGCCTTGTCGACCGGCGCAGAAATCGCTTGCGCCGGTCGGGCCGGACCTCGTCCATTTCCCGTTGTCGCTCAGTCATCCGGGTTCCGCTTTCCGAAATTCTTCACTCTCCTTCCCGCTTAGCCCTCTCCCGTGGTTTCCCTTCTGCCAGTTTTTCCGGCCGCACCCGCGCGTCTGTGGTCACTCGATGTGCTGCGGGGCGTTTGCGCCGGGATCGTCTTTCTGAGTCACTGGCACTTGTGGTCAGATTTTCGCCCGCAAGGGATCTTCGAACGTTTCATCCACGAACTTGGGACCAATCTCCACGATACGCTCGCGTATCTGACGTGGCCCACCGGCGGCCATCATCCCGCCGTCCTGGGCTTCTTCGTGCTGAGCGGGTTTTGCATTCACTATCCGTTCGAACGCCGCGCGCTCGCCGGTGAACCCACGCCCAAGTGGAGCGACTATTTTCGCCGCCGTTTTTTTCGGATCATGCCGGTGTACTGGGCAGCGTGCGCCCTCGGGGCCGCGTTTGTCCTCGCGCAACAATCCTGGCCCGCGCCCAGCGAGCTGCTGACGCTGCACGCGGACGGCTCCCTCAGCGACATCATGGTGCGGGTAACCGGGATAGCGGGAATTTATCCAAAGGAGATTTTCGCGGGAAACTACATCCTGACGACTGTCACGGTGGAGATGTTCATGTATGCGCTGTACCCGCTGATCCACCGCGCTGCGATTCGGGGCGCTTGGGTTTCTCTTGGCCTCATTTTTCTCCTGAGCCACGGCTTTTCCGTCGGACTACTCCGCTTCTTCACGCCTTATTGGGTTTTCAACAGTGTCTTCATGCTGGGTCTGTTTTGGTACGCCGGCGCCCTGGCCGCCCACCTCTTTCTCACCCGCCGCCGGAGCGTATCCTGGTTATGGGTACTACTGGTCTGGGCCGTCTTCCTCGGCGTCAAAGCCCTGCCTTCTTTTTCCGGCCTGAACCTGCTGAAACAAGCGCTCTGGGGCGTGGTGTGCATGGTTGGTATTCTGGCCGTTCTTCGGCTTGATCAAGCCCGCCCCGAGCTCGCTCGAGAACGGCCGATTCGCGTCATGCTCTGGCTCGGCGGAATCAGCTACAGCCTCTACGCGTTACACACCCCGGCGATCATGCTGGGGAGCTGGGCGCTGCTCCATCTGGGCCTGACCAGCTATCCCCTGCAACTCGCCGTCACGATGTCCGCTTCACTGACCGCGACGCTCGGGGTCTACTATGGCGTGGAGCGATATTTCTATCGGCCAACGCCGCCGTCGGCTCCTCCACGTTTCCGCCCTGCCCGCGTGGGGACAAGCCGCTCAATCGCATGATTCCGCCTCAGACCTTCGCACTATTATCGCACTTGAAGTGAACCTGCGAACGCCGCAATCCGTGCGCTTTCAAGGCTGAAGTCTCCGCGGGATTCCGACGCTGCAAGGCAAAACGCTGTTGTTCCGCGGCCTCTTCCGCAGCCGCCAGCGCCGAGATGCACACCAGCGCTTCGGCGCGTTCAGGCAGGCGGCGCTGGGGAAAACCGGCGTGACGGGAGAGCCACTGCAGAGTGTCGGAAAGAGGTTCGGGCCGGGAAGTATTCATTGCAAACAGGTGTGGAGCGTAGCCATCACCCCGCGGCACGCAACCCTCGTCATTTACCTTCGTAACGCTGCACTCCACTCCGCCTCGTCGAAACCCACCAGCGCCACGCCCGGACCTGACACGAAGGGACGCTTCACGAGATTACCGTTCTGGGTCAAAAGCGCGACCGCCGCCTCGGGGGTCAGGGTCGGCAATTTATCCGCGATATTCTGGTCCCGGTAATCACGGCCTGCCGTGTTGAACAGCTTCCGGACAACGCCGTCATACGCCTTCAATGCCGCCCGCAGCTCGCTCGCCGATGGCGGGGTTTCGCGGATCGCGCGTTCTTCAAAGGCAATCGATTGCGACTTGAGCCACTTCACGGCCTTTCGGCAGGAGTCACAGGTAGCGAGCGTATAAACGGTCAGCATGGCGGGATTATTTAACCCAACTCGGGTCTTGAATCACAAACTGCCAGCGATCCCGAAACCGCCCGAGCTCGCCGTAGAAGCGCAGGGTCGAACCTGCGGCATGAGCCGCCCGAAGTTGATTGCGCAGCGCCTCGTCGTGGCTCCACACGTCGTATGTTTCACCGAGGAACACCACCCCGAGTCGAGTGCCACTCACCACCGGCCCTTCCACGCGGAAGATTTTGCCCCGGTACGCGTCGGTGCGAATCGACTGCCCCGGCGCCACCTCCCGCGCTTTGACGGCTATCTTTCCGAGATCGATCTGAGCGTATCCAATTTTCACCTCGGGCAGCGGGCCCCCGCGCTCGACCGACGGATTTTGCAACGTTACATAACGATCAGCCTGGCCATCACGGACCGTCACGAACCGCGCCGAAACCGGAAAGTGATCCGAAAAACCGCTGCCTCCTGGTCCGTCGAACGACCACCGCACCGGCAGACCAAGATCGTCCGCATTGAGGCCGCGGAATTTTCCCACCGCGAAGGAATTGTCGACATACTGCACGCCGCGGTAGTCGTACAAACCGCGTGAAATAATGAGGTGCATCAATGTGCCCCACTCCCCGCGGAACGTGTCGCTGCCGCGCTCCGGCGGCGCCAGTTCATACCAAAGATTGTAGAGGTCGCGCTGCGCGCCACGAATCGCGAGTTCGTCGCCTTGCGACCGCAGCACATCATTGAGTCCGGTCGTCTGCATCCCCGGATACCGCTGCTTCTGATTATACTGCGAATTGAAGTCGCCGCCCAGAATGATGTCCGCATTCGGGTCGCGAATCAGAATTTCATCGAGCCGCGCGCGCAAAGTCTGCGCGTTGGCCATGCGAGTGGGCTCCGTCGCGGGATCGCTGGCACCGGATTTCCAGTGATTGGAAAACACATACAGCGGCGCGCCCTCGACCTCCAATTCGACCTCCAAAATGGCACGGGCATCCGTCGTCGGATGCGATCGCGCCGCCCGAATCGGAAACCGCGTGAACACTGCATTCGTATGCTCGAGCTTGCGGCCCGCTTCGCCGGCACCGCGATTGTTCCCCACGGCGAATCGGTATCCCGTCACGCCCCGGTCAACCAAGGCTTTCGCCAGCAGGATCTCCGCGGGCAAATCTGCAATTTCCGCGGTGAAGCCCGACCCCAGCATATCCGCCAGCGTCGTCGCGGCATAGCGCGCGAGCACGGCCGCGGGATCGAGCGGCTTGGTTGCCGGCGTGAAGTCGACTTCCAGTTCATTCAGGATTAGAAGGTCCGGCCCGCGCCCGTCATCAAACCGGGCAATCAGTTTCGCCGCGTTCTGCAGCTTCGTGAGGGTGTGCGCCCGCGTGTAGTTCGACGGCTTGTAATCGTCAAAGCCCGCAATGCCATCGAGGTCGAACAGGTTCTCCACATTGTACGCGACCACGGTGAACGGTCGGGCCGCGACGGAAATCGCGGACCACCCAAAAGCCAAAACGGCAAGGAGCATTCGGTGCATTCCCAACACAGTGGGCAATTTCGGCCGCCAAAGGCAATCCACCGGATCGAAGGAACCGATCGGATCGATGGGACCGCGGCCGCCCCCGGCCGCATGTTTTGTCGAGGGCCGAGGCCCGTTGATCCATGGAGAAAAGGTCGAAGGCGCCCATCTTCCCAGAATGTTCGAGGCACCGACGTCATGAAAAACTCGCTACCCCGCATCCTCCGCAAGATCCCCATTTGACCTGTCGCGCGCGGGTCCAGCATCGTCACGCCGAATGACGCCCATTCTCGAAGTCTCCCAGCTGCGCGTGGCCCGCGGTCGCACCGACATCCTACGTTCAGTCGACTGGCGCGTGAATCCCGGTGAACACTGGGTCATCCTGGGCGCAAATGGTTCCGGCAAGACCACGCTGCTCAAGGCGCTCACCGGCTATCTCTCACCGACCTCGGGCGGACTCGCCCTTCTAGGCCAGCGCTACGGCGAATGCGATTGGCGGGAGCTGCGACTGCAGATCGGCGTCGTGACCAGCGCCTTCACCGCCTCGATTCCTCCTTCGGAAACCGCGGTCGACACCGTCGTCAGCGGCAAATTCGCGCAATTGGATTTGTGGCACGCCGCCTCCCCCCGCGACCGCGCCGCCGCGCGCCGCCTGCTCGCCCAAAGCGGCCTGTCTGCCGTCGCGGACCGGGAATGGGCCTACCTCTCCCAAGGCGAACGCCAACGCGTACTCATCGCCCGCTCGCTCATGGCGCGACCCAAACTGCTGATCCTCGACGAACCGTGCGCGAGCCTTGACCCCGTCGCCCGGGAAAAATTCCTCCGCTTCATCGCCCGTATTTCCAAGGGCGTCGACCACTCCATCCCGGCGTTGGTCCTCGTGACACATCACGTGGAGGAAATCGCTCCTCTTTTCACCCACGCGCTCCTGCTGCGCGATGGCGAAGTGCTCGCCGCCGGCCCCCGGCGCGAGGTGCTGACCTCGAAAAATCTCACCCGGACCTTCGGCGCCGCCCTTCGGCTCCGCCGGACCGGCACCCGCTACGGCATCGAGTTTGCGCCCGCGTGAATCCGCTGGTCGAACTGATCGAAGCGTTCGGGTTCACCCATCCGGGCACCTACCTGACCCTTTTCCTCGGCACCTCGCTGCTGATGATCTGGCGTCTGGAAGCGCTTCAACGCCACGGCCTCGAAGGCACCGCCGTCGGCACCCTCGTAATGCCCTACTGCTCGGGGCTGGGTAATCTGATCTTCGTCGCCCTCGTCACCGGTCGCTCCAGCGACGGCCAGGATGTACTCACCAATTCCTTGGTTAACAATGTCACCAACCTGACGCTGCTGCTCGGCATCCCGGCTCTCATCTGGGGGCTGCAACTCCAGAACTCGGGGAAGAGCGGTTCGCGTGGCGCCAGCCCGAAGAGAAAATCGAGCGCCGCCGGAGCCGAGCGCCAGCTAACTCAACTCTCGCTGTTGCTTACCCTGTTCGCTGCCCTGCTGTTCACCGGTGTCACCTGGACGCTGGCCGCAGACCGCCAGCTCGACGCCAGCGACGGCCTTGTGCTCATCGCCCTCTTCCTATTCTGGCAGGCGTTCCACGTCTTCGACGTCTTGAAACACAATGTGCGGCAACGGCAGACGTTCGGCGCGATGTTTTATGTCGACCTCGCCATGGTGATTGCGGGCGCGTTCGGACTCTACACCAGCATCGACTGGCTCTTGGAGTGGTTGGCCCGGCAAGACGGGGCCTTTGTGAATGCTTCAAACCTGGGTTGGCTGAGCGGCTGGTTGATGGTGGTGCCCAACGCTCTCCTCGCCTTCTTCTACGCGGCCCGCCGCCGGGCCGACATCGCTTATGCCTCGCAAATCGGGGACGGCCATATCTGCATTCCGCTGTCCATTGGCTTGGCCGCCGTAATCCAGCCGTTGGCCATTCCGCCGTTTTTCGAAACCGGCATCGCCATTTTATTTGGCGCCAGTCTCGTTCACGCGTTCAGCATCCTGGTCGCTGGCGGCCTGCCCCGCTGGATGGGATGGCCCCTTGTCGGCGCTTATGCGTGGTTCCTCGTCAGCGGGCTCTCTCAGTAAAAGACCACGGAGCCAGCAAAGTCCCGCGCGTTACAACGCCAGCGGATCAGCGCGAAACTTTTCGCTGAGATCGAAAAGCGCTGCCTGCGCGCCGAGCCATTTCGCATCCGCCCGGATTTCGGTCATGGTTTTCGTGGTGTGATTGAGCACTAGGAAACTTGCCGCCCCGACTTTCATGAAGGCATCGTAGCGCGTGTCCGCCGCGTCCGGGACAAACTCCAGGTCACCTTCCGCAAACTCCTGCCCCTTGGCCCGCACCCGCAACGGCTCGGCATCCTCCGGTAGCCGTTTTTTGAATACATCGGGACGCGGCCCCTCGTACGCCACCACGCCACCTTTGGTGCCCAAGGCCAGGATGGCCCACTCATCGAACACCGGCTGCAGGTAGCAGGCCCGCATGCGATCAGTGGCAACGTTGATGTGGCGACGCGCGGTCTCTAGGTCCATCCGCCGCAGCAAGGGGAAACTCTTCGGCAACGCAAGCCGCCGCGAGGTCCGACCGCGCCATTGATTCTCCGCCAGGCCGAATTAACGCTTCCTTTAAACCGCCACGGGCACCGGAGCGAATTTTCCACTCCCGCGCCCCTCGAAGCTTGCTCTACGCTTAAGCCGAAAACCCGGTGGTGATATAGTTCTTGAGATGCTCGGCTTCAGCGCGGTGCGAGTCCGCCAACCAACGCGTGACATCCCCAATTGAAATCGTCCCAACCAGTCGGCCAGCCTCCACCACCGGCAAATGGCGAAGCCGCTTTTCGGTGAACAAAACGGTAATGTCCTCGATGGTGGCATCGGGGGCTACCGTGATCACTCCCGACGTCATCACGTCCGCAACCGCGGCGCGATTGGGATCGATCCCCGCACCGACGACCCGGCGCAGGACATCGCGCTCAGTAAAAATTCCGACCAGCTGATTCGCTTCAATGACGAGCACCGAACCAACGCGTTTGCTGTTCATCTCCGCCACAGCTTCTGCCACGGTCGCACTCGGCGACACGGAGAAAACCGTCCGACCTTTCCGATCCAGGATTACAGTGATGGGTTCATTCATAGGGTAACGAGGGGGTTGCCTCGGAGTGTGTACGTGCCCGCCTCTCCTGCAACCCGAAAGCCCTCTGCAATCTCAAATAAGAAAATTCGAATCTGAGAGCTCAACGCCCGGGCGCTAAGGATTGAATCTCAAATCTGAAATCTCAGATCTCAGATCTGATACCAATCGCCCGTGATTTTTGGGCTGTCATTGCGAGAGCTGGACCAACCCGACGTTGGGTGGAATCGCCATTGAACACCCCGATTGTCATTGCGAGCGAGGCTTGCCGAGCGTGGCAATCGATCTGGCCGCGTGGATTGCCGCAGTCGCTTAGGCTCCTTTGCAATGACAAAATGTAGGTGTTCATTAGCAGTCCCTTCCGCAGTGCTATGCCTGCCCTTGACGGGGAGGAAACAGGGCCAGTTTCCTATCAGCCCCCGCCCCAAAATCGGAATTTAGCCGTGACCGTCAGAAACTACCCGCATGTTGCACAGGAACGTTTTACAAATGCTGTTTCTTAGGAGGGCTTGGTTTTGATGCCCTACTCAAGGCGCGGAAAAAACCATCGCAGATAGCGCGGATGAAGCGGATGCCCGAGTTAGTCGCGAGTTTGAGTCCAGATGGAGCGTTTGGACAGGATGATTTATCCGCGTGATCCGCATAATCCGCGTTCGAAGGTTCGTGCGAGACTAGATTCGCCCTTGAAACAACGATTCTGAATTGGTTTCCGATGCGGATCAGTGCTGATCAGTGAAGATCAGTGGTTAAACGGATTGACCCGGATGCCGGGGGTGCGCGCTATTTCGGCGGGCGCAGGTGCAATGAGGGCGGTTGTGGAGAACTGCCCCTACCGCGGGTGCCGAGCCGGCCCGCCCGGAGGTCAGGCCCTACCCCAGGAAAAGTCCAAATCTCATGCGAGATCGGAATTATCTGCAGGTTGAGCAATTGGGACCTTGAACCCGATCATCCCAACGTCTCAGCGCTCGGGGAGCGACGCATAGGGCCAGTTGGGTGGGGCTGATCCGGCTGACGGGTTCCGTGCGCGCGATAAGGGTGAACTAGTTCCATTAGTTATATGAACGCATGACCCACGCTTGATATTTCACCCGTTTGTTACCGTTTTTATCGGCAAATCTCCCGTGCACTGCTCGAAGTGTGACGTAAACGATGGGAGTATGGCATTGCTCACTTCAGCCGCGAACGTCGCCGCCTCCAACCGCATCGCTCCACAAAAACGGGTCACCGTCGATGCGGCCCAAGCGTTGGCGAAACAGAAGTCACTCGAAAAGAAGGCGAAGAAGTACAAGCTGCCGATGGGCGAACTCGCGCTGTTCACTCAGCAGCTCGCCTCCCTGCTCATGGCGGGTCTGCCCTTGGTGCAATGTCTCGAAGCGCTGCAAGATCAGACCGAAGATGCCTGCTTTCGCATCGTGATCCGGGACGTCCGTGCGGACATCTCCCAAGGCAATTCATTTTCTTCCGCGGTACGGAAGTTTCCCAACGCGTTCAACACCTTGTTCGTTTCCATGGTCGAAGCCGGCGAGGCGAGCGGTGGTCTGGCGGAAATCTTGGGCAAAGTCGCCGGCTACTTCGAGTCCACCGTCAAGCTGACCAAGAAGGTGAAGTCGGCCATGACGTACCCGATCGCCGTCATTGGGCTGGCCATAGCGTTGGTCAACGTCTTGCTGATCTTCGTCATTCCAGTGTTCGCCGCGATGTTCAAAGACTTCGGCGCCCAACTTCCGGCGCCGACCCAGTTCCTCATCGATTTGTCGAATTTCCTGAAGGAGTGGTGGTGGGCCATTGGTATGGCTACCTATGGCGGTTGGTGGGGTTTGATGAAGTTCACCGCCACGCCCAATGGTCGTCGCATGAGGGATCACACGCTCGTGAAGGCCCCCGTTTTCGGTAATCTTATCCACAAGATCGCGCTGTCCCGCTTTTGCCGAACCTACGCGACGCTTATCCGATCCGGCGTGCCGATTCTCCGTACCTTGGAGATCGTCTCTGCAGCCTCCGGGAAAGTTCAGGTTGAAGATGCGTGCGAAGAGATCGCCAAGCACGTCAGCCAAGGTGGTCAGGTCTCCGAGGTGCTCGCCGCCGACCCGTTCTTTCCGCCGATGATGAAGCACATGGTAAAGGCCGGTGAGTCGACGGGTAATGTCGACGGCATGATGAACAAGATCGCCGATTTCTACGACGTGGAGTGTGAAGCTACGGTGTCGGCGCTGACATCATTGATCGAGCCCATGTTGATTGTTTTCCTAGGTGTCGTGGTCGGTGGTATCGTCATGGCGATGTTCCTTCCGATCTTCCAATTGGGTGCGGTCGCTGGCGGGTTACAATAAGCAGCAGGCGCGAGCAGCCGTTTGACAACGCGGCTCGGATTTCGGAACGTCCCCGTTTCGTCTCTCCCGTTTCATGCCTTCCGTTCTCATCGTCGACGACCTCGTCTCTATCCATGAGATGCTTGAGGCCGTGATTCAGCCGACGGGCTTCGCGACCTCGTTCGCGACGGACGGGGAGAAGGCGCTGGTCAGGTACAAGGCGGAAAAGTACGATCTCGTACTGGCTGATATCGACATGAAGCCGATGGATGGCATCACGCTGCTGAAGCAGCTGAAAGCTTACGATCCCAGCGCGGTGATCATCATGATGACCGCGTACGCGTCCACGGAAACAGCAGTCCAAGCCTTGAAGTTGGGCGCGTTCGACTACCTGCTCAAACCGTTCCGGGTCGACGAGTTGATTGCCACGCTGCGTCGCGGAGCTGAGGTTAAGAAGGTGCACTCCGACCGGCCGGTAACCGCGCCGGGGCCGTCCGTTAATGCAGCCGACATCGAGGCGCAGTTGATTGGCCGGAGCTCGAAGCTCACCAAGCTGATTGCGCAGGTAAGAAAGCTGGCAACGGTGCGGGCTCCCGTTCTGCTCGTCGGCGAGAATGGCACCGGTAAGGCAACCGTTGCCGAAATCCTGCATGGCGCGAGCGGGGCGCCGGATTCTGCACTGTTGCGCATTGATTGTTCTCTTAGCTCCGAAGCGAACTTTCGCGAGGGGCTGCTGGGCCAGAACGGCGAAGGCGGTTCGTGGGTAAAAAAGGCCAAGGGGGGCACGCTTTTTCTTCAGCACCTGCAGTGTCTTTCGCCGTCCGTCCAGCAGGAGCTGGTGGGCGTGCTACGCAACACGGCGCAGGGGTTCCGGTTAGTGTGCACCTCGACCGCCGACCTCGAAAAGCTGGTCGACGAGGGGAAGTTTCACGACGACCTGTTTTACCGGGTTGCTTCGCTGCCGGTGCAAATGCCGCCGCTCCGGGAACGGTCGGAAGACATTCCGTTGCTGGTGAAACATTACATTTCCCAGGCGGCGAATCCCGCTTTCGACGTGAAGACGATCGAGTTTGGACAGGAAGCGCTCGCCGTGATGATGGCGCATCAATGGCCGGGAAATCTAACGGAATTGGCGCAAGTTGTGTCGAACATCGCGGCAAACACCGAATCTCGCGTCATCTCGGCCAAACAATTGCCGATGCGACTGCGGGAGCCGAGGCACTGGCCGACGTTGGATGAGTTTCTGGCCGCGGAGGAAAAGCACTACGTTGCGACGGTGCTCCACGCGACCCGGAACGATAAGGTGGCCGCGGCAAAAACGCTCGGCGTTGATGTGGGCGCGTTGGGCTGATTGCAGGGGCTGACCTTGCTCGTGCCCAAGGGTCGAGCGGCAAGCCGGCAACGCTGCATCCTTGCATCCCGCCCGGTTCGATCCGGGACCGCGGCCGCCCTCGGCCGCTTGCGGAATGCGGCCGGGGGCGGCCACGGTCCCAGGTCAAAAAAGGTAGGGCATTCGCTCTCACTGAAGAGCCATTGGATCGCGGTTACGCTGCTTTCCCGCTTGCGGCCGGTTTCGGCGCTCTCAATTCTCGCCCAAATCTGCGCTCATGCCCAAACGTTCTGATCTGAAGTCCATCCTCATCATCGGCGCCGGCCCCATTGTGATCGGCCAGGGTTGCGAGTTTGATTACTCCGGAACTCAAGCGTGCAAAGCGCTGAAAGAGGAGGGGTATCGCGTCATCCTCGTGAACTCCAATCCGGCCACGATCATGACGGACCCTGAGTTCGCCGACGTGACGTACATTGAGCCGCTCACAGTGGAGTTCCTCGAGAAGATCATTATCGCGGAAAAACCATCCGCCTTGCTCCCGACGCTGGGCGGACAAACGGCCCTCAATCTTTCGATGGAGCTCGATAAGCGGGGCATCCTAAAGACTCACGGCGTCGAGATGATTGGCGCCAAACCCGAGGCCATTTCCAAGGGGGAGGACCGTGAGCTCTTTAAGCAGGCCATGCTTAAAATCGGCCTCGACGTGGCGCGGTCCCGCACCGTGAAGTCATTGGATGAAGCACGGGCCGCCGCCGAGCATCTCGGCGCATTTCCGCTGATCATCCGGCCTTCGTTCACCCTCGGTGGCGCGGGCGGTGGCATCGCATACAACAAAGAAGAATTTGAGGGCATCGTGGCCAACGGCCTGGATCTCTCCCCGGTGCACGAAGTGCTCGTGGAGGAATGTTTGCTCGGGTGGAAAGAGTACGAGATGGAGGTCATGCGTGACCACAAGGACCAATGCGTGGTCATCTGCTCGATTGAGAATTTTGACCCAATGGGTGTACACACCGGTGACTCGATCACGGTGGCACCGGTCATGACGCTGACGGATAAAGAGTATCAGGTTATGCGTGACG
>ENA-ORBV01011211-ORBV01011211.1-microbial-mat-metagenome-genome-assembly--contig:-NODE-11211-length-14148-cov-35.863265_pt1 | contig 14148 bp, 11 predicted proteins | sample MGYA00237777_ERZ505514 | MGnify/ENA primary metagenome ERZ505514 (study PRJEB26160, sample SAMN06269048) | microbial mat metagenome | isolation source: Oligotrophic lake microbial mat | place...
TTGGGGGAGGGTCGACCGCGGACGGCGCATTTCACCGACCGCCCTCCCCCTAGCCCCCTCGTCGCCTTGATGAAGTTGAGATTGTGGCGGCATCCCTTACACGGCTTTCCTACACGGCCTCCCCTACAGGCCCTCACCTTCGGTTTCGCTGTATGTAGATGTCTTCGAGCGGATCGAGAAGGAAGTCGAACGCTGCGCCGTTGCGGGCCAGTTCTGCAATGGTGTCCGTCGAAAGATCGTCGCTATCGAGTAGCGGCACGGTCATCGGAGTATTCTCAGGCAAGTCGATCGGCTCCAGCGGCTTGAAATTCCCACCTCGAATCATCTTGCCGTTTCCAGATAGCCTAATCCAGCCTTGATACCCGATTGCCTGGCCAGGTCACGGGCAGAACCATTTGGGATTAAACGGGACAAGGGCACGAAGCGGTGGTAAAATGTCTCTACATGTCGGCAACACGATCAGACCGACCACACACGTTCCCCGAGCAACCGCCGGAGTTTCCCCAGCTGTGCCGGTTTTTGGCGGAGGGCTCGCCGCAGCCGATGGTCGCGGTCGAGGGGATTACGCACGTCGTGCGCTATGCCAACCCGGCGTTCCGCAGGCTTCTTGGGAAAGAGGAGCAGCACCTGATCGGACGCCGCTTCACGGAGGCCGTGCCCGAAGGAATGGCCAACGGCTGCGGCCCCCTGCTGGATCGCGTGTTTGATACCGGGACGTCCGAGGCACTGGCCGAGCAGCAGCATCGCCCGCGCGACGCGCCGGAAGAGCGCGGCGCGCCCCCCTCACACTGGTCGTACCTGGTGTGGGCAATTCTTGGCCCGGTCGGATGCGATGCCGGGAGCGCGGATGAAGCACACCCCCATGAGAGGCCCAATGAAAAACCAGTCGGAGTCATGATCCAGGTGACCGACACGACCGAACTTGCCCGCTTTCGCAGCGGGGCGGTGGCGATCAACGAAGCGCTGCTGACGTCGGGGATTCGCCAGCACCAGTTGACCGCCGATGCAGAGACGCTCAACACGGCGCTGCGCGAAAGCGAGGCGCGGCTGCAGGAGAGTGAAACGAAGTTCCGCACGCTGGCCGACCAGATGTCGCAGTTCGCCTGGATGGCCGACAAGAAGGGTTCGATCTTCTGGTACAACCGGCGGTGGTACGACTACACGGGCACGACGCTGGAAGAGATGGCGGGCTGGGGATGGAAGAAGGTGCATCATCCCGATCACGTCGATCGCGTGGTGGAGCGCCTTCAGCGATCGTGGGACAGCGGCGAGCCGTGGGAAGACACCTTCCCGCTGCGCAGCCGGCTGGGGGGGTACCGGTGGTTCCTTTCCCGTGCGCTGCCGATCCGCGATGAAGCCGGCAACATCGTGCGGTGGCTGGGGACCAACACCGACGTCACCGAGCAGCGCGTGGCCGAGGAGGCGCTGCGGACCAGCGAGGCGCTGAATCGCAGGCTGTTCCAATCGGTGCCGGCGGCGGTGTTCAGTTGCGATCGAAATGGCGTGGTGCAGGATTACAACCGCCGCGCCGAGGAATATTGGGGCCGCGCGCCGTTGCGCGGCAACCCCGCCGAGCGCTACTGCGGCTCGTTCAAGCTCTATCTTCCCGACGGCACGCACCTGCCGCACGAGCAAAGCCCGATTTTACAGGTGCTGCGCGACGGGGTGCCTCGCGAAAACGTGGAAGTGATCATCGAGCGGCCCGACCGCTCGCGCCTGCCGGTGCTGGTCAACTTCTTTCCCCTCACCGATGAGGCGGGAGAAATCAGCGGGGCCATCACCTGCTTCAGCGACATCACCCAGATCAAGCGCTTCGAGGGCGAGCGCGAGGCGTTGCTGACCAGCGCGCAATCCGCGCGCACGGACGCCGACGCCGCAAACCGCTCCAAAGACTTATTCCTGGCCACCTTAAGCCACGAGATGCGCACGCCGCTCAACGCCATTGTCGGCTGGATGAGCATCCTGCGCCGCGAAGGATGCAACGACGAAGACCTGCACGAGGGGCTGGACGTCATCGACCGCAATACCCGGGTGCAAGTGCAATTGATCGACGACGTGCTGGACGTCGCCAGCATCGTCTCGGGAAAGCTGCGGCTGGAAATCAACCCCTGCGACTTGACGGCGGTCGTCAAGGCCGGCATCGACGTGCTTCGCCCGGCGGCCGAGGCCAAGAATATCACGCTGAAAGTGGAACTCGATCCTGGCGCCACGAACGCCACCTGCGATCCGGTGCGGATCCAGCAAGTGGTGTGGAACCTGGCAGCCAATGCCGTCAAGTTCACGCCCAAAGGCGGAACGGTGAGCGTCGGGCTGTGGCGCGAGCATTCGGAGCTGAAAATCCGTGTAACCGACAGCGGCCAAGGCATTTCGGCCGACCTGCTGCCGTTCGTCTTCGACCGCTTCCGTCAGGCCGACAGCAGCACCCGGCGCAAGTTCGGCGGGCTGGGGCTGGGCCTATCCATCGTCAAGCAACTGGTGGAACTGCACGGCGGCGCCGTCGAGGCGAGCAGCGCCGGCGAGGGACGCGGCTCGACGTTTACCGTGACCCTTCCTGTCTGCGCCGTGACCCTCGCCGAGCACGAACGCAGCGCGAAACCGGGAGAAAAAGGATCGAAAACCGGCGCGGCGGCGCTGGTGCCCGTCGTGCGGCTCGACGGGCTGCGCATTTTGGTGGTGGACGACGAGCCGGATGCGCGTCGGCTGCTCGTCCGAGAACTGGCCCAAGCCGGAGCGACCGTGGCGACGGCCGGTTCGGCCGCCGAAGCCATGGCCGCGCTTAAACAAGGCGGCGCCGACACTCGTCCACATGTGCTGATCAGTGATGTTGGAATGCCCGATGAAAACGGTTTTGATCTGATCAAGCAGGTGCGCAGTGCCGGCCACACCGCCCGCGACCTTCCGGCGGTGGCGCTGACGGCGTTCGTGCAGAAAGAAGACCGCCGTCAGGTGCTGCTGGCGGGATTTCAGATGCACATGCCCAAACCCGTTGACTTGCACGATCTGACTGTCATTATTGCCAGCTTGGCCGGTCGCACCGGTTGAGCCTGCGTTCAGAAGGCGGAGCCTGCGTGCAACGAAAGATTGGCCTATGTCAAAACCACTGAACATTCTCATCGTGGAGGATCACGAAGATACCGCCAGCATGCTCAAACTATTGCTGCGCCAGGAGGGGCACTCCGTCAAAATCGCCGGCGGAGTCATCGCCGCGCAGGAACTGGCGGCCGAAAACCAGTTCGACCTGCTCATGTGCGACCTGGGCTTGCCCGACGGGAACGCCTACGACTTGATGCGCGAACTCAAGCAGCGATCAGCCATCCGCGGCGTGGCGCTGAGCGGCTACGGCAGCCCCGAAGACATCCGCGACAGCCTCGCCGCGGGATTCGAGGCGCACCTGGTCAAACCGGTCGACTTCAGCACCTTAATGCAGCGAATCAACGCCGGCTCGGCGTGAAGAGCGAAGTCATGCACCCCGCATGGCCCGCCTCTGCCTCGCGCGCCTTCGGTGTAACTGTATTATTTGACCTTCCGAAAGAACCCTCACCCCGGCCCTCTCCAGGGGTACCGGGCGAGCGAGAGATCACTTCTCCGCCAGCGGGGCGCTTTCGGCGGCGTGTTGCATGAGCTGGTCATCCAGACTCGTAAACTCGCGGTTGCGGCGCGAGAAGACGCGCTTGGCGACTTCCACCGCCTTCTTCATCGGCAACTGCTGCACGCCGCCGTCGGTCCAATAGCTGAAGCTGGGGATGAACTTCGGCGCCAGCCCGCTGCCGGTGAGCATGCAGCAATACCCGATGTAACACCCCGGCGGCAGGCGCGTGCCGATGGAGGTTTTGCTGTGATCGCCGATGACGCAGCCGAGCGACCAACGGCCGGATTTGGCGGCGCGGCTGCCGCGCATGATCGAGATATCGCCGTAGGTCGCTTTTACATTGGCGGTCATGGTGCCGGCGCCGATGTTCACCCAATCGCCGACATAACTGTGGCCGATGAAGCCTTCGTGCGGCTTATCGACATAATCGCAGATGATCGAGTTATCGATATTCCCGCCGATGTAACATTGCGTGCCGATGCTGGTTCCCGCGCCGATTCCACTGAACGGCGCCAGCCGGCTGTAAGGCCCCACATAACACGGCCCCGTGAGCACGGAGCACGGCCCTACTTCAACACCCGTGGCGATCACCACCGGCCCACGCGACGCATCGAGCACCGCGCCCGCGCCGATTTTTACATTCTGCCCGACGAGAATTTCATCCCCCACAATGTGATACGCCCCGGCGGGCAGTTTGTTGAACTGATCGGCCTGCGTGATGGCATCGTTCACCAGCGACTCTTCGTTCCAGTGAACCAAATCCCACAAGTGATTGGCCCACCGCGCCTGCGGCGAAGTGCGCGGCAGATCCATCAGCGACAACCACGCCGGCGTACGCTGCAGCGCATCCTGCGGCGAAAGCCCCGGCCGCTGCACATACGCCTCGCGGATGAACTGATCATGCTCGACCGAAACGGTATTGAGATCGGGCGTTTCATACTGCTGAAAGTGCAGCGTCCGCCCGCCGATGATCAGCGACTCTTCATCATCCAACGGCTGATTCACCGCGGCAGGAATCTTCAACTTCGGCAGCACGCGCTGCCGGCAATATTCCAAGAGCGAAGGCCGCACCCAAAACGTAACCCGCGAAGGTTTGATGAGCCGAAGATGGCGATCGAGCAGCGTGCCCATGCCGCAATTAAGCATGAACGTAGGCCGCCCCAGCGCCACCGGCGCAAAGCCATCCCACTTGCCGCCTTCGAAGATGACCAGATGCATCGGGTTGTATTGTACCGTTGTTCACCCGCGGAGTGGCAAGGGAAATTGGATGGGGCGACAGGAAGTCGTTTGCGCGCTGCTCCATTTCTCTCCCAAAATTACGCTTGGAAGCACGAAGATCTTCAGCCGACGAGCGGCGAGCGTCAGCGACCCGATTCCAGCAGCACTGCGACCGATTCCCGCAGAAATACATCCGATCGCCGACGCTCACGGCTCGTAAATCGGGGAAAATGCGATTGCGCTGGGTCCGTGTGGCGTTTTTCATCCAACCACGGTTACGCCCGCGATCACGTCTGCCTCCAACGCCCGCCAAGCTCCGATGGCGCGTTCTGCGAACAAACCGGCGCTGCTTAACGGTCGAGCCGGTCGCACAGCGGCCGGCGTGGCGTCGGCACGCGGTAAATCCGATGACGCCGGCAACGTCTTGCCGAACTGTGCGGCGAGGAGGGTGAAATCGTCGAGGTTCACCGCGTCGTCGTAGTTAAAATCGCCTTGGCTGAACACGCGGCCGGTTTGGCCGAAGTTGGGGGCGAGGAGGGTGAAATCGTCGAGGTTGACCGTGCGATCGAAGTTGGCATCGCCACGGTACAGAAAGAAATTGACAACCTGGTTCGCCGTCGATGGCCGCCCGGCGCGGTCGGTGATGGCGCCGGCGGGGATTGTGATGCGATAGTTGCCGTCGGGCAGCGCCGGGCCGAACGTGAGCCGGCCGATCGTCGACGCCCTTGAATAGACGAGCGTCGACGAAACACTGGCGCCGGTCGTCAGGTTTTGAGTTTGAACGTCGCTGCCGGAAAGGCTTGCGCCAACGTCTTTGCTGAACGTAAGATCGACCGATTGCGGCAACTGCTGCAAACTCGGCCGCGCGGCAAGAACGGCCGGCGGCTGGCCTTTATCAAACCCGTCCCAAAACCACGGGTTGATTGCGGCGGCGGTGTAGGCGGTGTTCCAGTTGGTTTTCTGCATGGCGCGCGCGGTGGCGATGAACGCATCAAACGATGCCGCCCCGCCGACCGATGCGTTGTAGTCGGCGATGCTGCGATTGGCGTTCGGATAGGCAAGCGTTTGATACCGCGCGTTGGTTTCGCTGGTGGAGCTGTTCCAGGTGCCAAGGCTTACGAGGTTGTTGCCGACTTTGTTCGCGGTGGCCGGCGTGCCGGAGGAATATACATTGTTGGCGAAAGCAAACGTGCTCGCCGGGGAGCTTGATCGCTGCGCCGCGGCGGCGGTGCTGGCGAAGACGGCCTGCAGATCGTTATCGCGAATGACCACCGACCCCGGCCCGTTGCCGGCGGCGGTGATCAATAGCCCGTTGCGCCAACTGTACACCGTGTTAAAATCGACCACGCCGCTGAACGCCACGCCGCCTTGGTTGAACAGTTGAATGCCCGCCACGCCCGAAGCATTCGTGCTCAGCACCTTGGTGATCAGATTGTGGCGTATCGTGGCCGACGGCGAACTTTGGGTGTTAATGCCCACGCCCCACGGCGTAACCGTTGGCACCGTGGGCGTGCGGTCAAGATCGACCGCTTCGGTAATCACGTTGCCTTCGGCGTGCGTGTGATTTTCCATGTAAACCGATTCGCTGTTGCGGGCAAAGAAGTTGCCGGTGACCGTCCCGCCGCTGTTCATTTTAGCGCCGTAGAAACTTGCCTGCGTGTCAATGTTGTCGCGAACGATGATATCGGTGGCGTTGTTGATGGCATAAATATTGTGGTTCATATCGGAGCGGTCGCCGGTGGTGTTGGCGCGCCAGCCGTTGTGATCGACCACGTTCTGTTCGATCGTCACGCGCTTGCCTGATGCGCCGACGTAAATCCCCTGCGACCGCCCGACGCTCGGCGCCGCGTGTGAATCAAGAATCTGGCTTCGGCGGATGACGACGTCGGTCATCTGAAACGAAGCGCTTTCGCCGGAGATGACGATGTTATCTTTGTAACCCGCCACCTTGCAATCTTCGATGAGAACGTTGCGCCCTTTGGCCGTGAACCGCAGCCCCGCAAGGTCGCCGCCACCGCTGGTATGGTTGTAAGTTTCGGGGAAGAAGCTGAGCGACGAGATGACGATGTTCTCGACGCCGTTCGCGTTCGTGCTCGTCACCGTGTTCAGCCCAAAGGTGTTGCCTGAATTGATCTGCGGCCGCGCGGCGAGGGGGTCGCCGAAAGCGGTGATGTAAAGCGGCTGCTGCGTGCTGCGGCCCCACTTGTTCCACGTGCCGAATGATCCGAACACGTCGCCGCGCTTCAGCAGCATCCAATCGGCAAACCCGTTGCGAACCAAGGCCTTGGCGCGGTTGAGTGTCGCCACCGCCAGCGCGGGCGAAGAGCCGTCTCGCGCATCATCCCCGCCGGAACTTGAGACGTAGACCAACCGCGTATCGGTCGCGGGCGTCACCACCGTCCACCCCGCCGCATCCTGTGTCACGGCGCACATGCGCCGATGCTCAAGCGGCTCCAGCCACGAGACCAGCGCACGCGCTCGGCGATCGCTCTTAACGTCAATCCTTCGAGAATTAGTTTTGCAGGCCGGCGCGGCGAAGGGTGTTCTGCTCATATCGATCGATCCACCTTACGATCGATGTAACACACTTCCCGGCGCGATTGCCAGCGGAACCTGCCGCGCGGGGCAAATTTTTTTCAACGATCACGCGCCTTCGACGGGCCACGCATTTTCTGCGCCATGCACCATGCATGCAACATGTTGGATCACCAACCTCAAACCAACACGGGAGCGTATCGGCCCTGCAGCGGGGCACATGCGATTGCCCTGGCCTGAGAGCCAAGTCGTGGCACCCGCGTTTCTCACTTTTCTTAACGAACCAACGCACGCCGCCTTTCCTGTCGTCCCGAGCGTACCCGCGTATTTCCTCGCCCCGCTGCGGTTCTTCTTGTGCCGCGATTCCTGTATAATCTCCCGGCTTTACAAAACGAAAGTATGCTCAAAAAACAAGAAATTGACGGCAAAGACTCGTGGCGGATTTTTCGGATCATGTCCGAGTTCGTCGAAGGCTTTGAAGTGATGTCCGAGGTGGGCCCGGCGGTATCAATCTTTGGTTCTGCCCGCACCGCGCCGGATGACAAATATTACAAAGCCGCCGAGGAAACCGCGCGGTTGCTCGCAAAGGCAGGCTTTGCCACCATCACCGGCGGCGGGCCGGGGATTATGGAGGCCGGCAATAAAGGCTGTTACGAAGCCGGCGGGCAGAGCATCGGGCTTAACATCACGCTGCCCCAGGAACAGGAAGGCAACCGCTACCAGTCGGTCAGCCTTGATTTTCACTATTTTTACGCCCGCAAGGTGATGTTTGTGAAGTACGCCGACGCATTCATCTGCTTCCCCGGCGGGTTTGGCACGCTGGATGAGTTTTTTGAGACGATGACTTTGATTCAAACCACCAAGGTCGAAGCGTTTCCGGTCATCCTTTATGGCAGCGATTTCTGGTCGGGCTTGGTCGATTGGATGAAGAAGACGCTGATCCCCAATTTTGTCGATCGCGAAGACGTGAACATCTTTCGCGTGGTTGATTCGCCCGAAGAAGCGGTGCGACTCGTGGTCCAGGGAACCAAAAAGCACTGGTGGATGCCGATCAACCAATCGGCCGAACCCGGCCCCGGGCCCATGCGCGTCCCCACGCCGCTCAGTGGTTACAAGACTCAAGACACCGGCGAAGGCACCCGCTACGGCAAGCGCCCGAAAATCACCACCAAAGAGCACATTAACCCGCCGAAAAACAAGGGATAGCAACACTCCCTCGCCCGGTACGCCGGGAGAGCGCCGGGGTGAGGGTTCTTCCAAAACAAGGACGGGCCGTCGTCGTGCCAGATGGTGAAGGATTGCACTACGACAGGCAGATTCCTCCGGCGTACCGTTCGGAATGACACACTTTGCACTCCGCTATCTGCACTCCGCTATCAGCTTTCCGCCCCTTGGCACACTCCTTGCAATACGTCCGACAACATGGTCATCGACCCGAATATCAGGCTGTCCACGCCGACCGACGCGCAATTGCTGCGCAATGGTGCGCTGCGTAAGCAAGCCGAAAAGTTCGTGGCCCAGGCGTTCTTCACGCCCATGTTCAAAGCCATGCGCTCCAGCCCGTTCAAAAGCGAAATACTCTCCGGCGGGCGCGGGGGCGAGGTGTTTCAATCGATGTTCGATGGCGTGCTCGCCGAACGAATGGGCCGCGGGTCGGGCAAGTCGCTGGTTGATGCGATGGTTGACCGACTTGATCCCGAAACATCACGGCTGCTTAAACGACTGACGGCACGAGGCTTTGCACCGGCTCTCTCCCCCTCCATGAACTCAGGGAGGGGGCTGGAGGGAGGGTCGACGGCGTATGGCGCTCCTCAAGCGGTACCCTCCCCCTCGCATCCTCTCGCCGTACCGGGTGGGGTGAGTTCAGAGCAGTTCAATTTACGAGGTTAACCATGTCCCGCTTCGCCCAAGACCTCGAAACGCTGCTCGATCAGATGATCGTCGAGCACCGCAAGCTGCTGCAATACGTGAACCAGCACGCCGCCGCCATGAAGTTGATGGATTTGCCGGCGATGGAGTCGTCGCGGTCGCAGCAGGAGGCCTGTCGGCTGCGCATTAAGGCGGTCGACACGCGCCGTAAAGCAACGGTCGGACAGTTAATGAAGCAGCACAAACTTACAACAGAGCCTACGCTATCAGCCATCGCCGAACTCCACCCGCCGCTGGCCGTGAGTCTGTTGGCCAAGCGCGACACGCTCCGCAAGATCGCCGGCGATTTAGCGCTGCGCACCAACGTCAGCAGCAAGCTGGCCGGCGCCGTGCTCGGCCACCTCAACACCGCCGTGAAGTTCATTGCGTCCGCAGTGCAGAACGCCGGCGTTTATACCAGGACTGGGATTCACAAAGTCGCTCCACGCATTGGCGCGATGGAGGCGGTGGGGTGAAGAGGGTGTTGGTTGTGGGTTGCAGGTTGTGGGTCGGTCGCCGAGCACGAGCCAGACACCTTCACCAATAGCCAACCACCAACCACCAACCAACAACAACCATGTCGTTAACTGGCACACTCAACATCGGCCGCACTGCGTTGGCGACTCATCAGGTCGCCATTCAGGTGACCAGCAACAACATCTCCAACGTCAACACGCCCGGCTATACGCGGCAGACGGCCAAGCTCAGGGCGCTGGCCGATAGGCAGATCGGGCCTGATTTGTTCGTGGGCACCGGCGTGGGCATCGACGCCATCACCCGCGCCATTGATGAATCGCTCAACGGCCGGCTGCGCGCCAGCGTGAGCGACGGCGAAAGCGCCGGTGTGGTCAAGCAGTGGCTCAGTCGCGTGGAAGCGACGTTTAACGAACTATCCGACGAAGACCTTTCGACCCGGCTCAGCAAGTTTTTCACGTCGTGGAGCAATCTTGCTAACAAGCCGCAGGATATCGGCCTGCGCCAGATCGTTTTGCAGGCCGGCGAATCAGTGGCCAATTGGGTCAAAGACGTTCGCGGCCAGCTTGCGGGGTTGAGCGACGACGTAGACGGCCGAATTAAGGCGCTCGCGGGCACCGCCGACAGCCTTGCACAGCAGGTCGCGGCGCTGAATGTTGAAATCATCAAATCCGAAGGCGGCGGGGCGGGGCAGGCCAACGGGCTGCGCGATCAGCGCGATCTACTGCTCAGCAAACTTTCGGAACTGGTGAACATCCAAACCCGGGAGCAGCCCAGCGGGGCCATCAATGTCTATGTCAATTCTGAACCGCTCATAAGCGGCGGCGACAGCAAAGGCGTCGGCGTGCGCCAGGAGATCATCGACGGCGAAGTGGTGCGCACCATCATCTTCAAAGAATCCGACAGCGAACTAAACATCACCGCGGGGCAACTCGGCGGGCTGGCCAGCGCCAAGGCGACCATCAGCGATTCACTCGACGGCATCGACTCACTGGCCAACAACCTCATTTTCGAGCTCAACAAAATCCACGCCTCCGGTCAGGGGTTAGAAGGTGTGGGCGGCGTGCAGTCGAGCTTCGCGGTCGAAGATTCTACGGTCTCGCTCAACTCCGACGAGGCGGGACTCGAGTTCACGCCGACCAACGGCAGCTTCGTCGTCCATGTGAAGAACAAACAAACCGGACTCACCACCAGCACGCTCGTGCAGGTAGACCTCGACGGCCTGAGCGCCAACGACACCACGCTCGACAGCTTGGCGGCCTCCATCAACGGCATCGCCAACATCGGCGCGACAAGCACCGGCGGGCGACTCAACGTGTCGGCCGACAGCGACGCGGTTGAACTGAGCTTTTCGCAGGATAGTTCGGGCATCCTTGCCGCCATCGGTGTGAACACGTTCTTCACCGGCAGCGATGCCAGCGATATCGCCGTCAACAACAATCTCAAATCGCGCCCGAGTTTGCTTGCAGCGGCAAAGAACGGCGAGCCGGCCGACAACCAGACCGCGTTGGCGATCGCGCGATTGGAATCGCAGAGCATCGCAGGCTTGAGCAATATCAGCATCAAAGACAGTTACGCCGGGCTTGTGAACGACATCGCCGGCAAAGCCTCAACCGCCCAAAGCGACGCCGAAGCCGCCGAAAGCATTCGTGAAACGCTGGCGGCACAACGTGAAGCGTTGAGCGGCGTGAGCTTGGACGAGGAGGCCGTCAACCTGATCAAGAGCCAGCGGGCGTTTCAGGGCGCGGCGAGAGTCATTTCGACGGTGGATGAACTTCTGCAAACCGTTTTGAATCTGGTGAGGTAGCATGGCCGCGATTCCTTCCAATCTTGCCCGAGTCAGCAACGCCCTGCGAACGTCGATCGCCATTGGCAACATCACGCGTACGCAGGTCGATCTAATTAAGGTGCAGGACCAACTCGCCACCGGCAAGCGCCTGAACACGCCCAGCGACGATCCCGGCTCGGCGGCCATTATTCAATCGATTCGCAAAACGCTCGAACAGCGCGACGCCTACCTGCAGAACCTCAAAGCCGCCGGCAATCATCTGGGCGCAGTGGATACGACGCTCGGCGACGTGACCGAACTGATTAACGAAGCCCAGCAAATCGCCAGCGCCAACTTTGGCTCGGACATCTCCCCCGACGCCCGAACGGCGGCGGCGGCGGTGGTGGATCGAATTTACTCGCAATTGCTATCGCTGGGAAATCGGCAGTTCGAGGGGGTGTACCTCTTCGCCGGTGATCGCTCGACTGCACCGCCGTTTGTAGAAGCCGGCGGGGGGGTGAAGTTCGTCGCCACACGGAACGTGCTGACGAACGACTTCGATGAAAACGCCACCCTGCCGTTTACAGTCGACGGCGATGCGGTCTTTGGCGCGCTCTCCACTCGCGTGAAAGGTTCGACGACCATCGCCCCAGCGGTCACGACCGCAGCGCGCCTGGCCGACCTCAATGGCGCGGCGGGCGAAGGCGTGCGGCTTGGACAGATCAGCCTCAGCAACGGCACGACAACGACCACCATCGATCTGAGCGGCGCCGATACAATTGGCGACGTAATCGACAAGATCAACGCCGCCGCCGTCGGGGCAATCACCGCTTCGATCGCCGGCGACGGCGTGAGCCTGGCGCTTAGCGGCGGCGCGGGGGATAATATCAGCGTCAACGAAGTGGGCGGCGGATCGACGGCGGCGGATCTGGGCATCCTTCAAACCACCGGCGTCGGCGCTGGAACTGCAATCGACGGCGGCGATGTGCGGGCCAAAGTCACGCTCCTCACCACCTTAGCCGACCTCCGCGGCGGCGCGGGGTTGAGCACGTCGGGCCTCATCATCACCAACGGCCTGGTGAGCAAGACGATCGATCTTTCCGCCGCCACAACCGTGCAGGATTTGCTCAACGCCATCAACGGCAGCGGGTCGAACGTGCTGGCCGAAATCAACGATGACGCCAGCGGCCTGAACCTGCTCAACCCCACGCAGGGCATCAACCTTACCATCGGCGAAAACGGCGGCAGCACCGCGTCCCAGCTTGGACTGCGCAGCTTCACGACCACTTCGCCGCTGAGCGAACTCAACTTTGGCGCGGGCGTGCGAATGGTGGACGGGAACGACTTTACGATTACCGATTCAGCCGGCGTGAGCTTTGGTGTGGACCTCGACGGCGCGACCGATGTGCAGGACGTGCTCAACCAAATCACCACCGCCGCCGTCGCCGCCGGCGCGGGCGTGACGGCGACATTCCAATCCGCCGGCAACGGCCTGGTGCTCACCGATACGGCGGCGGGGGTTGGAACCATCACCATCGCCAACACGCCGTTCAGCAAAGCGTTGGATGACCTGGGCCTTGCCGCGCCCGCGAGCGCCGGCGTGATTACTGGCAGCGATGTGAACGCAGTTGAAAGCATTGGCGTGTTCGCCAACGTCATCGCGCTGCAAAAAGCCCTGCGCGGCAGCGACCAGAAAGCGATCACCGAAGCGAGCGAAAAACTCAAGAGCGATTATGACCGCATCGTCCGCGTGCGCGGCGAGGCGGGCGCGCGCTTGCAGGAACTGGAAAGCCGCCAGGAACGCATCGAAGACCAGAACGTGGCGACCAAGAAAATTCTTTCAGAAGTGGAAGACGTCGATTTCACCGAAGCGATTACACGATTCCAGACTTTGCAGACCGCGTTGCAGGCGTCGCTGCAAACCGCCGGGGCGACGCTGAACCTGTCGTTGCTCGATTTTCTGCGGTAGCCACTCCCCCCGCGTGATATTTGGGAGTGCGTCCGCCTGTGCGGTATACTCTTCTTCGTGCTCGAACTGATCGCAAAAAAAATCAATCACAATTGCTGGCGCGGTGTCAGAAGTACGATGTCCGAAGGCTGGATTTATTCGGCTCGGCGCTGCGCGGCAATTTTGATGTAGGGGAAAGCGATCTTGATTTTGTCGTCGAGTTCAATATTTTTGCTGTCAACCGCGCTTTCGACCGCTATTTCGTATTAATGGTCGACTTAGAAGACCTCTTCGGCCGGCCAATTGATCTGGTTTCGTACTCGGCCATCCGCAATCCCTATTTCAAGCAAGTCGTTGATCAGACGCGGGTCAAACTGTATGCCGCCTGAAATCGCCAAACTGCTTCTTCGACATGAAAAGCGCCGCCGAGCGGATTGGTCGGTTCGTCGCCGGAAAGAGTCTGGACGACTACCTCACCGATGAGTTGCTGCGCTCCGGTGTTGAACGTCAGTTTGAAATCATCGGTGAAGCCATGACCCGGCTGATCAAACGCGACAACAGCGCCGCCGCAAAAATCAGTGATTATCGGAAGATTGCCGGTTTTCGTAACGCCCTCATCCACGGGTATGACTCGATCGACGACCAGACGAGTTGGGAAATCATCAGCGTCAAGCTGGACGTGCTGCGCGCTGAATTGGATGAGTTGCT
>ENA-ORBV01011212-ORBV01011212.1-microbial-mat-metagenome-genome-assembly--contig:-NODE-11212-length-14148-cov-5.963116_pt1 | contig 14148 bp, 13 predicted proteins | sample MGYA00237777_ERZ505514 | MGnify/ENA primary metagenome ERZ505514 (study PRJEB26160, sample SAMN06269048) | microbial mat metagenome | isolation source: Oligotrophic lake microbial mat | place...
GCTTGATAAGGCACAATGTCTCTTCCAATTAAAAGGTCCCTTAAATTTTATGCTTGCAGGCACAGTTGTGACGTACAGAGGCAGGCAGGGGACACGTTCCCTTCCCCTCAATTATTTTGATTGAATGTTGACCGTAAATAAAGTTAATAAACAGACAACGGCAGCAACAACAACAACAAGCAGCACCACAGCAATCAATGCAAACACACAGAGAGGCAAAGCAAGTGATTTTTTTGGAATCGTCATTAGCGTCCATCCTGTGTCGTTACTTGTCCTTTTAATTTTTGTGTACACCAGCACACATTCATTACAATCATCATCAAATCATGGCTCCTCCATCATCGTCCACTGACGTCATGGAAGAAGCACGCCAATTTGTGGATGCCTTTAATACGGACTATGAAGCGAAACATTTGGCGTACGAAACCCAATTTTGGGGTACCAAAATGGCGTTGAAATCCACGGACGAGGTTGTCTATTCGACAGAAAATTTGAATTCCACCAAAGCGGCCATGGAAGATTTATTGTCGGACCCGACCAGACGACAAACCGCCGAAGACTTGCGTCAGAAATTAGCGAGGGAAACCAACGATACGAATACCAAGGAACACAAAGAGCTGGTCAAAATCTTGGATATCATCCTCAAGACGTGCGGCTGCTACGACATGTCCTCGGCCCCCACGGCACGACAATTGTCCCAAGACCTTGCCAAATTAGAAGGCGACCTGGAAGTCGCTCGGAACCGGCATTTGACTTTGGGATATACAGTGGCACACGAAACCAACAAAAAGACCTTTGTGGAAGCTTCCTCGGTGGGATTGCGGAATGTCATGCGGACTTCGCCCGACGAAAAAGTTCGCAAATCCGCCTATGAAGGCTTGCGTTCGATTGGACCCTTTTGTTTGGACCATGGCTTTGTGGACATTATTAAAAAGCGCATCCAATTGGCGGCTAGCTTGAGCGACAAGTTTGAAGATTATTATGATTACAAAGTGACCAATTCCGAGGGCTTTGGCAAGCAAAAATTGTTTGACATTTTGGATACTTTGGAACAAGGAACACGACCCATATTGGAACAAGCCTTGAAAGAATTGGAAGAACGCTTTGGTAAAACAGCATTGGAACCCTGGAATACAGGATTCATGACATCGGTAAGAACGAGTGAAAGGATTGTGGGTGTACTATAAATTCCGTCGCTCATATGGAGCCTCTTTGCATTATTTTGATTATTATCTCTTTCTTGCAAAACAGGGAACAGCCGCCGCCAAACTGGAACCGTATTTTCCCTTTGGAAAAGCCGTCGAGAGATATGTAAAGTCCTATGCGGCCATGGGAATTTCCTACGAGGGGTCCATTATGAATTTGGATTTGTTGGAACGCAAGCACAAACACGACAATGGATTTTGTCATTGGCCCCGTGTCGCATGGCTCAAACCCGATGGCAGCTTTCAACCTGCGTTGACGAATTTTACCTCCTGTGCTGACCCCAAGGCCGTGGGAAGTGGATTGGCAGCTCTCAAAGTACTCTTTCACGAAGCCGGTCATGCCGCTCATTTTGCGGTAAGTTATTATACTTTTGGTGCTGATTTTTATATTTCTTTTGTGTTTGGTTTCGGACCACTTACCTTCCACTCCAAACTTGTTCGCAACTTGTTTAGAATGTCAAACAACCTTCGCCTCTTTTTAGTCAAGAAAGAGCTCCTACCAGTGTCCCATATGCAGAGAATCAAAGCATGTTTCTGGATTCCCTCGTCGACGACAGTGCCTGGCGAGCTGTGTATGCCCGGAATGACAAGGGCGAGCCCATTCCGTTTGACATAATCGAAGAGGAAATCAAGTCTTCCCATCCCTTTGCCGTCCTGCAACTGCGAGGGATGCTTACCGTACCGTATTTTGAAAAGGCCCTATACGAACTCAAGGAAGAAGAGGTGACGGCAGAAAAAGTAATAGAGCTAGCGGATAAAATCGAACACGACATTTTGGGAGGATTTGCTCTTCGCCCTATTCTTGCGGTACGTTCCATTCCTTCTGGCTCGTTGACGAAGGGAGCGGCTCTTTTGTGCAACTAACCATTTCGGTTCATTATTTGTAGTACGCACATATCATCAGTGAGGAAGCGAATTGTTATTATCACGGGTATGTCCTGGCGGAAATGTCGGTCCATCAGACGCGGCGCTTTTTCAAAGAACGCGACTCTTATATTGTCAACAATCCGCAAGTTGGGCCAACGCTGACGAAAGCCTACTGGGAATGCGGAAACTCCAGGCCCTTCTTGGATATTGTCAAGGAATTGACAGGCAAAGAGCTCTCGGGAGAGGCATGGGTCAATGCCCTGAAAGAGAGCGTAGACGACAAAATCAAGCGAGAACGAAAAGAGTACGAGGAAGCCTTGGCCAAGGAAGCGGCGAAGGTCAGCTCAGCCGACAAGGGCAGTAGTCCCACCACTTTGGACGAGGCTCTGAAGATGACAATCAAATTTGTTGATGGGGATGAATTGATTGCTGACTCGTCGACGCTACCAGGTGGAATTCTGGAAGCTTGTAGTGCCTTCGAAAGTTACGTCGAATCAAAATAAGATTCTAAGTTCCACCAACTATCGAAATCGCACAGGGGTCCGTCTTCAACAATTAACAGGTAGCACCAAAATTACATGTGGATTTTTTACAAGTAATTATATTATATAGTCTAAGCGCTGGAATAAGAAGACGCGAGGGAAGTGGAAGAGAGAAGCTTCGTAGTTTCATCGGTGGCTTCCAAGGTGTCGTCGATAGAAGAGCCAAAGGGAATAGTTTTGACGGACTTGTCATAAGCAAACCAATACGATGCCGGGCCTCCTTGCCAAACGCTGTCAGCTTCAATGACTTCTCCTGTCAAAGCAAGCGACTTCTCCAAGAGCTGCGATCCCTGCTCCATGTAGACACCCTGCTGGATGCGAGAGCGTGTCCTGAGGGTACAATCATTTTCCATGACAATCTTTGTAAGCACAAAGTTTCCTTGTGTGTTCAAGTGACACACAATAGAGGCACAATCCACCAAACACCGGTCGCCCATGTGAACCAAGTCCGGCTCAGGCATGAAAGGATCAGCTCCGGTAGGATATAGGCAGCAATCCTTACCGATGTCAACGCCGTTCCAACGAAAGTAAGCAGCCATGTAAGGAGTCCCAAAAAAGAATTGAAGAAAAGTGTAGCGACTGAACTTTCGAATCTTGGCGATCATCTGGTACAGCTCCCAACGCTGGGCGTACTCACAGAGATCGTAATTGTATCTTCCTTCTTGTCGCTTGCCTATGATCGTCCACTTTGCCGACAACTCAATGGCGAGCCAAGCACAGACGTACAGAAGATTCACCCCCATGAAGGATGAGAGCATAGCTTTGTAAAGCGTGACAAAATCGAACGAAGTGCCTTCGTAGTCACGTTCGGTCTCTTTGAACCCGAATAATTGGCAAGCTGCTCCGTGGATTGCACCCAGTAGTGGAAGAGTATGGAACACGGAAATGAAAATTCGGATGGTTACAGTGCCCAGTATAATCAAAGGCAGCGGCCACACAAAATATTCCGCCTTGCGCAGGTAAATCGCTTTTCCGAAGGGACGAAGTGTCGACGCATCGCCCGTGAGCTGTAGGGAGTTGCGGTCGATATCCGAGGAAGTGAGCGGACGCTCCAAATTCTTTTCTGTTCCTTTTTCCAGACAGCTCGGTTCCGACCCCTTTGATCCCAGCCAAACGCTTCCTTGGGGAAGATACCAGTCTTCAGGACAAAGTGTGTTGGACCCCATTACGGCGTTTTTGCCAATGGTTGCACCCGGCATAACGACACAGTTGTCGGCAACATTTGACCCGGCACAAAGAGTGATCTTTTTGCAAGAGTCAATGGTGCTACACAGGATGAGAGACCTTGAACCGAATACAACATCATCCCCTACTTCCAACAAGTCAAACTGGCCGGAAAATACTGGCTGGTGTCCAGGCCAGAACACCCGCTTTCCAACACGAGCACCCAGCATTCGGTACAACATGCTCACGAGTTCGTAGTGGCGTCCTACAATATCTGTCACGGCTTGGATTTTCTTTCGCGAAAACAAAGTAGATGCAAGATGGTGACGAAGAAGCTCCCAGTCGGACGAAGCGTCGATTGGACCAGGCTCGAACTTTCCTATCACCACCCTTTTGACAAATATCGCGGCAGCCATGTAAAAGAAAGGAGAGAGGATTGCTCTCGCGACACGGATACCGATGTCTGAAGATGCAAAGCGTTCATAAAGATGAGAGGCGTTCGAACAGCACAATCACTAGTCCTTTGTCATCAATACTTACAAAATGGTATTCTTCTTGGGTCGCTTAACCAATCCAGCAAATCAGATGGAGTTGAAAAGTTACCTAAAGCGCCCTTATATTGCAGCATAGCAAAAAGGACCATCATCGGGGGGACTTGACTGACAGCATTGACTAGGAACGTGATGGTTCCTTCGACAAGAACGAGCATCCACAAACTTGGCTCGGGGAGCAACTTTCGGTTCACGCGTGCATTCTTTGGGTCAAGAGCCCGCCCTGTCTCATAGGAAGAGGTGACTGCTGCCAAATGGCCGCCATCAGGAATCGACGTGTAGGGCGCAAGAACTGAACGGGCGCCGATACTTGCATCCTTTCCAAGTGATACTGGGCCAAGAATCATGGAACCATTGTCCACTCCAAAACCACGCATAGTTGCATATTCCACTGCAGCGTTTTCCCCGACAGAAACCAAGTCAAATTCAGCCAGTTCGCACTCGAGAGAGATTCGGGCACCCTTGCCAATTTTTGCTCCCAGGAGACGGTAGTAAAAATTCAGCAACACTTCATTGGATCCCCAAATTCCACGGAGGAAAATCTTTCGGCACTGATCGACAAACCACCATCGAAGGTAGTAGCTTCCCCAAATGGGATAACGCCCGGCTTTGTATTTACCAATGACCATCCACTTGATGATCACGAAGAACAGCGGAGTGATAGTGACCCAGACAACGTGAAATGTAAGGTATGCCAAAATGAATCGTCCGATATCTCTGTCTCCAGGCGCAACGTCAAAGGATCTCAGCAGTAAAGCAAAGAAAAGCAAATACCGAGTCACTTGCCACACTGGAAAGATGACAAACATGGGCAGCAATTGGAAGAGCCAGGCAAAGATGCCGGCTTTCATGGGCACACGTCCAGAATGAAATGGTGCTCCTTGGCTGCTAGTACTGGAGTCGCCTGAGCTTCCGTCCTGCGATCCAGTAAAAGCACTGTCCGAAGCAGTTGCGTCGTCTTTGGTGCGGTCCTTGATCATTTTTGCCAGTTCGGCTATTGTGGAATGGTGGAAAATTTCGGCACCGTTACATGGGATTCCATACCGCTTGCGAATCTTGCTGGCGAACTGCGAAGCCAGCATGCTGGAGCCGCCAACATGGAAAAAATTGCTGTCAGGACCAGGCATATAGTCAAGATCTAGTACAGTAATGAAAAGCTCTTGTACACCGGCAAGAATTGGATCCGCGAAGTCTTCAGATTTTTGTTCACCATTTAGCAATGAAAGCATTGCATCAAAGGCGCTGGGCGCTGGGAAAGCGGACGACTTTTGCTCCACAAAGTGCGAAGGGACTTGATAGCGATGGAGCGTATCCAGGGCACACTGAATGAGTTTCAGCCTGTCCACGTTTGTTGAATAGCAGACAAGAGATCCGGGTCTGTTTGGGTTCGGTCGAACAAAAATTGTTTGGTCCCTGGAACCGGCAAAGGCTCGAGAAATCTGGCCTTCCACATCGTTCGCATCAATTGCGACCTTCGTGACTGGAATAGGAACGTCGAGGGCTGTGCCTTGTGGTGGACAAGTCCCTTCGAATGTCCGTTCGATTGCGGGCATCGAGTCCGTGAGCTCCGGCAAGCAAAAGCGACTTCCAAGCTTGACGCGAAGGATTTTGTTGGTGTGGCTCTTGGGTAAAGCATCGAGAAAGACTAGACATTGAGGCCATTTCGGAGCAGCCAATCGCTCTCCAAGGAACTCGTGCAGCATCGAAAGATCGATCCTTTTAGATCCCGGCTTCATGACGATAGCAATGCCGACGACCTCCTGCAAGATATCGTGAGCGGCGCTAAAAGCAGCACAATACAGGACTTGAGGATGGCTCGACACTTCTTCCTCGACTTCCATGGGGCTGATAATTTCACCTCCCCGATTGATGACCTCCTTGGAGCGTCCTGTGATGTAGAGATAACCATCTTCGTCCAGGTACCCAAGATCACCGGTGCTGAACCAACCATCCTGCAAAAAAGTCTCTGGTATTTGACCATCGATATCATTGGCTAAGGCTCCGTATCCGCGGAAGCAAGGCTCGCCGCGTACACAAATAGGACCTTCGGTATCCGCGGGCATTGGTTCCATAGTCATAGTATTCAGAATAGCCACTTCTGGTCCCACTGGAACACCGGATGTTCCTGGTTTGGTTAACTCATAATTGGCTGGAGGACTTGAGATAGGCATGCACTCAGTCATACCATAACTAGGAAGGACAAATGCTCCAAAGCAATCTCTCATTTGTACGGCAAGGCTGGGAAGCAACCCACCTGCGGCATTGGCAATCATGCGCAATTTCGGATTGGGACACTCGTCCACATCGTGAGTTTGTAAAATCATATGATGCATAGTGGGAGCAGCGTAATACCAAGTAAAGGCTTGTTTGGCCAACAAATTCCAAAAAATGGCCGGATCAAAGGAGGGACAGCAAATCACGCAGCCTCCAGAAAAGAGGGGCGCAAAGACTTGGCGGACAATTCCTCCTACATGAAAAAGAGGCATGAGATTGCAGTTGACATCTTGAGGACCAAGTTCCCAGGACAGAGCAATGGTTGTGGCTGCCGTCAGCATATCTCCTAGTTGGTGTGGCACTAGCTTTTTGTTGCCGGTGGTTCCAGACGTAAAGAGGACCAATACTTCGTTGCTGGCTTGATTGCATTCCCGATCCACGGCTGCCAGTCTTAGAGGACTTTGCGGCATGTTTGCCATGGCATCCCAAGAAAGAGGAGTCATGGAACTTGTGGGCACCACGAGCTTGAAGACACCCGCTTCTGTAGGAGACGGTACAAGACCAGCAAAAGCAATCCCAAGTTTCTTGGCCGATTCTTCTACCGACCCAAATACCCTCCAGGCTTGAAGATCTTGCTCCAAAACCTGAAATCGTTTGTCGGGTGTTACGAGTGGTGTATCACCAATGGGACCACTGTAGGGTCCAATGACCAAATCAGCGCCACATCGGGCCAGATCTGCCTCGAGTTCACTGGCGGCACCATTGGCCGACAAGGGGACACAGGATGACCAATGAGCGGTCGCAACAATGGCCAGTGCCAATTCGGGTCCATTGGGCAAGACGAGGGCAATCCGATGTCCTCGTCCAAAGCCCAATTGGTGGAGCATGGGACCAAATTCGTTCACGACAAACTCGTGAATGCGAGTATGTCCCATGGCCTTGCGACCATCAATCGAAGCCAGGGCGGGTTGATGTTGTTGAGAAGTGGCAATTTCGGTAGGAATCGCCGAAGCAAAGGTCTTGTAAATCGGAGAGATTACTTCTGCCACTTGTCTCCCAATAATGGAACCATTGGCCTTGACCAAGTGGCGTGTAGCCTGTAAAATGGGAGCGACATTTTCATAGTCGTTCTCGCCATTACTAGAATCGTCTCCTAGGTACTTATTCGAGATTTCTTTAGGAAGGGGCGCCATTTTGTTGGTGGATGAATTGTCTAAAGAAAAAGAGAGAGGACAAAGCAATGTACTGTCAGAATGTATACATTAAAAGGAGGGAAAAAACAACTGCCGTGCCACCAATTCGAAAGGGATAGACTTACATTAACCAATACTGTGTATATATCAATGATAAGAAGGAGGATTCTACGTTGGTTAATATTATTTGTGAGGAAAACATCCATTAAAAATTACTGGAGGGTTCTTGAATTTTATTGATAAAACAGTTAGGAATCCTTTTTCACGGAAGTTTCCTTCTTCGTCATTGCTTGGTTTTGCATGTAGTATGTTCAATCACATGTGGTGTTGGGTGAGTGGATGGATGGATGGAGTAGAAGATCCTAGGCATGCATCCTACGTGGCTACCTCGTACGTTGTTAATCTTCCTCTCGGTACGTTTCATTTTGGTCCAAAATGTGAGAAGCAAGTTGCGTTGGACGCATTTTCACTGAATCTCTCTTGAATCTCAACTATTTTCCTCCGTCACCTCTGCAACGTACAGGTTAGTTATCACGTACCAGTAGTGCTGAAATGAACCCAGTGTGTGTTCCGAGTACACAAAAACTACTCGGTACTATCATAGCTAGTACTTGCTAGTAGCTTTGCTAGTACCAGCTGTCGCTACCCTACAGTATCCTAGTTTTGGACAACAGCCACTGGTCTTGTAACACACGTTACGTTGTGAGTCAATTCATTTGATTGTGGATTTTGCTGCCGATGAATCTCATTTCCGGGATCCTGAATCTCTTTATTACTGGAGGAAGCCCAGTCGTGCTTAGTTTTTGAAAAACTTCCTGCCAAGTATAGGGTTTAGGACCCTTTGGAGCATAGGGTCTGGGATAGTATGGTCCTTTCGGGGTAAATGCACGTCGATGGAGATACTGTAAAATCAAGGGGTTTTACGATACGTACTAACAATGTAGCAACGGCCATGTATGCCAATGCCATCACCTCTCTTTTCCATCGAAACAACAATCAAGAGAGGACAATAATCCAATACATATTATTTAGCACGTCAAAAGCTAGTATCTGCTGCAGCAGCCGTTTGTTCATGCTTCTCCACATCTTTCTACTACTAGTAGTACTGTTGCCCCACAAAATTGAGGCTTTCCAGAGCGTAGATTATTTTTCCAAGACAAGAACAAGAAGCATTAGTTTTAGAAAACAACCGCCGCCAGCATCTTTTTCTTCTTCCCAAATGACTTCCTACAATGACGGTGACGACGAGTTTGGAGACGACTCCTTTCTCATGGACATAGACTTGGACGCCATTGCAGCGTCCGCAGCAGCAGCAGAAACGACTACTGGGACAATGACGACGAAATCAACAACACCAGTGGTGCAGAAGAAGAAAATCAATCCCTATTCCAATTCCAAAAAGAGTCCCATCAATGACGAGAACGAAAGTGAAAATGCCGCGAAAAAACGAAAAGTTTCCATTTCACCATCCACTACGAAGAGCAACGAGGATGTCCAGGCGCCACCCTCTGCCGCCATGGTAGCTCAAGCCGCCGATTTAGAAAAGACCTTATTGAAATACTTTGGGTATCCCAAATTTCGGGGTGGTCAACTAGAGGCCATTCAAGCCATTTGCACGGCCCAAACCGACGTGGCAGTCTTTTGGGCTACGGGCAAGGGAAAATCGCTGTGTTATCAAATTCCCGCCTTGTTTGCCCAAAACATTACCGTGGTGGTCAGTCCTTTGATTTCGCTCATGCGCGATCAAGTTCACAAACTCAATGGATTATCTGCCGGTCAAGATGGCCATGCAGAATTGGCCACCTTTTTGGGATCCGGACAAATGGATGCGAGTCAAGAACGAGCAGCCTTGCGGGGACAATTTTTGTTGGTCTATGTGACACCGGAAAAACTGTTGTCGGCTGGTTTTCTACAACAACTCAGTGCCTTGCACGCAAATCCTAATAAACGCCAAATTGGTTTGTTTGCCGTTGATGAAGCCCATTGTGTCTCCGAATGGGGACACGACTTTCGTCCTGAATTTCGACAAATTGGTGACACCTTGCGTACCCAAGCACCACCCAATCTGCGAGACATTCCCATCATGGCCTTGACCGCGACTGCGGTTCCCCGTGTCCAACACGATATTTGTCAGTCCTTGCACCTTCGTTCCCCCAAGGTATTTCGTCAGAGTTTTGATCGGCCCAATTTGGTTTTGAAAGTGATAAGAAAGGACCGAAGTATGGCCTTGGCATCCGCCATGGAGCCTTTGGTCCAAGCATTGGTCGCAAGTACAAAACCAGAAGCGACACAAAATCAACAGTCAACGACCACCCGCAGCAGCAGCAGCAACTTACAACAGCAAAGTACCATCATTTACGTGCCGACCCGAAATCAGGTTGACGACGTGGTTGCTTTTTTGAAACAACGGCTGACGCAGCAGCAAGTCCACGCAAGTGTGGAGGGATATCATGCCGGCATGTCTTTAGAGGAAAGAAATCGAGCCCATGTCAATTTTTTGACGGGAAAAACAGCCGTCATTTGTGCCACGGTGGCTTTTGGAATGGGAATTGACAAGCCCGATACACGACGAGTTATTCATTATGGTACGTATGACGGATATGTGACCTGACCCAGTAGTAAGGATTCTGCAACGTCGCGGCTGTGGCTCAATGGAAATTTCGTCATTTTTATTCAACCTTGGGCCCATTGCTTATCCTTCTTCATTTGCATTTATAGGACCCCCTAAAACTGTGGAGGAGTATTACCAACAGATTGGTAAGTCAGCCGACGAATGGAGGGACCCAACAAAGAAATGACAAAAGACGTTTTGCTCATTGACCAACTTACCTTTTTTTTCACCTCCAGGTCGAGCTGGTCGCGACGGAAGACGATCCGAGTGTATTCTCTATTGGGGAGACAGCGACTTTGATCGATACAACTCCGATTTTTACCTTGGAAAGCTCAATGCCCAGGCGAAAAATGCCACATTGGCGTCTCTCGAGGCATTAAAATCTTTTGCGTGTGACCCAACCACATGCCGAAGAAAATCCTTGCTGGACTTTTTCGAGGAAAGGCCAGCTCCCTTTGGCGAGCGATGCAATACGTGTGATGTTTGTGTCAAGTTGGGAACCTTGGCCCAAGAGGATCTCGAACGTGATTTCAAATATATGGGGGCGCGTGTTATGCTCCAGGCTATCGATTTGCTCCACGAGCAGTCGGCATCCACCATCATGGCCCTTGTCAGTGGCAGCAAAAGTGTGGAACAATATCGCTACAAACGAGGAATCACAGATTCAGCTGCGAAACAACAGATTGCGGCACGAAAGGAGGAACTTACCAAAAAGGTTTCTCAAGCGAGCTATCAAGATCTGATCATCCCTATGAAACAGCGAGGATTTCTCAACGAAATGACCAAGTCCAGTGTGGTGAATGGATTTTCGGTGCGTACTGTCTCTCTCTACTCAATTCAATTCATTTCAATTCCATGCGTATCGATATACGTTCTTGCTTACTCAAAAACTGATTCTACTCGCCATCTCTCCTTTTCTACTCTCTACTAGCGATCGTGGGTGACCTACAGTCTAACACCAAAAGGGAAAACGGCGTTAACGGACAAGTCGGTATCCATCATTCTTCCCGTTCCAGAATCCATTCTCGAAGCAGAACGCGTCGAAAAGGCAAGGAGAGAGCGCGTGTTGGCGCAACTGGAGAAAAGTGGGGTCCAGCTGGACAAGCTTCCAGAGGAGGAGCTTCAGACCGGCGATGGCGAGGTCATTCGAGCCCTATCGAAATGGAAGTCTTATCTAGCAATTATGCAGCGGAATGGGAAGAAGGAGCGCATCAAACAGCTCGAGTCGTTGCTTGCTGGGGTGCAGAAATGGAGGGAGGAAGCCGCAGAAAAGTTGCACATGGCTCCCTCGACCGTCCTTGCCGAGCACACGCTTTTCACCCTTGCGTACACCGCTGGCACAATGCCGGCTGGTACGACACTGGTAGAGGCTGATTTGATGGCTGCTGGGGTACGAACCCGAGCCATGGATTCGCTGTGTCAAATGATCAGTGAATGGGTCGACAAGCATCAACAATCCGCTTCTGAAAGCAATGGCGATGGCAGCTCCATGCGGCTTATTCCAGGAGACATTGTCAAGGGCCCAAAACCTTGGGAATACGCAGTGTGCAAGCCCATTAAGAAAACTGGCCTGGCAAGCTGGGAATCCAGCTACAACAGATTTTCCCAAGGCGAAAGCCCCCTAACAATAGCCTTGTCCCCAGCAAACGGTCGTCCTATTCAAGTTGCAACTGTATGTAAGCACGTTATGCAGGCCTTGCTTTATGGAAAAGGAGTCGATTTACACAGATTGGCTCAGTTTCTTCCGCCTCCTACGTCAAGTGAATGGGACCAATTGCTAGCTGCCGAGGAGGAAACAAAGATGGACCCCTCCAAGAATCCAAACAGCTGTACTCCTGAAGGTGACAAATTCACAATGACGGGTCTGTTGAAGCCAATCATGGGAGATGATTTTTTTGCCAAAAGCTATGAGGAAAGAAGTGATGAGGAGAAGGCAGAGTATGGCAAGTGGTGCAATCATCTGGAATGGTATATGACATTGCGTCGGATTGGCCACACTGTTACTTTTGGACAGTCTTAGGAAGAGCAAGATGACGAGGATATACGTTTGTTAGCATGCCAGCCGGGAGGCTACATTATTTTTTATACCGAAACTATAGAAGTAAAAACTTTTGTCATGTCAACACGATTTTACTTTGTACATTTTATGTCCTCTACTTGATCTATCCTTACTCATCTATGGTAATAACAAACTTTGCGCATCGAAAAATGAAGGTAACGGATAATCTTCTTAAACACCCTGCATTGATCCACGAAGAAGAGGTGGGCTCTTCAAGCTCCTGCCACCATGAGCCTCTACGTCTTCCAAGCTGCAAATTCTTTTGCTATCCCACCCAGGAAAGTACTTTAGTCCAAAGCAGGATGCATATCGCATATCTTCACAAGCTTCCGTGCACTTTCCAAACTCCCTTACACAACCCATGTTGAGACACGTGTTGCAATCCTCTACTTCATCGCATTGGAGAGGTGGGCTCTGCAAGCTCCTGCCACCACCACGGTTTTGAGTCTTTTCATATTCTTGCAGGCCGCAAATCCACTTGCTCATCTTCTTGGGAAACCACTCGTAGCTATAGCAGGGTGCATCTGCAATCTCATAACAAGACTTGATACACATTCCTTCCGCAAACGCAAACCCATACGACACACATTCACTGCAGTCTGAAATGTCGTCGATGCTGAGAGAAGGAGGGAGCTTGGGCTTCTGGTGTTCAGCAATGACGCACATCTCAATAGTGGTCGCCAAAGGGTTATTCTCCTTGCTAAAGCAGGATTTACTACCTTTTTCACAAGAGTCCATGCACTGGCCCAAAGAATTCCATCCACAGCCCATGTCGGCACACGTCTTGCAGTCCGTTGTGGCAGTGCAGGAGGTGCTGGTAATGACATGTAGGTCCGCTGTACCGCCACCGACTTTGTCAACTTGAGCCGGGACTTGGCCAAAGGCCGACTGAATGGACATGGCCATGCCGACGAATGCGATCATTTGGGTTTTGTTCATCATCTTCGTTTTGTTGTTTCGATTCGTCGTCGTTGTTGTTGTTTGTTATAATTTTGTGAGACTTGAATGCTTCGGCAAAAACTAAAATCCCATTTCGCGATCTTCACTCTTTGCTGGATTCAATCGTGAGCGCGACTAACTAACATGTGTGTACATGCTTGGCAGTGCTGCTACTGTAGCTAGTTTCAGTCGTAGTTGTATGAAATTCCTGGCACTCGCACGCTTGTTAGCTTGGCGCTCCCATCGGGACTCGCTTTCTTTTGCCTTACTTTACAAAATTAATGAAATGTCAATTTGAAGCTGTGATCACGTGAGCATGCAGCTTGCTGCCTTTTCTCAAATCTTTCCTTCTTCAGTCAGGCAGAGGGTGAGAGTTAAAACTGAAGAGGTTCTCCCCCCCCAACGATGTGAAGCACTGCTGCTGCAGCCACATGACCCTGCTCAACTCAACTCAAATCAAAGAAACAATCTGCAAGTCAGAAAATGCGCAGAAAGGACAAAAGAGAAATCAGACCCAAATTTTTTTGGTGGACAAAAACACACAAGATTTGAGATAGCAACAATGTGCTCAACATGCTTCTGGTCATTCAGTTGTTTAAATAGTGTTGCTCATGTCAAATTTCGGTTGTCTGCCCTCTTGGCACATCAACAAAAGCATCAGCAAATGAACAACTCAATGTTTGTTTTGCTTCCTACCATGCTAGATGACCATTGCAGTGGGCCCTTTGCACAGACTGGAGCAAGTAAAGTTGAAACTCCAAGTGCTAACCAGGAGGGGCAAAGGTGCAGAATTGGTCTGTTGG
>ENA-ORBV01011215-ORBV01011215.1-microbial-mat-metagenome-genome-assembly--contig:-NODE-11215-length-14145-cov-6.828831_pt1 | contig 14145 bp, 25 predicted proteins | sample MGYA00237777_ERZ505514 | MGnify/ENA primary metagenome ERZ505514 (study PRJEB26160, sample SAMN06269048) | microbial mat metagenome | isolation source: Oligotrophic lake microbial mat | place...
CTGCGCTCGAGGCCGTCGAGGTCGCTCACGATACATCCTTCCCGTTCGCGGCCTCGAGCGCAGCGACCTCGGCGCGAAGCGCGGCGTTTTCTGCGCGAAGCGCGTCGCCCTCGGCCTTCAGCGCCTCGAGCGTCGGGGGCGGCCCGCACGGCTCCCAGGCGGGATAAAGCCTGGACCCGACGCATCCCGCGACGCCCAGGGCCCACGGGTCACCGTCGTCGTCACGGATGATGGGCGCGGTGCCGCGCCAATTCACGACTCGGTATACTCGCCCGACCGTGACGTAGTTCGCGCCGCGGGGCCCGGTGATCCGGACGTACAGGGGGCGGTCGTGGGCGTTCATGACGCCTCCTCTCCCGCAGGCCCCACGCAGGGCTCCCAGGTGGGATAAAGCCAGGACCCATCTCCACTCGCGGGACCCAGGGTCATGTAGCATCCATCGTCGTTACGGATGAAGGGCACGGTGCCGCTCCAGCCGAGGACTCTGTACGCTTGCCCCACCGTAATGCCGAAGGCGTTCGCGGGGCCTGTGATCCGGACCCACTTAGGGCGACCGGTAGTGGTCAAAGACGCGGCCGCCTCGTTCGCTTCCTTGAGCGCGGCGTTCGCGGCCTGGCCCGAGGCGACCTCGGCGCGGAGCGCGGCGTTTTCTGCGCGAAGCGCGTCGCCCTCGGCCTTCAGCGCCTCGATCGTCGGGGGCGGCCCGCACGGCACCCAGGCGGGGTAAATCCTGGCCCCGGAGGCGTCCCCCGAGATGGCCATGATGTACTTCTCGTTGTTATCATCGAGGATGAAGGGCGCGGTGCCGTGCCAATTCACGACTAGGTACACTCGCCCGACCGTGACGCCGAAGGCGTCGACGGGCCCGGTGATCCGGATGTACTCGGGTCGAGTGGGCGTGGTCATGACGCCTCGACGGGCAGGGACAGCACGGCATATCTCTCATCGCCGTTGCGGTGTTCCGGGTCGTGCAGGTTGGGCGGGATGGCCTGCCACGCAGCCCACACATCCGCATCTACGTCGTCGGAAAGGCTGTCCTGCACGGCCGTTCGCGCCTCGCTGATGCGGGTTGCCTCAGCAACGCAGGCCGCTGCATACCTCTCGGCCTTCTCTTTGCTGGTGAAGGCTCGTAGTAGCCAGGTTGAGAATTCGTCGTACATTCCGCTTGACCCTTCGACGATGTAGACGGTTTTCATAAATGTCATGATGACGTCTCCTCCCCCACTGGGTTATCCAGTGAGGAGATCAATCACATACGTTACAGAAGAGAGAATCCTGTAGATGAAAGGTGACAGTTTCTCATGAAAATGGTAGGGGACGCCCGCAAGCAGCGTCCCCTACCCAGCAGAGACGGGGTGGCCGTCTACTGCTTACCCAGGTGCGTGTGGAAGTGCTCGAAGTTCACCACCATGAACTTCTCGAGTTCCTTGATCCGGGAGCCGACGCCCGACACCACGATCTCCTGGACCAGCGTCCCGAGCTGGTGCTCCTTCGACGGCACCTCGACGGCCTTGTCGGCCATGACGTCGATGTGCGCCTTGAGCTCCTTCGCCGCGTAGACGAGGTCCTTCTGGTGCAGGCTGCCCTGCGTGCCGTGCGCGATGCTCCACAGCTTCGCGCGCTCGACGCATTCGCGGATCATCGCCGCCGAGTTGCCGGCGAGCATCGCCGCCGCCTCGTCCAGCGGCTCGGTCTCCGCCAGCAGCGAGTTGGCGTAGTGCCGCAACAGGCGCTCCGCCGCCTCCTTGTCGGGGTAGCCGACGTGGATGAGGGCGTCGAAACGACCCGGGCGCAGCATGCCCCGGGCGTTCTTCAGCAGCTCCAGACGGTTGGTCGTGCAGAGCACGATCACCTCGTCGTTCTTGTTGTCCACGGCGTCCAGGGCATTGCGCACGTCCTCGATCGTCTTGGAGTCCTTGGCCAGGATCTGGTCCAGGTCCTCCGCGAAGATCACGGCGGGCTGGTACCGCCGCGCCAGCCGCTTCGCGGCCGGGAGGTGGATGCTGTCTTGGACGTAGATGAACGTCCAGCCGTTCTTGGCGCACGACCGCGCGACCTTCTGCGCGGACAGCGTCTTCCCGGTCCCGAAGGGCCCCTCGAGCAGGACGCCGCGCCGCAGCGGGATGTTCATCTCGCGGCAGATGGCCGTCTTCTCGATCGGCGTCAAGACGCTGCCGTTGAGCAGCGCCTCGGTGTCCGAGTTCAGGATGAGCACGGAGCCGTCACGGCTCTCCGTGTCCATGAACTCGGGCGAGTAGCCCGGCTGGTCGATCCGCTTGAAGTCGACCTTGAGCGCCTGCCCACGGTAGAACGACTTCTCGATGACGAGCTCGTGCGTGCGCGCGAGCAGCTTGCGGATCTTCTTTTCGTGCTTCTGGAGCGTGGAGCACGAGAACTGGAAGACGATCGCGCCGTCCGGAGCCCGGCCGACCGAGGTCTCGATCGTCGTGTCCTTCAGGCCCGGGAGCTTCATCTGTCCCCAGGGGACGACGATCTCGCCGGTCGGCGTCTTCACCGCGATCCGCTGCGGGAGCTCGGGGCCGAAGAACGACCACGACGTCTGCTGGAACGCGACGCCGAATTGCTCCTCGACCGCGAGCGACAGCGCACGCGCGCCGTCGATGGGGAACGCCTCGACCAGCTCGTTGATCTGGATGGGCGTCTCCTCCTCCTTCTGCCGGCGGCGCAGGATCTCGATCGCGTCGCTGTAGGACATGTCTTCCGGCTTCACAAGCTTGGTCCCGGTGCCCACTTGCGCCTGACGGATGCGGTCGTCCGTGGGGATGCCTGCGGCGAGCATCGACAGGAGCCGGCCCAGGTCACCTTTCTCCATGGTCTTCTTGAGGTCGGGATCGCCCGGCCCCTGATCGACCGGGCGGATCTCCTCCGTCTGCTTGTCGGTCTTGTTCTTCGTCATCAACGCCATCTGCCACCTCACAGAGGGCACTACCCTGCCCATTGGGTTGATCTTCGCAAGACCAACATGGTCATGCCGTGGATCAAAACGGAAGTTGTGAAAAAGAGGCCTGTTACATCCCGACACCCATACGGAAGGGTTCGTCGGGAGTGAATCTGTTCGTTCCGGACGATCGAGAGTTGCACTCTTCGATGTACTTCGTTCTGCACGAAGGGAGCTCGATGCAACGCTTCGATGCATCCCAGGTCACCTGGTTACCAGGCTGAATCTCTGGATGTTCACGGATCCGGAGTTCCACCATGATTTCCAGAGTTTCGTGATCACCGTGCTTGTTTGCCCTGAGGGCAAACTTCCTGATGTCACCTTCGTCAGTGATCTGTAGGATTTCCCAATCCTGCTCGAGCTCGAACCGCCTAATGGCAGTCGTCCAAACTTCTTCGATACGTACCCAATCTGAGTGCGTGATCACTGTACTGATGAGCACGGTTAGTCCTTACTGGGGATGACCCTCATGAATTCCTTCACGGTCTTGGGCGATTTGGGATCAGCCTTCGAGATGTACAAAATTTTGCGCACCTCTCCGGTCTTGTCGGAGACCTTGGCTCGTGCCGTCCAATCCCATTGTCTGGGGGTCGGCTCGGAAGAGTTCTCGTTTTGCTCCTGGGTGAACTTGACGTGAAGAACGCACTGGTCACCAGCTGCAGAACCAGCAGCAGTTGCCTTCACGATCTGGCGTCCAGTATGGTCGTGGCTGAGCTCGATCATGTCCCAGTCCACCATCGGCTGTTCCAGGAAGTCGCTGATATCCGCGAAGAGATCCATGAGGTTGAACAGATCGATCGTGTGCAATCGGAAGGGACGCATACCAGGTGCTCCTTGGTTAAAGAATCTTGAGGATCTCGTCGATACAAACCAACTTCTCAGGGGTCAGGTCAAACATGGGAGATGAGCGTTTTGCTCCCGTCTTTCATCATTGCTCGCTGCAAGCCGAGGAGTTTTTCGGCTGCTGCCTGCATTGCTTGCGTAGCCATCACTCCACTTCGTCGTCCTCGTGCGAATCGTCACCGATCTCACGGATCCCATCGGGTCCGCCCGTGAATATCTTCACCTTGGCCTTCTGGCCGAGATCCTCCTGGAGCCTCTTCTCGATCTTCCCCAAGAGCTCCTTGAGAATGTTCTTCGGGTTCAGGACCTTGGTGGCGTCTTCTCCACGGTTGATGCGGATCGCGTCCAGGTCGCTGTCAAGCGCCTTAGTCTTGGCATACATCTCGCGATGCGCTTCCTTGTCGTCGATCTCTCCGGACTCGAGCTTCGAGAGGATTTCCACATGGATCTTCACGCGGTTGCTGATCACGGGCGTCATATGCGCCGCGATCGCATTCACGACCTCGTTGAAGTTGGGGTTCTGGCCCGAGTCCATGGGGCTCCGGTTGGGGTTGCCACTGTTGGCGAGCCAGTCCCCGATGCGGATCATCATCGCCATCTCGGGATCGTTCTCTTCCAGGGCCTCTTCCCAGGTCTTGTCGAGGCAAAGCTTCTGGAAGTCCGGCTCCTCTCCCTTCTGGGCAGCGTGCTGCATCGTGTGGAACCACTCGATCTCAGCGATGATCAAGATGAGGATTCGGATCGCGGTCGTCCGGATGTCTCTGACTTCGTTGATGAGAAAGGCATAGATCCCGTCGTGATCGTCTTCGGGATCCAGCACTCGAGTCCAGTCGTCGATCCAAGCTCCGTCGGAGATGACGTCTACGAGGCTCGCCGTCATCAGAGTGCTGAAGGCGTCCAGACGCTCGCAGTCGTTCGCCACTCGGAGCTGTCCCTGGACCGAAAGTCCTTTGGTGATGCACTGCGCACAGCGCTCCATACTTATGGAGAGCGCGGTGCTTGCGAAGTTGGACAACTTGTTCCTTCGCTTGTCCAGTTCTTCGATGGTCTTCACGATGTTCCCTCCAGCCATGCGACGATCACGTCACCGTGGCATTCAGCAGGTTTGCAGAAGCATCCGAGTCGCTTACCCTTGAGGGTAGCGATCGCGACCGCGAAGATTGGATCCTCAAGCACACGCTTGAGGAACCAGTTGCGGTACTCTACGAGAACCTTTCTACGCTCTTCCGGATCACTCGAATCCTTCAGGGCGAAGGGATTACCGAAGTATCCCTTCATCTCGGGCCTAGAAGGAATCGATCCTTTCGGTCCACGCCCAATGTATCTGTCACACGGCTCGTGACGAATGTTCACGACGCATGTCGACATGGTTCTCCTTATGAAGTTGGAAACACGAGAGAGGGAAACCTGTTAGCCGTGTCTGCACTCCGGCTTCGGCTTCGTGGGCACGGCCTGCGGTGCTGCCTTCGGGCTTCCGGGTCGCTTGTTGACCAGCATGCGGAGCATGTCTGTCCAACACGTCTTGACCTTCTCTTCCGCTTCCCCCTTCTCGCAGAAGCGCGGCACCTGGATGCGAAACACGCCGGCATCGTCGTACCCGATGACATGTACGTTCCGGGGCCGAAGGAAGTTCAGCACGCGATCGTCCAGGTGGAACTCAGAGCATTCCTTCCCCGGGCACGGCTTCGCGTAGACATCCACGTTCTCGACGTGGACCGTGAAGACGTGCCCGTGGAAGTCACGCTGCTCGAAGATCTTCGTGACCATTTCTTCGCTGACGCCCGGAATCGCTCCGCTTTCGCCCTGGATAACTCTGGTCTTCAGGACTTCGCAGGGCTCGTAGATGATCCTGAACCTCGGCAGGCTCAGCAGATCGTCCGTCAGGTCGCTCTTGCCACCCTCAGCTGCGCTCATGGCTTGTATTCCTCAGTCGAGATCGACTTCGATCTTGAGTGTTTCCATCCAGTTGCCGGTCTTGTTGATCATGTCAGGATACACCCTGATAACCTTCAGATGTTGCAGGAAAGGTGCCAGAGACTTGTTGTGTGTCACGATCTGAATGGGAGTGTCAGAGGCCTGCAAAGCACTCTGTTGACGCAGCGTGCCTACGGTGCCGCTGCTGATCATCTTGACATCTTCTGTGGGCTTGTCGGCCATTGATGGACTACTCCTTATGTCGAAAACTTGCAGTCTTACCGGCTCCGCAACTCGTTGAATTGCGCGTGCACACTCGGGATTGCTGTTCAGAGTTCCCGAGAGGAAGTTGACCCCGCGAGGATGCCAGGCTTCCGCTCAGAGACGAGTGTCATCGAGCCCTTCGGTCCTTGCAGCGTCAAGGTGTACGAGCCTGTCCGTGTGTTCGACCAGTTGCCCGGTTCTTTTGCTGATGCGATGAGAGTAGGTACGGAGATACCCGTCAGCTGCTCGCACTTCAACAGAAGCTCCATCCACCTTTCGCTCTGCTGTGGTAGTACCCGTATCCTCGAGGGCATTCAGAATCTCCTGAGGCTTTCGTGGTCGATCACGCTATGAGGCTCGTTGTTGCCACTCACGAGGTACTCGACGTAGAACGCAAGCAGCATTCAAAGCTTTGTATCCATACGCTTACGCAACCGACGGTTTAGGAACCAGTGTTCCATTGCGTCTGCCGCAAGACAGGTTGCGATCATCATGAGGATCCACGCAACTCCGACGATGTTCCAACGTCCAGTCAGAAGACCAAGCGAAACAGCTCCCATGGTGCAGATGGCAAAGATTTGCTTGAACATCTCGGTTCTCCCATGGGTTGATCTAAGGTCGCCATCTGGGCCGCTGCCTAGCTAAGGCCCGTATTATTCTTCCTTCCCAGATGGCGTTGCCTTGCCCGTACCATTCCGAGCACCTCCGGCCTTGGAACCGGACGACTGTAGCCATATCGGGAAGACTAAGTCTTCTTATTGGCCCAAGTACAGTCGTGGTGTTTACTGAATGAGATCAGTCCTCACAAATGATAAGTTCCCCGGTAGGCATTTCAGCCTGTAATGCCCAACTCCCGGAGAACCGAGTTGGCCTGCTCGCAGATGAATTGTTACCCTAGGGGTCGCTGCGAACGCCGCCCCGTGGCCAGAGCCATTCTTATACTCACAAGGACCAGGGTAGGCACCCAGTCCAAGGCCCTCTGCATTCATCCAGCACACCTGTGTTCTGGACGGAGAAGTCGAAGACCTACAGCTCGATCTTCAGCTTGCCCTTGGCCGGCGGCTCCTCGGGCTTCCAGCGGCCGAAGGTGCTGACCATCTCGGGCCCGATCTGAATCTGGCCCTTCTCGAGCAGCACCTTCGCGGCGTCGCTGGAGATCTTGCTCTTGCCGTAGATCAAGCTGTTCGAGAGACCCCACTTTTTCATCGTCTTCGACGTGAAGCCGGTGCGGTCTTCGAGCACCTTGGACAGCTGGGCTTTCGAGTGCACCACGACCACGCCCTTGATGATCTGCGCCGGCGCCTCCTCGGGGGCTTCCGGCTCGGGGGAACTACGCGTCTTGCGCGTGTGGTCCCATGAGATCTCGATGGGACCGTTCCCCACCATGATCTGGGCGGAGCCCTTGGAGCGGGCCCCCTGCTCAAACAGCATTTTCAGGATGTTGGACACGAGTGTGTCTCCTCAGAAGTGCGGGACGATTGAGGACTACGAGAGCCCGAAGCTCTTGGGACCCTTGACGCCCCGCGGGAACTTCGTGACCTTGTCCACGAACCACTGAGCCAGGCCCGGCGAGCTCGTGTGGAGGCGTGTGTCGTTCATGCCACGGACGACGATGACGACCTTGTCGTAGTGGTGGAGCCGTGCCTGGAAGCTGACCTGGCCCTTGATCAGGACCATCGAGTGCGGCTTGCCCGTAAAGCCCATCTTCTTGAGCTTCGTGTGCATGATCCGCCGAGCGAGAACGTCCATCGAAGTGTCTCCGGTGAAAGGATTAGGGAACATAAAGAAAGAAACCTGTGAGCTGGGCTCTTAGTTACCCAGCGAGTACAGCTTGCGAGTGTTGTTCTTCGCAGAGCCGATGACCAAGGCCTCGAGGGCCTCGTCCGGAATGCTAGATTCCATGGGCATGGACACGGTGTCGCCCATCAGAGCGTATTTTCCGTTGGCGAAGCACACGGCACGGGCCAGGACACGCCTCAGGGTGAGCCAGACGCCCACGACCCAGACGTCTGCGCCGTCCGCCTGGATGATCGTCTTCTGAGCGATCGAGAGCGGCATCTCGGGAAAGTCGTCGGTCACCGCTTTGAGCTCGCGGTGGATCAGTTCGTAACCACCTCCGGTCAACGAGACCGAAGGACCTTCTGCGATGGCGAGCATCTTGTTCTCGGGTGTGTTCAAACGAACCTCCAAATGCGTCTCCGGGGTACTTACAAGAACCTACTAACTAACTAACTAACTAACTAACTAACTAACTAACTAACTAACTAACTAAAGAGGTGAGCGTTGCGTTCACTCGGCTCTCGCGTGAGCCGATACTTTCGATCGGTGTCCGGCGGATCCGCTTCCAGCAAGTTTCGCGTTCCTGCCGCTACCGACAACAAGTCGGCTGTTCGCACGAATGCGACTCACGACAGGGCACTTAGCTTGATCTGGCTTTGAGTTCCGGACGTAGGGCATAACATAGGCACTTTTTCGCGGACCTACACATGAACTGCACCTTCCCTGTCAGCTCTCGTTTATGCCAGGAAGGCCGCTCACCAGAATTCTGAAGAGACCCGAATCTGAACCAGACCGTAGGTACTTGTACGTATCTGTATCTCGTCAGGTTCCCGTTCCTGTCTCCTTAGTTCGCGTCACTACTTTGAGAGGGAGCTGGAACCTGGTGAAATCCAGCATCTACGGGGGTTTACTGGAGGCACACGCGCAGACTGCAAAGAGCCCTTTTAGGATCGTCGGCTCTGATTTCCAGAGAATCTTCCCCGCTTCAGAAGAGCAGGCCTCTTCCCAGCCTTCATCCGTCACGCCACTAGGCGTTGGCACGACCTAAGGAACAACCTTTCGATCTCGCCATGGAGGACGGATTCCAGCCAGTCCAAGGCCTGCAGGATAGGCTATGTTGGTTCTACGAAGAGCTCGGCGCGCCTTCTTCACAACTGCGAGCAACCCCAACACTACATGTAGAGCTACCAGAGGAGAGTTCTTACTCTATCGAGATGTGTCTAGACGGGGGAGCCGAAGGCGACCCATAAACGGATACCCTCTCCTGGAAGAGAGAGGATTGGGGTGGGGAGTACTTGTGAGCGTCGCAGATGAGTGGTGAAGCGCTGCAGGTAGGTGATCCGCAGATAGGTGATGAAGCGCCGCAGCTAGGTGATGAAGCGCCGCAGGGAGGTGGTCCGCAGATGGGTGGTGAAGCGCCGCAGGGATAGTACTTGCGCTCAAGCCTCCCTCATCCCACTCGCTCTGTACCCGTATTGTAGCGCTACTTCACCAGCACCTTCCCGCTTCAGCCCTATGCACGCTGGAGTTCTATCTCAAGCGCAGCTTCACTGCACCTGCACTTAACGCTCTTCCCAGCTCTTAAGAGCCTAGAGCCTAAGAGCTCTAGAACCTAAGCTCTCTAGAACCTAAGAGCTTAGAGTCTAAGCCCCTAGAGCCTAAGAACCTAGAGCCTAAGCCACTAAGCGGCAGCCACCATGCATGCCGCCGGGGCCGAGAGGATCAGTCCCAGCACGGCGAAGATCGCGGTGCTGGTGAAGAGGAACATCATGAGCGCGCTGGCCATCATCACGCCGATGGCCAGACCTTCCCTGATACCTTCCTTGATCCGCTGCCAGAGAAACTTCATGACGTACCTCTTTCTTTCCTGAGTTGGGGACACTCGTGTACAGAACAAGAACTACAGAACAAGAACCTACGGTATGTACAGAACGAGAACCTACGGTTCAGAACAAGAACCTACGGTATGTACAGACGGTATAGAGGGAGACCCGAGAGGTCTTTCCGGTGGGTCCCGGGGAGCATCTTAACTTGTGGGAGCAAGTCGAGAAACCTCTACCCCGGGACCCCGTCGATCTCTCAGCTCGGGCTCTTACTTCGTTCCCGCCACCGCGGCTGGGGCTCAGGCCCCCAGCTCGCGCTGGCGCTGTTTCACATTGATCACGATCACCTTGAGAATCAGAGACGTACAGAGGGCGATCGCCCCCAGGTTCGTGGTAGCGCCTAGCGTCGCGTGCGTCACCCACGCGGTGCCGAACAGGACGACGATCTTCCCGAGGGGGTTGCAGGCGAACGGCCAGAAGCCGGGGACCTGCTCGATCGTCAGCATCAGCGCTGCCACGATCAGAGCGCCAGCGATCATGCCGGCTAAGATCTGGATCATGCCGCCGATCCAGAGAAGGATCACGCAGATTGCGAGAACTCCGATTCCCGCTCCACCCTTCGACTTCCCATTCCCATCGTGTTCGCTGTTCATGATGCTCCTCCCAGAGCAGAGAGACAGAGAGAGACAGAGAGAGACACAGAGAGCAACCTGTGAGAGCAACCTGTGAGAGCAACTTGTGAGAGCAACTTGTGAGAGCAACACGAGAAGGGTGAGCGCCGGTTGCCCAGCGCCCACCCTGAGTCCGTCTAGGACCGGACTAGTAGTCGACGTCCACCGACTCGTTGCCCGCCGACGACCTCGCCGCGTGCCCCTCGGGGATCGCGTCCACGGTGCCCACCGGCTTGTTCACGCCCAGCATGGCGCGCAGCGTCGCGTTCGCCGCTTCGACGAACTTCTTCACGAAGCCCCTCTGACCCTGCCGCCCCCAGGACTTGAAGACCATCACGCCACGGTTGGCGGCCGCGTCCTCGTCGGCGTCCTCGTCCCGGGGCTTGCGCGCCCAGATCGAGAAGTTGCCGAAGTTCGCCACGCGCTGGCCGTTGACGATCTGCGGGACGTCCCGCCACTGACCCGTCCCGTCTTCCTCACGGCGGTTGGACGCGACCCGGATGGTGACACCGTCACCCTCCAGAAGGTTCTTCACCTTCTCGCAGATGCCCGCGACGTCTTCCTCCTCGCCGGTCGCGAGGGCCGCGAGCGCCCCCACGATGGCCTGGTGGTTCGGGTGACGGAGGACCATGTCCACCGTGCTCACCTTGGTCTTCGCCTTGCTGGGGTCGGTCACCCGCAGGTCTTCGAGGCCGAAGGAGCCGAAGTTGTTCTTTTCCATGGAAGTGAACTCCAGATCCACTGACGCAGGATCTACGAAGCGGATCACTAACCTGTGTGATCATGGACGAGAGATCTGTCTCGTGCAGGTAGTGCCTCAAACCCAGGCACTGTGGGTAATGGAAGAAGGGCGAGCACCGTTACCGATGCTCGCCCTGTGGGACCTTCTGGATCCGCAGGTTGATAGGGAGTCCTACCAACCTCTGTCGTTGCAGTGGCCTCTGGCCAGCGAGAGGCGGATTTACTCTGCCGAGTATTGCCCGTCACCCGGGTGCGGGATCTCGGCGCCCTTCCCACCCGCCTTGCGAGCCATCTCGAGCAGCCCATCAAGGGCTTTCGGATCGAGCCCGTTCTGCTCGCCGATCTGGTACAGCGTGGCGGGGGACATTGCGACGCCCTCGCGCGTGATCCGCTGCAACGCAGCGAGGGCCTTCCTCTTCTTCTCTGCGAGCTCCGCCGCGCGGTATCCGTCGACGACGTTGTCGCGGACGTACGCGCCTGCCTTTGCCACTCCCGGGATCTTCCCGACGTGGTAGCCGGCCCGCCCAATCGAACCGAGGATCATGTCCCCCACAATCAGGTCGGCCGTGGTGCCGACCTTCTGACCGAATGACTTGCTCATGTGACTTGCGCCTCCCAGCGCTGGTTTGTTGGTTTGTGCAGGAGATTTAGGAACATGGAAGAAAGGAGCCTGTTAATGGTCCTAGTCGTCGCGGTTCGCGACTTCCCAGACCACGTATAGAAGGACTGCGATCAGCACCCCGAGGACGAACTGGGCGATCCACCCAGCCGCATCCTCGATTCTGATCGCAGCGTTCACGAGAAGTCCTGAGAGCGCTGCTTCAGCAGGCTCACCAGCGCCCCGATGTGGCCCTTGACCACCTCGGCGTACGCGGGGAATTCCGAAGGCGTGATCTCCATGGACGTGGAGACCTCGATCCCCGAGATCGCGGGCAGGTGCTCGAGGTTCCCCTGGACGGGGAACTTGACCTCAGCGACTTTCAAGAGCATTTTGATGATCACTTTCACTCCTCCCAGAGTGTTGTCAAAAAGAAGAAAGAAACAAATCACAGAACAGATAGAAACCTGTTCTGTGAGAGGGTAGCGGCGCTCGCAAGCTGCGGGTGCGACCGAAGGGATCATGCTCCCTGCGTGTCCCCCAGAAGATCCACCGCGCGGTCGAGTGCCACCCGTTCGAGGACCTTTTGGAACTTGGTGGGCACCCAGTCGTGCGACACCTGTTCCCACCTCTTGGGTGTGACGCGGTAGAAGAAGGGGTTCTCCAGCTCTACCAGCGGCTCGTTCGCCACGAACGAGGACCCCACGAGGTGGTCCCCCTTCTGGAGAACGTGCACGTTGAAGGCGATCGCCCATGCGAAGCCATCGCCTCCACCCACGTCGACGACACAGTAGATCCTGTGGCGCACGGCTCACCTCCATGAGTTACTTTGAGTCTCAAGATCGCATTCGGGGTCTACGGGGTGACGATCTCTATTGGCCGCCCTTCTTCGCGACGGCGGCGGTGAGGTCGTCGGCGGCGGCGTCGATGCCGTCGGCGAAGACGCGAATCGAGTTTTTGTGGGCGGTGCCGCAGAGGATTGCGTCGGCGTCCGCACGGAGGTCGATGGCGAGGGCGTGGGTGGCGGTGGCGCCGAGGGTGCGTGCCAGGGAGGCGTAAGCGTCGGTGACGGCGGCGTAGGCCGTGGCGAGGACGTCGAGGACGTCGTCGCGGAGGGTGTCGGCGAGGCGGTTCGGCGTGGACATGCGTTACCTCATTAAAAAGAAGAAACATAAATGGAAAGAAACCTGTTCTGTGAGAGGGCGGGGCGCTCACGAAGCACCCTTTCTTTATCGCGGGCGCTCCTCGTTCTGCGCCTCGCACTCGGTGCAGAAATTTCCCGCCGGCGTACCGTGGGCACAGGCGCTGACCTCGTCGATGAGCGCGCCGATGGCGGCTTCCTCGCGCGCTCGAGCGGCCTCGCACATCGTGTGGGTCGTCTGCCCAGCGGGGATCCCGATGGCCGGGCCGATGTCGTGGTGCGGGTCGCACCAGGCGCAGACGCGCCGACCGGGGACGGCTCGGGCGCGGCTCACGACGCACCGCCAGTCGCAACGCCGTCGGCGCGGATGGCGGCGTCGATGTTGTCTGCGTCGCGCCGGAGGACAGCGGCGGAGTGGTAGGCGGCGGCGGTGAGGAATTTGGCGTCGTGGACGGCGCCGGCGTGGGCGCGGGCCCGAAGCCCGCGGGCGGCGATTTCGTGCGCGTCTGCGCGCGCGTTGTGCGCGTGGGCGCGAGCCCGGTGGGCGCGCCCGAAGGCGCGAATCTCGTCGGCGACGGAGGCGTGGTCGGCGTCGAGGCCGTACGCGAGGACGGCGAGGTCGTCGGCGGTTGCGTCGGCCGCGTCGGCGCGAGCGAAGGCGCTGGCGTTGCGCGCGTCGTCGGCGGCCGTCTGGTGGTCGGCGCGGGCGATGGCGTCGGTCGTTGAGAGTTTGGACATGTATCACCTCCACAAAAAAGAAGATTAAAAAGAACAGAACAGAAAGAAACCTGTTCTGTTCTCCCGTTGTTTAGAAAAGAGAGACGGGAGACGAGCTGGGGCGGTGAACCCGCCCCAGCTCTCGGACCTCACCGAGACGAGCCCCTGATGACCGATGCCGCCCACAGGACGACCTCGAAAACCTGGTCAGCGCGCTCGACGGCGTCGCAGGAGGCGTCGATCGCCTCCTGTGCAAGGGACCGATCCTCGATATCGAGATCGACCTCGTGATCGAATGGCACGACCAGCGCCGCTTCACAGGCGGCCCGCGCCGCGATGCGGGCAGTATCGGCTGCCCGCAGCACCTCCGCGAGTGCGTACTCAATGGCCGTGCGGTGGGTGCTGGCGTCGGCGCTGGCGTCGTCGAGGGCCAGCCCCCACTCGGCCGCCACTCGTCTCGGTCGTCGGATGGCGCGGTCGGCAACGTCGAGGTCGGCGGAGGTGACCCCCTCCCTCGCGTAGTGGGCTGACGCCCTCTCGTCGCGGGCGTCGGCGAGGGCGCGGTCACGCGCTCGGGCGCGGGCGCGAGCCGCCGCCATCATTGATTCCCCCCCAGGGGGGAACGGCCCTTGTCCCTCGTAGAACGAGGGAGGGAGCGGTAGGGAGCTCGACTTCTGTCTCTTATACACATCTCC
>ENA-ORBV01011216-ORBV01011216.1-microbial-mat-metagenome-genome-assembly--contig:-NODE-11216-length-14145-cov-6.137973_pt1 | contig 14145 bp, 14 predicted proteins | sample MGYA00237777_ERZ505514 | MGnify/ENA primary metagenome ERZ505514 (study PRJEB26160, sample SAMN06269048) | microbial mat metagenome | isolation source: Oligotrophic lake microbial mat | place...
CGCCTGACGACATCCACGGCATGGACGTGGCGCGCGGCATCCTAACCGCCATCGGCGGCAAGAGCTCGCACGCCGCTGTCGTGGCGCGTGGCATGGGCCGCCCCTGCATCGTGGGCGCCGGTTCCCTCCAGATCGACGAAAAGAAGAAGACCGCCACCTGCAAGGGCGTCACCATCAAGGAAGGCGATTGGCTTTCCATGGACGGCACCACGGGTGCGGTTTATCTTGGTCAAGCGTCTACCAAGGACCCCGATGTGCGTTCTGGTTACCTCGCGACGTTTATGCAGTGGAGCGATGAGTTCCGCGGCACGTTCGGCGTGCGCGCCAATGCCGACATTCCGCGCGATGCCAAGGTCGCCCGCTCGTTCGGCGCCGAAGGCATCGGCCTTTGCCGCACGGAACACATGTTCTTCGAATCCGATCGTTTGCCTTTCGTGCAGGCCATGATTTTGGCTCGTGATTTGAAGACCCGCAAAGCCGCTTTGGCCAAGTTGCTACCCATGCAGCGTAAGGACTTTGCCGGCCTCTTCGAAGCCATGGAAGGCTTCCCGGTCGTCATCCGCACGCTGGATCCGCCGCTGCATGAGTTCCTGCCCAAGCGCGAGAACCTCATGGTGGATCTGGCCCGTCTGCCGCACGCCGATGCCAAAGCCAAGAAGGAAATGTCGAAGGCTTACTCGATCCCGGTCGGTGAGCTCAAGAAGAAGCTGCCCGAGTTGCTGCACCGCGTGGAAGAGCTGCATGAGTTCAACCCGATGTTGGGCCATCGCGGCTGCCGTCTCGGCATCGTCTATCCCGAGATCACCGAAATGCAGGCCCGTGCCATCTTCGAAGCTGCCGTCCAGGTGGCCAAGAAGGGCAAAAAGGTCATCCCCGAAGTGATGATCCCGCTGGTGGGTTCGGCGCGCGAACTCGAACTCCAGAAGGAGATCGTCGAGGGCGTGGCCAAGGAAGTGCTCGGCAAGGCCGGCATGGCCGACCTCAAGTACCTCATCGGCACCATGATCGAAGTACCTCGCGCCGCCTTAACGGCCGACAAGATCGCGGAGTACGCCGAGTTCTTCAGCTTCGGCACCAACGACTTGACGCAGACCACGTTCGGCCTCTCCCGCGACGATTATACGAAGTTCTCGAAGTTCTATGAAGATGTCAAAATCTTCAAGAGCGACCCCTTCGGCGCGCTGGACCAGGAAGGCGTGGGCATGTTGATCGAGATGGCCATCGCCAAGGGCCGCAAGCAGCGCCCGGGCATGGAAATCGGCATCTGCGGTGAGCACGGAGGCGAGCCTTCGTCAGTCGAATACTGCTACCGCGTGGGCATGGACTATGTGTCCTGCTCGCCCTACCGGGTGCCGATCGCTCGCCTGGCGGCGGCCCAAGCGGCCATCGCCAAGAAGAGCGGCGACCAGGGACAAACGAACCGCACGGCTTAGGCTGGGATTCGCGCAATCAGAAGGGCGGCCCTCTTAGTGGCGGGCCGCCCTTTTCCTCTTCTAGCCCACAACGTGAGCTGTGGGCTTGCCAGTGGCGAGGAGGAACGACACCATCCCACACCACCCCACAGCTTACGCTGCGGGCTAGCGGCTATTGCGCAGTAGGCGCAAGAGGCGATGGATGCCGAAGGCTCCGGCGACACTCGTGAGCCCGATCAGGGCTTGGGCCCACATCAACTTGTCCGTGGGACGGTCCTCCTGGGACCCGGCGAGGATGGCACTTACCAAGATGGCCAAGGCTACGAAACCCAGTACCCAAATCAACAGGCGGGCTAGCTTCGTGGCCCAGCGGTAGCGGAAAGCCATCCCCATGCTGGTGAGTAAGGCGAGCAGCGTGCAAACGAAACAAGCCATCAGCGCGGTAGCCTCGAGCAGGTTGTCGCCACGAATGAAGTTCTGGTCCTGCATGGTGGCCGGGACCAACAGCAACACGAAAAGCGCGGAGAAAACCAGCGCCCCACCCAGCAGCATGGCCGCTGCCCGCAAATGAGGGGATAGGGGCATCAGCCAGCGGCGGGTTCAAGCTCCGCCGACATGGACCCTTTACTCTTGGGCATGCGCCAATCGGCACCGTAACTGTGCACTTGTTGGCGGGCGAATTCAGCGGGCTCCAGTTCGCAGGTAAGGACCACCGTGCGGCCGGTAGCATCCACCTCGACGGCGTGGTTAAAGGCCGAGGAAGCGGACAAGAGGAAAAGCTTTTGTAACATCTCAATCACATAGTCGTAGGTATGATCGTCGTCATCCAACAGTACTACGTTAAACAGCTCCGAGTGCTCGCCGCCAGTTTGGCCGGACTCGTGAATATCGATATCGGGAGATACAATCGTGGGGGACATGCGAAAGGAAAAAACCTCTTTAAAAAGGCCAAGCTAGAATCCAAGGCCAATGCCTCCTCATTGTACTCGCACTTCCGCAAAAGTCTAAGCCTTTGGCATCACTTTTTTGGGTCAAGCCTTCATCGATTCCTCGATACCGGTCTCCTTCTGTAACCGTTGCATGCCACGAATCCAACGGTCGTAGTCAGCGCCCTTCCGTCTGAAGTATTCCGCCACATCGGGATGGGGCAGAATGAGAAATTTCTCATCTGCCAAGCCTTCGATCACCGCTCCGGCGACGAAGGATGGTTCGAGGGCGGTCTCGACCAGGAAGTTCATCGAACCGCGGCTCGCTTCTTCGAGCAAAGCCGTGCGCACGCCTTGCGGACACAGGGCAAAGACCTTCAATCCACGCGCCCCGAAGGTGATCGCGAGCCACTCGGCAAAGCTCATGGCGGCGTGTTTGGAGACGGCGTAGGGCGCTGAGCCGATCTGCGTTAACAGGCCGGCGGCGGAGACGGTTTGCAACATGGCGCCGCCGCCGTTGCGCAACATACGGGGGACTAGGTGACGGGCGAGCCAGACATGCGACATGAAGTTGATGCGCATAATCCGGTCCCATTGGCCGTCGCTCACTTCGAGCCCGCCTTCCATGCCGATGCCGGCGTTGGAGCAGAATAGCCCGATGGGTCCGTAGGCATATTCGACAGTGTCGAGGACGTTGACGAGGTCGGCTTCGGAGGCGACGTCGCAGCCGATGGCCAGGCCGCCGAAGCCGCTGGCAACTTGCTGGGCGGCGGCCAGGTCGAGGTCGGCGACGACGACGGCTTTGGCTCCTTCGGCGGCGAAGCGTTCGGCCAGGGCGCGGCCGATGCCATGGGCTCCACCGGTAACGACACACACTTGATCTTTGACAGTCATCGCCCCTGATTGTACCCGTTACACTAACAGCTATGCGTTGCTACCAAGTGGAAAGCTTCGGCCTGGATCACCTGCGGATGGCGGAGCGGCCCGACGCCGCGCCGGGGCCGGGCCAGGCGCTGGTCGAGATCAAGGCGGTGTCGCTCAACTATCGCGACCTGATGACGGTGCAGGGACTGTATAACCCCAAGCAGAAGCTACCTTTGATTCCCTGCTCCGACGGTGCCGGCGTGGTGACGGCGGTGGGCGAAGGCGTCACGCGGGTGAAGCCCGGCGATCGGGTGATGGGGATCTTTTCGCAGAGTTGGATCGCGGGGCCCGTGAACCGCGAGCGCTCGGCGGGGACCTTAGGCGGTCCGCTGGATGGCACTCTGGCGGAGCAGCGGGTCTTCGCGGCGGAAGGGCTGGTGCATACGCCGGCGTATCTGACCGACGTGGAAGCCGCCACTTTGCCTTGCACCGCCGTAACGGCGTGGCACGCTTTGGTAGAGCGCGGCGGACTTGCGGCCGGCGAGACGGTGTTGATCCAAGGGACGGGCGGCCTGTCGATCGCGGCCTTGCAGATCGCGCGGCTGATGGGGGCGCGGGTGATCGTCACCTCGTCGAGCGATGAGAAGCTTGCGCGCGCCGTGGCGATGGGCGCGGCGGCGGGCATCAACTACAAGACGACTCCGGGCTGGGATAGGTCGGTGCGCGAATTGACCGGTGGCGTAGGCGTCGACCATGTGGTCGAAGTGGGCGGCGCCGACACGCTCAGCAAGAGCATGCGCGCCGTCCGGCTGGGTGGCCACATCGCCGTCATCGGGGTGCTGGGCGGGGTGAGTTCCACTGAGATCAGCGTGGTGCCGGTGCTGATGCAGAACCTGCGGTTGAACGGCGTCTTTGTGGGCAATCGGGACATGTTCGAGGCCGTGTTGAAGGCCTTTACGCTGGCTACCGTGCGGCCGGTGGTGGACCGGGTGTTTGGCTTCAGCGAAGTGCGCCAAGCCTTCGATCATCTGGCCAGCGGCAAGCACTTCGGCAAGATTGTGATCGAGACAGGAGTTTAGAGACAGATGCGTCGAAACATCACGGGCTGGCATAGCGATCGGCTCTTCCGCCACATGCCGCTGGTCGCCTACGGCCATTACGGACCGCCGGTGCTGATGCTACCCACCGCGGCGGCCGATTTCCTCGAGTACGAGCGCTTTAACCTGATCGAGTCCGTGCGCTGGTTTGTCGACCAAGGCAAGGTGAAGCTCTACTCGGTAGACAGCGTGAACAAACTCGCGCTGCTGAACGACCACGCGTCGCCCTATGAGAAGCTCGAATGGCTCAAGCGTTACGACGGCTATTTGACTGAAGAAGTACTGCCCTTCATCCGCAACGATTGCGGTGGTCAGCAGCCGATAATCATGGGCATCAGCCTGGGCGCGTCACTAGCGGCGAATACGTTCTTCAAACATCCTGACCTGTTCACCGGCGCGATGCTGATCAGCGGCAGCTACGACCTGCGGGGCTTCTTTCCGGGCTTCTACAGCCAGGACCTCTACTACAACAACCCGGTCGACTTTGTGGGCGGGCTGCACGAAGGTTATCAGCTCGACGTGCTGCGGCACCACGGCAAGCGCATCATGATCTTCACCGGTCAAGGCGAGTTCGAAGCGCCAGGCCGGGCGCGGCAACTCTCGGGGATCCTGTCGTCGAAGGGCATTCCGCACGAACTCGACGTGTGGGGCCACGACGTATCTCACGATTGGCCGTGGTGGCGGAAGCTGCTGCCGGAGTACTTCGGCCGTCTGTACAACTGAGGCAGGCGGAGCCAGAGTAGGACCCCGCCGATGACGGCCACGGGGTAGAAGGTTCCAGGCTCCGGAACAGCCTGGACATTCGCGCCGTCGAAAGTGAGGATCCAGTTGCCAGTGCGCTGGCTGCCGCCCTGGTCGAGGAACTTCACGCCCGGAAAGCCGCTCAGGCTGGGGGTGAAGTTGCCTTGGCCGTCGCGCGAGAAGCCATCGGCACCCGTAGGCCCGATGGCGAAGTTGTCGTACTGGGTTAAGGCCAGCGCGTAGGTGCCGCTGGGCAGCGACAGCGACAGCGGGATGCTGTCCGTCGCCACCGCCAGCAGCAGCCCCCCAAAGCCGCTACCAGGGCCGCCGCTGAAGAGCGAGAGGATTGGATCAAAGCCACCGCTTTGGTAGCCGGTGGACACCACCGTTAGCGTGCTGGTGTTAGCGGACGAAAGCGAGAACCACTGCACTTGGTCGTCTTGGGTGAACAGCCCGGAGAGGATCGTGCTGGCTTCGACGGAAGTCGCCAGCAGCAGCCCGAGAAATAGGCGTTTTTTCATCGGATTCGTTCCTTTAGCGGGCGCAGTTTACGTAGACGCGGACGGTTTGGCTGATCAACGAACCGTTGTACACTGAACACCTCCAGCCTCGGTTGGATTCGTCGGGATTGGGTCCGGAGTAGGCAGTTACCATTTGCGCGTTCGCGATCACCGGGAGACTCAAAAAAGGAAAGCCGCAACCGCCGGAGACCAGGGTGGGATAGCCAGTGGGGCATGACAAGGGGACGTTGGAGGAAGTAACTGCCGCAAGCGAGTAATCTAGCACCTGGAAACTCGACAAATTGCCCACCACACTGGAGCTTCCCGTGGGGCCACTCGCACCTTGGGGACCCGCCGGACCTACCGGGCCGGTAAAACCCGGCAAGCCCATCGGGCCGGGAATGCCCTGGGGACCCGCAAGGCCCTGGGGACCCGGAATGCCCTGCGGGCCCGTCGGACCCGTGAGTTCAATGTCGAGCGCCGCCGCCTGCGACGTGCTGGTGCTTTCCTTGCTATCGAAGAATACCTCGGTCGCGCCCACTGGGGTGAGCGCTACGCCGACGTTCGTTCGATTGCGCAGGGCGAGTTGCACCAGCTTCGTGGCGTCAAAGCTGACGAAGTTGTTGGCCGTATCCACCGCGAACTGATCAGTCGACGGATTCATGGCCGGAGCATTCCCGAAGGTGATCGTCTTTTCGCTCCAAGGGTTCTCCACGGCCTGAAAGTTTACGGAACCCGGCGTCATGACGCGGTTGACGTAGAGCCGCAATGTCGCCTTGACGATGCCAGCTTCGAGTGTTCCTGATGGCAATGACGAAAGTGAGAAGCGCAGGTACGTCTGCGACTGCGCGCCGACTTGCAATTGCGGCAATTGGCCAAACGTATTCCCGGGCAGTTGGCGTTGGACCGTAGCGTCGTCCGTGAGGATGCCTTGGGCGGAGAACAATGGAATGACCAGTAGGGCGGAAAAGAGAGTCGGGGTGATTTTCATCGCGGTAAGCTCCTAAGGAATTGTCTGGCTTCTAGCCGGACCCCGTCAGGCTACGAGGAATTCTTCCGGGTTGGGCATGACATCGGTATAACAAGTAAGCATGAACGTGCAAACACCTGATGGAAAGCCGCTTAGCATCCGAGGTAACCTTAAAGGGTGCTGAAATTTGGCGTGTACCGGTTCGACCCTGAACGCCTGAAACTCTACAATGGAGCCTTGCCGGTGCGCTTAGCTCCTCAACCGGCGCGGATCCTCCGGCTGCTACTGGAAGGCGCGGGCGAGGTGGTCACGCGAGAGCAGATCCGGGAGACTCTCTGGCCGGCCGGCACCCACGTCGAGTTCGAACTCGGCCTGAACACAGCCGTGAACCGGCTGCGCCGTGTCCTGAACGACTCTGCGGAGAGCCCCCGGTATATCGAGACCCTTCCCAAAACCGGCTACCGCTTTGTGGCGCCCGTCGAACGTCCCATAGTCGCCGTATTTGTCACCAGGGAGCCGAGGTCATGGTGGCCGCCGGTCGCGCTAGCCCTCGCCACCTTGGTGATCATCGGGGTGGGTTGGTTCTGGTGGCGGCAGCCCGCCGCAGCCCTGGCGCGAGAGTCGATCACCGTGGCCCTGCCGGCGGGAGCGCAGGTACTTGATTTAGCGATCGCACCAACCGGCGACCAATTCGCCTACGTCGTCGGCGGCGCGACGCAGCGAGTTTACCGGCGCTACTTCCATGAGAATTTCTCTCGGCGCGTTGAGGGCGCGGATGGCTCCCTGGCACTCTGTTTTTCGCCTCGTGGCGAGCGCCTAGCCCTGGTCACCACCAACGGGATTCAACTGCTGGCGGCTGACGGCCAAGCGAAGATGATTCTGTCGTTGCAGGGCCATGGCAATGAAGTGGGGCCAATCCTCTGGACTGCCGAAGACCGCATCGTCTACTCAATCGGTCTAGGTGACCAGGCTGGGGTGTGGAGCATGCCAGCCACGGGTGGCCCGCCGCAAAAGTTACTCTCGACGCAGGTGAAGCCGGAGGGCGTGGGATATGTCTTCGCGCAACAGTCCTTCGGCGGGCGGCTGCTATTCACCCAGCGGCTGGGGCCGCGGCACAATTCTTTGTGGGCGCTAACCTCAGGGAAGACGTCACAAGTGCTCGAAGGAGCCGCGGGCGGCGTTGTTCGCGGAGGCTACCTGGTCTATTCGCAAGAAGATGCCCTGTACGCAGTTCCTTTCGACGAGTCGACGCTGCGCATGACGGCCAAGCCGGCGCAGCTTGCGCCCCGCACGGAGATCCGCGGTTGGCTCGGGGCCATGGCGGGAGTCGCGGCTGGAGGCCGCTTGGTTTTCCTCGAACCGCCTCCGCCCGAGCCGCGGCGAATGGCATGGATTGCAAATAACTCCGAGCCAGAATGGCTCTCCTTGCCGCCCGCCGAGTACGAGCAAGTGCGCATCTCCCCGGTAAATCCGCAGGTGATCGCGCTGGTGAAGCGCGAGGCCCGCTCGCGCTGGTCGGCGAGCATTTACCATCTGAAGACTGGCGTCAGCACGCCATTGCTGACGACGCCCGTGATGCGCCCGCGCTTGCTGTGGGCACCAGATGGCCAGTCGCTGGTGATTTCCTCGGAACTCGACAATGGCGATTTCGTAAATCTCTATCGCTTCGCCGCCGATGGCGGCCAGCCCCCGGTACGCCTGACCGAGCAGCCAAACTATGGCCAATTTCCCCTCTCGTGGCGAGCCATGCGCGACGAGTTGCTATTTGCCGAAGGCACTCATCCCGACACGAAGGCTGACTTGAAGGCGTATTCCTGGCGGGACGGTAGCGTTCGCACGGTGGTGGGCACGTCCCAATGGGATATTGATGGCGAGTTTTCGCCGGACGGAAAGTGGCTCGCCTACGCGAGTGGACCCGCCACCGATCCCCGAGTCTACATCGTGCCGTACCCGAATCCGGCCCAGCTCACTCCACGCAACATCGCGGCCGGTCGCGCTCCCGCGTGGCAGGCCAACGGCGCGGGACTGCTGTTCTCCCAAGGCGACCAAATCTGGCGGGTGCCGCTGCCAGGCGGAGTGCCACACCCTTGGGCCACGCGGGGAGGGGGCAGCTTCGACCTGTGGTCCCGCCCGTTTGACCTAGCAGCCGATGGCCGCGTGCTGGCGATCCTGCGTCCAGAGCCCGCCGCCGCCCAAGCCCGGTTCACCGTCGTCAATAGTGTTGCCGAAGCTTACCGTCGAGCCGTGCGGTAGCCGCGCCTAATCCTGGCCGGCGCGGGTAAGCTTTTCGGCGCCGCTACCGCGCTGGTAGGGGCCATTCGAGCCGTTGGGCAGGATGGTGAAGGAATCGGTAAGTGCCAGGGCCAATTGGTCGGCGGGTACCTCACGGGCGCCGCGCAAGTTGGCGCCGCGGAGGTCGGCCAAACGGAGGATCGACTTGCTGAAGCGGCCACCGCTCAAATCGGCACCGGAGAAATTGGTGCTCTTCAAATTAGTCTCGCGGAAGTCGACGCCGGGCATCTCCGAATCGCGGAAGTCGCAATTGGAGAAGTCGGCCGTGGCGGCGCGAAGTCCGGTCGCGGTGACGTTGGCGAACTCGCAGTTCTGGGCCCGGACCCGGCCGAAGATGGCGTCCTCGAGATTGGCGTTCGAGAAACGGCAGTTGGACAGTGTCGCTCCGGAGAAATTGGCTTGAAAGAGATTAGCCGACACCAGGCGGCACTCGAAGAATCTTGCCTGATGGAAGGCCGCATCGGTGAGGTCGGCTTGCGAAAGGTCGACGCGATGCATCTTGACCCCCAGGAAGCGGGCATTCTCGAGGTGGGCGCCGCGGAAGGAGGCTTCGTCGAGCACCGCCTCGCTAAACTGCACCTCGTTGCACCACGCGCCATCCAAGCAAGCGCCCTGCAGATTGGCTTCGCTCAGGTCGGAGCCCGTCAGGATGGCTGCTTTCAGATGGGCGCGCTCGAACACCGCCCGGGTCAGATCGCAAGCCGGCAGTTCGGCGTCGATGAGCGTGGCGGACGTAAAGCGGGCGCCGCTGAGGTTTACCTCTTCCAACTGCAACTCATTCACCGACTGATTGCTCAGATTGATGGGCGCGCCGCCGGCCACCCCGGCGAGCCACTTCTGATGTAGATCCAACATCCCGGCATCGATCGCGGCACTCTTGAACATTCGACTGAACATATGCTCTCCAACGGCCCTTATCGGCATCCACCGCAGACATATGAGCGCGTTGGACGATACAATGGCCATTCATGCCTAACAACCCCACCGTGATCGTCCCGAGCAAAAAGCCCCTCGTGGGAATCGCCATCCTCGAGGCCATTGTCATGGCCGGTTGGGCGTTCGTCTACTTCACCTGGCTGCCGCCCGCCTCCCGCAATCTGGTCTATTTGTTAGCGCCGGTGATGCTCTTCAGCCTCATCATGTCGATCGCCGCCATGCGCTTGAACTTGACGAAACTCACCATCGCCCCGCCGCAGTTGAACTTTGAATCCGGCCTGCTCACCAAGACGCAGCGCAGCTTCAACCTGAGCAAGATTCAGGACGTCCGCGTGGAGCAATCGGTGACCGAGCGCCTCTTCGGCATCGGCACGATCTCTATCGAAACGGCGGGTGCGGGCGGCGGCATCAGGATCGAAAGCATTGACTCGCCACGCCAAGTGGCCGACCAGATTTTGGCCGCCGCGAGGCAGTAAGGGAACATACATGCAAGAAAAGACTCTCACCGGGCGCGTCGCCCTCGTTACCGGCGCCAGCCGTGGACTCGGCAAATCGATGGCCCTCGCCCTGGCCGCCCAAGGCGCCCATGTCGCGCTCGCCGCTCGCGACGAGCAAGCGCTCATCGCCGTCACCGCCGAAGCCCGCCAACTGGGCGTCGAGGCCGATTTCTTCCTCTGCGATGTCTCCAGCGAAGCCAGCGTCCTCGAGCTTGAGCGCAAAGTGATTGAGCGCTTCGGCCAGGTAAACATCCTCGTCAACAACGCCGGTATGAACCTACGCAAGCCGGTGACGGACTTCACCCTCGAAGAATGGAACCGGGTGATCAACACCAACCTGACGAGCGCGTTTCTGCTCTGCCGGTCCTTCGTGCCGCACATGAAGGGGCGCAACTACGGCCGCATCATCAACATGACCTCCATCATGAGCCACGTGTCGCTGCCGGGGAGAATCGCCTACTCAACGTCGAAGACCGGCCTACTCGGCATGACGCGCGCCTTGGCCCTGGAACTGGCGCCCGAGAATATCACCGTGGTGGGCATTAGCCCGGGGCCGTTCCTGACCGAGATGAATCTGCCGATCACCGAAAATCCTGAGCAAAACGCCCAATTTCTCTCCAATATTCCGCTCGGGCAGTGGGGACAGGTGCAGGATATCGGTTCACTGGCAGCCTTCCTGTGTTCCGATGCGGCCCGCTTCATCACCGGCAGCGACATTCTGATTGACGGAGGCTGGTGTGCCCGCTAGCCGCTGGGCACTGGCCCTCGGTCTGCTGCTATTGTCCGGCTGCCAGCGCGGCGGGCAGAAGGTGATCGCCGTGATTCCGAAGGCGACGTCGCATCTGTTCTGGATCGCGGTGGAAAACGGTGCCCGAGCGGCGGCCGCGGAGTCGAAGGTGACGATGGAATGGAACGGGCCGCCGTCGGAGACCGACTATGCCCGCCAAGTGCAGATCGTCGATGCGATGATCGCCCGCCGGGTGGACGGCATCGTCGTGGCGGCCACCGAGCGCCAAGCCCTGGTCGCGCCAATTTCGCGCGCCATGGCCGCCGGCATTCCGGTCACCGTCTTTGACTCCGGCATCGAAGGCGACAACTACACCAGCTTCGTCGCGACGAATAACTACGAAGGCGGCGTGATCGCCGCGCGGGAGATCGGGCAATTGACCGGGGGCGAGGGCAAGGTCGCGATGGTGATGAATGCGCCCGGGTCGACGTCGACCATGGACCGCGAGCGGGGCTTTGAAGAGACCTTGGCCAAGGACTTCCCGAAGCTGACGATTGTCGCCCGGCAGTACGGCCAGTCCGACCGTGGCAAGGCCCGGGCCGCCGCCGAGAATATGCTCACCGCCCATCCGGACGTGAAGGGCATGTTCTGCTCCTCAGAGCCGAGCGCGGTCGGCGCCACCTTGGCAGTCAAGGCGCGAAATCTCTCCGGCAAGCTGAAGCTGGTCACCTTCGACTCGAGCGCCGACCTGGTGGAGGAGCTCAAAAGCGGCACCATCTCGGCCATGGTGGTGCAGGATCCCTTCCGCATGGGCTTTGAAGCGGTGAAGTCCGTCGTCGACAAGATCGCCGGCAAGCCGGTGGCCAAGCGCGTCGACCTGAGTGCCCGCCTCGTCCGCCGGGATGACCTCGACCAACCGGATGTGCTTCGCCTGCTGACTCCCGAGAAGAAATAGACCATGCCCCTGATTCCCCACGAGCAATTGCACTCGCTCGCCGAACGCATTCTACTGGCTTGCGATGTCCCGGCCGAACACGCTGCCCTGGTCGCGACCACCTTGGTAGCGACCAACCTGCGCGGCACCGATTCACATGGCATCCAACTGCTCACCTTCTACGTGGACCAATTGTTGGCCGGCGACATGATCGCCGGCGAGACCGGCGAAATCGTCAGTGAAAATGGGACGTCGATGGTCTACGACTCAGCGAACGGCATCGGGCAAGTCACCGCCCAAATCTGCGCCGGCCATGCCGCCCGGCTGGCCGCCCTGCACGGCGTCGGGATCGTGACAGCGCGCAACTGCAATCACTTTGGTGCCGCCTTCTGGTGGGCCCAGCAGATCGCGGAGCCTGCGAATATAGGGCCTCGTAACATAGGCATAGTGATGTGCGACGCCTCGCCCCTGGTGGCGCCCTGGCAGGGCCGGGAGCCGCGCTTCGGCACCAACCCGATCTGCTTTGCGCTGCCGGGGAAAGAGTCATTCCTGCTGGATATGGCGACGACGACAGTCGCGGCCGGGCGGATCTTCAAAGCCTCGATTAACCAGCAGGAAACGATTCCCGCCGGCTGGGCGCTCGATGCCGAAGGCGTCCCCACCACCGACACGGCGACCGCCATGCATGGCCTGCTGATGCCGCTGGGCGGCTACAAAGGCACCGGACTCGCGATGATGGTGGAGATCCTGTGCGGCGTGCTCTCGGGCGGCAAAGTGTCCACCGAAATCGGCAGCATTCGCAAACGCGGGCGGCCCTCACAACTGAATCACTTCTTTCTCGCCATTGACCTGCGCCGCTTCGGCGACGTGGCGGAAATCGGTGCCCGGGCGGAGATGCTCGCCAATATGGTACGTTCCGCGGCACCCGCCAAGGGCTACGACGAAGTCCTGGTGGCCGGCGAAGTGGAACGCCGCACCGAGGCTGAGCGCCGGCAAAACGGGATTCCCCTACCGGAAGGCAATTGGGAGACGTTGCTCGCCACCGCCCATAAAGTTGGGGTGCCCGGTGCCAGAAGCGCGTTGTCATCGTAAACGACGAGCCGCACTACGCGTCGGGTGAGCCCGATCAAAAAGGACGGCATGCTCGGCATTGGCATCATCTCCGGGCAAATCGCACTAAGCGTTCAGAGAGTACGTCTGGATCGAGGTCCGCACCATCGAGCCAGGATACAGAACCCAATTCCGGATCAACGCGAACCTGGGCAAAGTAAGCGGCGTCTTAGGCGCGAAGATTCCCTGAAAAGTGAGGATCGGGCCCAGATCGATGACGCCTTCCTCAAAGCACAGATCTACCCTAAGGGGGCGATAGCGTTGAGTTGCGCCTCCCCACTCTGCCACCCACTCTGCCACCCACTCTGCCACCCACTCTGCCACCAGCCTGAGCGCGCGGGGCGAGAGTGCTCCTCGCAAAACAGCCGAAGTTTCGATAGCCATCAACGCCTTCTGGTCGGCATACCTGACGTGAAATGGGGCGGATCCTGGTCGGCAGAATACATTTGAACCACGATACCGAAAAAACGGCTAATCTCGGGCAAGTCGGGCTTCCCCCATTTCCAAAGGACGATCGGCAGCGAGTTGGCAAATCGAAAATCTCCAGCCTCACCCAATATTGTCTGTAATCTCGGCCCCTTTCGCGGTGGGTGAACCAGATTCCGCACCCTGAGGGTATCAGATTGGGGCTTCTGGAGAGATGTTCGAGACTAATGGTCGAGATCGGGATACGAGGGTCTTTTGACCCCGATCTCCCAATCCCTTGTACACCCTCGGGTCTTGCATTTTTGGACACCCTCATCGGCCCGCTCTCCCAGGCAGTGCCGGGCACGCAGTGCCGGGCACCTAGATTTCGGGAACTGGCACACCGGGAACTAGAATGCGGCGAGGTGAAGGTCCACCGCATTTTCGCGCCGATAAGTGCTTGATTGCGAGCGAGCTGAAGATAAGTCAGGGATGCCGGGCGGTGCGCGGGCTTTCTCCAGGATGCCGGGGGGAGCCCGATTTTTCCACCAATTCGACCGGCAAGGGTAAGACGCCGCGGGGGCGAAACACAGAGACATGTTCGACGCAGAAAAACGGGATGGCCAGCCCAATTCCGCAGTTGGTGTCCCGCAAATAGCTCATTTTCTGTCTCTTATACACATCTCCGAGCCCACGAGACTAAGGCGAATCTCGTATGCCGTCTTCTGCTTGAA
>ENA-ORBV01011219-ORBV01011219.1-microbial-mat-metagenome-genome-assembly--contig:-NODE-11219-length-14138-cov-4.424081_pt1 | contig 14138 bp, 10 predicted proteins | sample MGYA00237777_ERZ505514 | MGnify/ENA primary metagenome ERZ505514 (study PRJEB26160, sample SAMN06269048) | microbial mat metagenome | isolation source: Oligotrophic lake microbial mat | place...
CAGATGTGTATAAGAGACAGTGCCCACACTGCGAGGCGCGGTGTCCTGGGGAGGCGGAATGGGCCGGCGAGGGTTTTGAATGGAAGTCTTCGTGGTTGTGGATGGGCTCGCCCGTGGTGCATGTCGCTTTCGGCAATGGCCGCGATGGGCGCCCCCGCACGGCGCGCGGGGTGGTGGCGATTGGGCAGCGCGCGGTCGGTGGCGTGGCGATTGGGATTCTCGCCGCGGGCTTCGTCTCGATCGGGGTTGTTTCCGTGGGGATGTTTTCGCTGGGCGTCGTGAGCGTCGCAGCTCTGGCCGCAGTCGGCGTGAATGCGCTCGCGCCACTGGCCATCGGCGTGGTGGCGATCGGCTACAAGGTGGGCGGGGTGGCGGTGGTGGGGTGGAAGGTGCTTTTCGCCGTCACAAAATAGTCAGGAATTGGCGCGCGGGCGGGTAAGCGAAAAGGCCGCGCGAGTGTCGGACCATGGCGGAAAATCGCAAAACGCAGGCTTGCGTTGGATGGATGAGGCGCAAAACTCCCTCACTGTCCCGTATGTCGGTTCCGGTTTCCATTTGCGGTTTGTGCGGCTCCCCGCCTGATCCCTTGAAGGGCGGGAAATTCTGTATTGTTCACATCCCCCGAGCGGTGCCTCGTTTCGGTGAGCCCGATCGCGGCTGAAGCTTATGTCTCGCGAAGGACAACGTCTGCGCGTTTTGCTCGTCGAGGATTCGGAGAGTGATGCGGAGCTTTTGATCGAGGCGCTCCGGCGCGGCGGCTACGACCCGGACTGGGAACGCGTGCAGACGGAAGACGAACTCCGCCGCATTCTCCAGCGAAGCGAGTGGGACATCGTCTTCTGCGATTTTTCTCTTCCGGGCTTCGATGCCATGGGGGCGCTTCGGACATTGCGTGAAACCGGCAGCGATCTGCCCGTGATCGTGGTTTCGGGAAAGGTCAGCGAAGAATTTGCGGTTGAGGCTCTCAAGACCGGCGCGAGCGACTTCCTGCTCAAGCACAACCTCACGCGACTGATCCCGGCCGTGAAGCGTGAACTGCGCGAGGCGGAGAGCCGGTTGGCGCGACGTCTTTCGGAGGCGAAAAGGCGGCATGCCGAGGATGCGCTGCGGCTGAGCGAGGAGCGCTACCGGGTACTCTTCGAGCGCAATCCCATTCCCATGTGGGTCTATGACCGCCGGACCTATCGCTTCCTCCAGGTGAATGACGCGGCGGCCGAGCACTATGGTTATGCTCGCGAGGAATTCTGGTCCATGACGGTGCTCGATCTCCGCCCGCAGGAGGACGTGCTAGCTTTCCTCGCGAGCGCGGTTGAACGACGAAATGACGGACCCATGTCGCGGGAGATCGTGAGACATCGGAAGAAGGACGGGACCACGATTTTCGCCGAGCTGGTGACCCAGCCGATCACCTACAGCGGGGTCAAGGCGCGCATCGCCCAGGCGCTGGATATCACCGAGCGAAAACGCGGCGAGGAAGAACTGCTGCGCATCAAGGCGGCGGTGGAATTCGCGGGCGATACAATCGCGGTTTATGACGGGGCCGGGCGGACCATTTATCTCAACCGCGCGCACGTCGATCTGTTCGGCTATACGGCGGAACAGCTCAATGCACTCGGCGGGCCCAACGCGCTTTTCCTCAATCGAGGCGTCGCCGAACAGGTCGGGAGCAAAGTGCAAAGTTCCGGCGCCTGGACAGGCGAGGCGCTGTTTCGCACGAACTCCGGGCGGGTGGTGGAGCTTTTCCTTCGCGCCAACTCCGTAAAAAATACGCAGGGCGAAGTGACGGCCTACATCGGCGTGGGCAGCGACCTCGGACAGATGAAACGTGCCGAGCAGACGATCGCCGAACAGGCCGCACTGCTCGACCAGGCGCAGGACGCCATCGCGGTGCATGATCTGCGGGGATCGGTCACGTATTGGAACAAAGGCGCCGAGCGGATCTATGGCTGGGCGGCTGCGGAAGTCCTCGGAAAACACGTGCAGGAGCTCGTGGCTTACGAACCCGCGCTTTACGAAGAGGCGATGGGCAGGATGCTGCGCGAGGGTGCGTGGAATGGTGACTCCAGACTGCGGACCAAGAGCGGGGCCGAGGTGCTCGTGGCGAGCCGCTGGACGCTGGTGCGCGATCAATTTGGCGATCCCAAGTCGGTGCTGGTGATCGAGACCGACATCACCGAGGCGAAAAAGACCGAGGCGCAATTTCTTCGCGCGCAACGTATGGAAAGCATCGGCACGCTGGCCAGCGGGATCGCGCACGATCTCAACAACGTGCTCGGCCCGATCATCATGGCGGTCGATCTCTTTAAGTTGAAGATGAGTGATCCCGGCGATCTGGATCTGCTCGAGACCGTCGAGATCAGCGCCCGGCGCGGCGCTGATATGGTCAAGCAGGTGCTCTCCTTTGCGCGTGGGCTGGATGGTCGGCGCTTGCTGCTCGAACCCGGCCGCCTGCTCAAGGAGGTCCAGAAAATCGCCCGCGAAACATTCCCAAAATCCATCACAGTGAAAGCGGTGGCGGAGCCCGGGACGTGGAACCTGTATGGCGATCCGACGCAATTGCACCAGGTGCTGCTGAATCTCGCCGTGAACGCCCGCGATGCTATGCCGAACGGAGGCGAGCTGCGCTTGACCGCCCGCAACGTGCATGTCGATGCGCAATTCGCCACGATGGTGCCGGAAGCGTGCGCCGGGGATTTCGTCGTCCTCGAAGTGACGGACGACGGCGAGGGCATGCCGCCCGAAGTAATCGCGAAAATTTTCGACCCGTTCTTTACGACCAAAGACGTCGGCAAAGGCACCGGCCTCGGTCTCTCGACGACGCTGGCGATCGTGCGCGCTCACGGGGGATTTGTGACCGTGGAAAGTACGCCAGGCCAAGGCACGGCCTTCAAGATTCACCTGCCCGCCGAGGTGGATGGCGGCCCGGTGCCGGACCGCGCCACCACGGCGGAACTGCCGCGCGGAAACGGAGAATGGGTGCTCGTGATCGATGATGAGGCATCGGTCCGCTCGATCACCTCGCAGACGCTGGAAGCCTTTGGCTATCGGGTGCGGACGGCTCCGGACGGAGCCGCGGGCATTGCCGAATACGCGCAGCATTCCGCCGAGATCGCGCTCGTGCTCACGGATATGATGATGCCGGTGATGGATGGCATGGCGACGATTCGGGCGCTCATGGTCTTGAATCCCGACGTGAAGATCATCGCGGCGAGCGGCTTCTCGGCGAAGGGCTCCGAGGCGGATGCGGTGAAGCTGGGCGTGCTCGCGTTTCTCTCGAAGCCGTACACGGCGGCGACGCTCCTGCAGACGTTGCGCGATTTGCTGCGTCCGCCGGTCTAGCGGCCGAGCACCCGGCGCAGGGCGCCGCGGAGTTCCTCGCAGACGAGCGGCTTGCGCAGGATGCAATCGACGATCTGCGGCTGCTGCTCAGGTCCGGGCGCAAAGCCGGTCAGCAGGATGATCGATTTCTCCGGCGCCAGGCGGCGCACTTCGCCGGCCAATTGCAGCCCATCCATGCCCGGCATGCCCTGGTCGGTGATCACGAGATCCACTTCGTCGCTCATGATGCGCTGCATCGCTTCGCGGCCGCCCGTGGCGGTCAGGACGCGATGACCATCGCTGCGCAAATACTGCGAGACCACGTCGCGCGCACTCGGCTCGTCGTCCACCACGAGCACGCGAAGCGAACGATCGAGTGTGAGGCGCACCTCGTTGTCGTCCTGCGCCGCCGAATGGTGGCAGGGCAGGGTGATAAGGAAGGTGGTTCCGCCGCCCGGTGTGCTCTCGATTTCGAGCGTGCCATCGTGACGGCGGATGATGCCGAAAGCCATGGCCAGCCCGAGGCCGGTGCCGTGTTCGCCTTTCGTGGAAAAGAAAGGCTCGAGGCAACGGAGACGCACTTCCTCGGTCATGCCCGTGCCGGTGTCGGCGACCTCGATGCGCACCCCGTCTTCGAGATCCACCGTCCGCAAGGTGATGCTGCCGCCCTGTGGCATGGCGTCCACGGCATTGAAGACGAGATTCATGAGGACCTCGCGCAATTCGGCGCCGTTGCCGAGCACGGGCGGGATTTTCAGGAGTTCCAGATCGAGGCGGATTTCGCGTCCGGTTTCGAGCGCGTGGTCGTGCCACTTGGGTTTGGTGAGCGGCACCACTTCTTCGATCAGATCGTTGAGATTCACAGTCGAAAAGACATCGCTCTGCTCGCGCGGCCGGTAGAAATCGCGGAGCCGCGAGACGACATGCGAAGCGTCGCGCCCAGCGGTGTTCATGGTCTTTAAGTAGTGCCGCAGCAGCTCGCGATCATCGGCGAGCGTGGCGTCCTGCAGGAGCAGTTCGCTGTAACCGATGATGGACATGAGGGCGTTGTTGAAGTCGTGGCAGACGCCGCCGGCCATTTCGCCAAAGGCGCGCAGACGTTCCTGTTGCACGCGCTGGTGCTGGCTTTCACTGAGCTCGGCGAGGGCCTTCTGCAATTCGCCAGTGCGCTCGGCGACCATGTGTTCCAAGCCGCGATTCTGATTCTGGATCTCGAGATACTGCAGGCGCGTCATGAGCGAATTGCGGATGCGCATTTGCAGCTCCGAGCAATCGAGCGGCTTGAAGAGAATATCTGTGGCTCCAGCGAGGAGCGCGCGCCGTTTGATCTGCGGATCGGTGCTCCCGGTGAGGACGAGGATCGGCATGCAGGTTTCCCGCGGCAGATAGTTGCGCAGTTGCTCGACAAGCTGGATGCCGTCGAGTTCGGGCATCTCGATGTCCGTGACGATGAGATCGGGCTGAAACTCGTCGAACTCCTCGATGATGCGCGAGGGGTCGGAAAGTTTGCGCAGTTGTTTGAAGCGGAGCCGGTCGAGGACGTTTTCGAGCAGGCACAGACTGCGCACTTCGTCGTCCACCAGCAGGATGCGGCTCTGGCGGAGGCGTTCCTCGTTCATATCCTCGGTCGGTTAGGCAGCGGCGGGCTGAAAGCGCGGGCAGACACTTCGCACCGCCTCGAGCAGGAGGTTGGGATCGACCGGCTTGGAGACATAGCGTTTGCCGTTGCGCAGGCCGGCTTCGTTTTTGCCGACGAGTGAGGTGACGAAAATGATGGGGATGTTGGTCAGAAGCGGGTCGGCGTTCATCTCGGCGGAAACCATGCCGCCGTCCTTGCCGGGCATGTCCACATCGAGGAGCACCAGATTGGGGAGGTAGGCCCGCGCAGTGGCGAGCGCGGCGAAGGAGCGATTTTCCTGGATGACGTCATAACCTCCGATGCGATTCAGGATCACGGCCAGCAGCTCGGTCAGTTTCGGATCATCGTCGATGACGAGAATTTTACTTTTGCTCATGCCGATTCATGAGCATTTCCCATTCGTTCGCCGTGGCGGCGACTACTGATTCCGCGCCAGGGACTTTACGGAGGAGCTACGCCGAGATGATGTGATTGCGAATCGCGTAGCGGACGAGGTCGCTGAAGGAATCGAACTTCAGCTTCTTCATGATCGCCGCCCGGTGGGTCTCCGCCGTCTTCACGCTGATGCCCAGGGCTTGGGCGACATCCTTGTTGCTGCTGCCTTCGGCGAGCAGTTGCATGACTTCGCGCTCGCGATTCGTGAGCCGTCCATCGCCGGTGGTCTCTTCGGTCTCCTTTTTGCCCGTGAGGAATTTCGCAAAAAGGATCTCCCCGACCTCCGTCGTGAAATAGGGCTTGTGGTTGGCGAGCGACCGCAGCGCGGTTTCCAGCGGCAGTCGCCCATCGGTCTTCAGGATGTAGCTGCGAGCGCCTGCTTCGAAGACCTCGCGCACGAGCTCCTCAGTTTCGAGGCCGGTGAACATCAGGATCTCCGTGCCGGGAGCGATCTTCTTGATTTGGCGGGTTGCCTCGAGACCATTGAGCTCGGGCATTTGCACGTCCATGACGACGATATCCGGGTGGAATTTTTCGACCAGCTCCACGGCCTCGCGACCGGTCGCAGCCTCGCCGCAGACCGACCAGCCAGGTTGCATTTCGACGACCGTACGAACACCACGCCGCATGACTTCATGGTCGTCGGCGATCAAAACACGAATGGATTCCATAGGATGAGAGAACTCTTAGGTGTTCTCCCACGGGTTGAAAGCTCCGATTCGTCCACGCGCTGACCCGTTACGTCATCGCGGTTTCCCAGCTGCTCATTTCCGGGCTGCTCATCCACCTCACCGGGGGGCGGATCGAGACGCATTTTCGCGTCTTTGGCGATGCCGGGCGCATTCGGGCACTCAACTCAAAAGTGAAACGACGGCATTGTCGGAGGCCGACGGGAGCTGGGGACGGGGTGAGTTGCTGGGCGCAGTGGGCGGGGCTCTGGTAGCCCAGCTTGCTGGGCGGTCGGATGTGATTGTAGCGCCGCCGGAAGTCTTCGATGACCACTCGCGCCTTGCTCAATGTCCAGAGCTGTTCGCGGTTGAGACATTCGTCGCGGAACAGGCCATGGAAGCTTTCCACAAAGCCGTTCTTCCACGGGCTGCCGGGATCGATGTAGCGAACTCGGCGGCTCCCCAGTTGCGCCATGAGCGTGCCGCTCGCTTTCTTCTATCTCGTCACCGGGAGCAGCGCGCCGGGCGATGGGTGCTGCGTTGTTTCCAACCGGTTGGCGAAAGCCGGAAACGTATCTGCGTTGTCACTACCCAACTCGCGCGGGAACCCCAAAGTGTCCGATAGAAAGTTTATGCTCTCTCTCCAACCAAACCCAGACAATGAATAGAAAACGCCCCTACAACCCGCAACGCGAACCTCGTCCGTTCACTTCCTGGAGGCTGCTCCTGCCAGTCTTCATCGCCACCAGCTTGAGCGCCTTCGCCGCTCCGCCGCCGGGGCAACTGCTCGCCGCGCAGTGCGCCCAGTGCCACGGCACGAACGGGGTCGCCGTCTCGGGCTTTGAATCCATCGCCGGAAAGAAGGCCGACGATCTCTACAAAGGGCTGCTCGAAATGAGTCAGCGGCGACCGGAGAACATCATGGATTTGCAGGCACGCGCCTTCACGCCGGCGCAGCTCCGCCTCATCGCAAATTACCTCGCTACGCTCCCGGTCGCCGCTGGCGAGACGCTCGACAACTAGGTCCGCAACCACGCTTCAAACCAAGAACACATTATGAATTCCGATCGCAGAAATTTTCTAAAACTCGCTGGTCTTGCTGCAGCGGGCTGGGCATTCCCGAGGCCCGTCAGCGCGGCCACCACGGCGCCGCATGTCCTCGTCATCGGGGGCGGCTTTGGCGGCGCCACCGTCGCAAAATATCTTAAGCTCTGGGGCGGCAATATCGACGTGACGCTCATCGACCGCAGTTCGAGCCACTACGCTTGCATCCTCTCGAACCTGGTCATCACGGGCGCGATCCCGATGGATCGCATCAAGCTCGGCTACGCAAACCTGCAGTCCAAACGCGGCGTGAACTTCGTGCAGGGCGAGGCGCTCGCGGTGGATCCCGTCGCGCGCGAGGTGACGGTGAACGTGGGCGGCACGCACTACGCCTACAGCTACGACAAGCTCGTGCTCTCGCCGGGCGTGGAATTCACGCCGCCCGCCGGCAACTACAACGCCGACCTCACCCCGCACGCGTGGAAGGCCGGGCCGCAGACGCTGCTCTTGAAACAACAACTCAGCGCCATGACGAAGAGTCAGACGTTCGTGCTCACCATCCCGAAGTCCCCCTATCGCTGCCCGCCTGGGCCCTACGAGCGCGCGTGCTCCGTCGCGGATTATCTGACCCGGAAAAAGAGAGGCGCGCGCATCATCGTGCTCGACGCCAATGCCTCCATCCAGGCCGAACCCGTGAACTTCGGCAACGCCTTCCGCGGCATCTACAAGAACGTGCTCTCTTACATCCCGAACGCCACCATCCTCGGCGTGGATTCGCAGGCGAAATCCGTCACCACGTCGCAGGGTGTTTTCACCGGCGCAGTCGTGAACATCATTCCCACCCATCGCGCGGGCCAGATCGTCACCGACGCCGGCCTCGCCAATGATCCCACCGGCCGCTGGGCACTCGTCGATCCGCTCAGCTATGCGTCCAAGGTTTCGCCGGACATCCACATCCTCGGCGACTCGCAGGGCACCGGGCAACCGAAGTCCGGCCACATGGCAAATTCGCAGGCGAAAGTGTGCGCCGATGCCATCATCCGCGCCTTCAATGGTGAAGCCCCGGACCCGGCGCCCGTGACCAGTTCGGCGTGCTTCAGCCCGATCACGTCCAGCAAGGCAGCGTGGCTCACCGCGTCCTTCCAATACGACCCGGTCACGAAAGCGATGAAGCGCGTCGAGGCGTCGTTCGCGGAGGCGGCTCAACCCACCAGCGACGGCATGCAGCAGATGTATCAATGGGCCGATAACATCTTCGCTGATTCGTTCTCCTAAGTCCGCGCCGCCGCCCACCGCCGCCATCGTTCCTCCCGAATGAGCGGCGGTGGGACCATCATCGACGCGACCGGTCCGGACACCATTTGCCGCCTCATGCATGCATAGATGAGAACTCGGGAATCTGAATTGAACCGCATTGTATGCGGTCCGGACGGATTGAGCGACTCAGCGCAGCGCGGCTTGTTTGGGAAACTCTGGTTTCTGCGATCCTGTCTGCTGCCTGCTGCCGGGTCCGGGGCAGTCGGGGTGTGGATGGGACCGAAGATGGCGCCGCAGGATTTTCATTCTTCTAGGCCTCACGGTGATAGTGAAGACCACTATATCGAAGCAGCGCCAAAAACTTCGCATTTCTGGCGAACGACTGCTCGAAACACCCCCACGCTGCGGGTCATCGTCTGCGCCCAGTTGACACCGCGAAGCGGTGCAGCGTGGCGTTACTCCCGTTTGGCGACATACTCAGCCGCATAGGAAAAGAGGATCTTCTGCTCTTCGAGTGATAGCTCGGTAAACGGCACCTTGCCCGCGTAATAATAGATCTCCACGATGGTGAAATCCGGCCATGGTTGTTTGTCCGCGCAGAAATCGAGGACGGCCGAGGCTCTCTGCTCTTTGGTCTTGCCTAGTTCCTTGGCCGCCGCGCGACTTTCGACGCCGCTCCCCTCGTCGGCGGCAATGTAGGCCAGCACTCCATCGTCGGTGTAAATTTTCACCATGCTGCCGCGCGGAAGCCAATCGGGGACGGCGAGCGTTCCCGCTCTCGCTTTCGTGGCGTAGAGGAGTCCGATTTTTTCATCGGATTTCGCGTTCGCGGAATTCGCGTCTGCAGCCGTTTTATCCTTCCTGTAGGTTGTGGCCCGGACCAAGCGCTTTTCCGGAGCTGACCAGAAAGCCTTACCCACTCTTGCCACGAGCTTCTCAAGATTCTCCTTGGGCGTTTCCGCAAATGCAGACGGTGCGCAAAGCGCGATCATCATCAAAACAAAACGTAGCTTCATAATGCTCTGGAATTTGCCACATGATTAAGCGCTTCCTACGCCACCCTTCGCAATGGCGGCAAGCGGGACATCACGTGATGAGCGGTTTTACCGCCCGACGGTTAAAGCTTACCCAACAATACCAGGATGATCAGGATGATGACCACCAAGCCCAATCCGCCGGTCGGGCCGTAACCCCAACTCCTGCTGTGAGGCCAAGTGGGAAGGGCGCCGATCAAAATGAGAATGAGCACGATGAGAAGAATGGTTCCTAGAGACATATGTTCCTTTCGATGGAGGTGTTTTAATTGACGCTGAATCTTCACTCCGGCGCACGGGGCGCGCTACACCCATATTGCCAAAAATCGGGCGTTTGTTGCGGCTCCCGGAATGATGGCCGGGGGCCTGTCGCGAGGGCTCAAACGCCGATCAGAGAAGAGGCTCCGGAGCCGAGAACGAAAAGGTAGGAGGGTCAGCCGCGCTTGCTAAAACGTGGCACAAAAGCTAAAACGAGCCCGTCATGGACGGCGGACGAAAGCCAAGCAAAAGAGAGCCACTGCCCCGGAGTCGCTCCGCGCCGGTGATCGAGCGCGCACCGATGCCGATCGTCGAGGTGCAGGGTAGCGCGCACATCGTCTCCCATGTGAATCCCGCCTTTTGCCGCCTACTGGGGAAAACCAAAGAGGAACTCCTCGGGAAACCCTTCGCCGAAATCGTGCAGGACGGAGGCGGCTGCGTGCCGATTCTGGATCGGGTTTACCATACTGGAGAAGCCGCAACCCACGTGCAGCAGGACGCCTCCGACCCCGCTTTGGAGGCGTGGCTGTATGCGATGTGGCCGGCGCTGGATGCGAACGAACGTCCCGAAGGAGTGATTATCCAACTGGCGAAGGGTGCTCGTTTCCGTCACGACGCCGCTGCGGTAAACGAGGCGTTGCTGATCTCCGGGCTGCGCCAGCATGAACTCACGGAAGCGGCGGAAAAGTTGAACGCGCAACTGCGCGCGGAAATCGCCGAGCGCAAACTGGCTGAACAAAAATTTCGCGATCTTTTGGAATCCGCTCCGGATGCCATCTTAATCACGAACCAAGCGGGGCAGATCACGCTGATCAACACCCAAACAGAAAAGCTTTTCGGTTATGCCCGCAACGAACTCGTTGGGAAACCCGTCGAAATTCTCATCCCGAAGCATTCCCGCGAAAATCATCCTGGCCACCGCCACGATTTCCTCGCCGCTCCCGGGACGCGGCCCATGGGAGCTGGCCGGGAGCTTTTGGCTTTACGAAAAGACGGCACCGAATTTCCGGCGGAGATCAGCCTAAGCCCGTTGGAAACTCCGGATGGATTGCTGATCATCGCCGCGGTTCGCGACGTGACCGAGCGCAACCGCACCGAGAAGGCGCTGCGAGGGGCGATGGCGGAAATCGAGCGCGGCTCGCGCGCCAAGGACGATTTTCTCGCCGCTCTTTCGCACGAGTTGCGCACGCCGCTGACCCCAGTGCTCATGACTGCTTCCGCGCTGCGCGAAGACGAGTCGCTGGCGCCGCACATCCGCGAGCAGCTCACGATGATCGTGCGCAATGTCGCCCTCGAAGCGCGGCTCATCGACGACCTGCTGGATGTGACCCGCATATCGCGCGGCAAACTCGTCCTGCGCACTGAGCCGTGCGACATCCACTCCCTCATCGCGCTCGTGGTCGAGATCGTCCGCGGAGACGCGCGGGAAAAGGCCATCAGTATCGAACTCGAACTCGCCGCCCAGCGCAGCAGCTTGACGGGTGATTCCACGCGACTGCAGCAGGTCTTTTGGAATCTGCTCCGCAACGCAGTGAAATTCACGCCGTCTGGCGGTCACATCCACGTTCGTTCCCACGATGATCCCAGCCCGCAGGGCGGTGCCGTTGGGTCGCGTCTCTGTATCGAAGTGAGCGACGACGGCATCGGCTTGGATGCGGCGGCCATGGAACGCATTTTCGAGCCATTCGAGCAGGTTTCGCCCGACCAGAAACACCTCTTCGGCGGCCTCGGCCTCGGGCTCGCCATCGCTCGCGCCATCGTCGCCCTGCATCAGGGGACCATGCGCGCGGCGAGCGCCGGCCTCGGGCTCGGCTCAACCTTCACCGTCGAACTCCCTGTCACCGCCGCCTCGCCCAGCGACCCCGCGACGACCGCTTCCCCGACCGCGGGCACCAGCCACGCCGCTCCGCCAGTTGCGGCGCCCCTGCGCCTGCTCGTCGTCGAGGATCACGAAGGGACGCGGCAAGTGCTGACGCGTCTGCTCACACGGGACGGCCATCACGTCGTCGAAGCCGCCAGCCTCGCCGCCGCCCGGGCGGCCGCCACCACGCAGCGCTTCGATGCCGTCATTTCCGACCTCGGCCTGCCCGACGGCACCGGGATCGAACTGATGAAGGAACTGCGCACCACCCACGGCCTGCGCGGCATTGTGCTGAGCGGTTACGGCATGGAGGAGGATCTACGCCGTTCCCGCGAGGCGGGCTTCGTCGCGCATTTGGTGAAGCCGGTGGACATGAACGACCTGCGCCGCGCCTTGCGTCAGTTCGCCCAAGTCCCGGCCGTGGTTCACGCCCGGAACGAGCGCTGAAACGCGCTCAACGCCGCAAATATGGCTGGAACGAAGAATTTCTTGAGCAGCGCGAAGCAGGATTTAGGGCGCTGGGATACGGCGGAGATTTACCATCCCGAGCCGCCGCGCTGGCTACGCAAACTGTCACTCGATCATCCCCCCAAAGACGACTGCGATCACCGCATTTCGCAGGAGCCAAGAGGCAGGGTGCGAGCGATAATGTAGCGAGGAGCCGCCCAATCTAACGTCATCGCCCATCTCCCCATGCTCGCACCGAAAAACAAAACGACCGCCGCCGATGCGCTCGTCGTCCTCTCGACGGTTGCGCTGACTTCCCTGGTGGGCGCGTTACTCTATCTCGCGCGTGACCTCCTCATTCCGCTCGCGCTCGCCGCGCTGATCACCTTCCTGCTCGCTCCTTTGGTCACGCGTCTGGAGCGCTGGCTCGGGCGGGTCGTCGCCGTGCTACTGGTCGTCACGATGATCTTCGCAGGGACCGGCGCGGTGGGCTGGGTGCTCACGCGGCAGATCATCGATCTCGCGACCAAGCTGCCTAGTTACAAAGAGAACATCACTGCCAAGCTGCGCACCTTTCAGATCCCCAAGGGCGGCGCGTTTTCGGCGTTCTCCAAGACGGTCGAGGAAATAAAGAAGGAGCTACCTGGAGGGACCGCCGCGGAGCCCGCTCCGACGGTGACACAGGAACTCGGGAAACCGACAACGGCCGTCACAGCGCCACAGGCGGCGCCGCCAGCGGCGCTTCCTGTCCAAATGGTCGAGATGTCCAAGGGCAACCCGATGGACCTGGTACAGTCGATGATCGCGCCGGTGCTCGGCCCGCTCGGCACGTCCGCGCTCGTCGTGCTCCTCGTCATCTTCATGCTCTTCCAGCGGGAAGATTTGCGGAACCGGCTGATCCGGCTCATCGGCCAAGGGCGCATCAGCGCCACGACCCGCGCGATGGACGACGCCAGTCAGCGCGTCTCGCGCTATCTGCTCATGCTGCTCGTGGTGAATGTCACTTATGGCATCGCTGTCTCGATCGGTCTCTATTTCATCGGCGTGCCGAATGCGATCCTCTGGGGCGGCTTCACAGCGGTGCTGCGCTTCATCCCGTATGTGGGGCCGTGGATCGGCGCTTCCATCCCCATCGTGCTTTCCCTCGCGGTGTCGTCGAGTTGGCTGATGCCGCTGCTCACGATAGGCCTCTTCGTCGTCATCGAGTTGCTCAGCAACAACGTCATGGAACCATGGCTCTACGGATCGAGTACCGGTGTTTCCGCCATCGCACTGATTGTCGCGGCGATGCTTTGGACGTGGCTTTGGGGGCCAGTCGGGCTGGTGCTCGCGACGCCGCTCACGGTCTGTCTCGTGGTCATGGGTCGGCATGTGCCGCGGCTCTCCTTCCTGAGCGTGCTGCTCAGCGATGAGGACGCGCTCACGCCTGCCGAAGACTGCTACCACCGGCTGCTCACGGTCGGTGGGCATGACGAGGTCGAGTTCGTGGAAAGCTACCTCAAAGAGAACTCACTCACCGCGCTCTACGATGCCGTCTTCATCCCGGTGATCACCGCGGCGGAGGTCGATGCCCGACACGATTCGCTCGATCAGGATCATCTGCTCGGGATCGAGCAGAGCCTGCGCGACATCATCGAGGATCTCGTCACGCGCCCGCCTGAATCCAAGACTGAAGCCGACGCAGCGCCGATGCCGCCGTGCCGCGTCTGTTGTCTGCCCGCGCGCGCGGAGCGCGACGAACTGGCGGCCTCCATGCTCGCGCATTTGCTTCAGCAGCAGGGCAGCGAAGCGTGGAGCGCGCCGGGCAAAGTGGTTGCGGGAGAGCTCATCGGTCTTTTGGAAAAGGCCGACGCGGACGTGGTCTGCATCTCGGTGGTGGAGCCTTCGACCGTCATCCACGCGCGTTATCTCTGCCTGAAAGTGCGTGCGCAATTTCCCCGCATCAAGATCGTGATCGGTTTGTGGGGCGTCATCGACGGTGCGGTGGAAGCCGCGAAACGCCTGCGCGATTCCGGCGCGGATGAAGTGGTCTTCTCGCTCGCCGACGCCCTCGTGCAAATCGCCAAGCTCGCACCGCTGAGCCTTGAGCCGATGACGCCCGCGCCGATTCCGCCCGACGACGACGAGCGCCTCGCCGCCTTGCACGCGCTGCAACTCCTCGACACCGACGCGGAGCC
>ENA-ORBV01011220-ORBV01011220.1-microbial-mat-metagenome-genome-assembly--contig:-NODE-11220-length-14138-cov-4.059882_pt1 | contig 14138 bp, 11 predicted proteins | sample MGYA00237777_ERZ505514 | MGnify/ENA primary metagenome ERZ505514 (study PRJEB26160, sample SAMN06269048) | microbial mat metagenome | isolation source: Oligotrophic lake microbial mat | place...
GGATGGGCTCATGGGCTGGGATCCTATCAGGCGTTTTTCGCCTATCTGGGACTCCATCAATGCGGGAGGGTATCAAAGCACCGCTCCGCATGCCAGGCTCACGGCAAGCCATCGGTCTCTTACTGACACGGATCCTGGCACCGTGCTCGCCAGTGCTCCGGAATGACTCGGTAGAGTAGGCGAGCGTCCCCGCCTGTGAGTGGGTGCCATGGAGTCAGACGCTCGCAGGGGATGGTGCACGCCTCGATGGTCAAGATGGTCTGCACCTCCTCGCCTAGTCTGACCTCATCCCCCCACCGGGGGGCGCTCTCCAGGGTCAGGTAGCTAACGTCATCCAGCGGTCCGTCATGCTCTGCGGTGCTGAATGCGGAATCGAGCAGGATGCTTGGGAACAGCTTGCCGGCAGGCTGCCGTGGCGGATGTGAGCCTTCCCACATCTGAATGGCGACCGAGGCCAACTCGCCTTTGGTGCTCAATGGTGCGATGTAGGCGCGGCCGTTCCCCATCACTTTGAGCACGAGTACCGGATGAGGCGCCACGCTTCCGCCTCGCTCGGCAAAAACCGGCCACGGCTTAAGCCAGGCAAGCTGCCAAGCCTTCAGCATCCGTGGCCCCGAGAGCTGCGATGCTTATGCGCTGTGCTGGAGCCACCGACGTAGACGATCCGCCAGATCCTGCATGGCCCGTTCGGGATCCGGCCCACGCCCGAACATCTCTCGTTCACCGGAGGGCGAAGGAGTCCTCGCCGTGAACGGCTTCCCTGGCTCTGCATGGAGCAGAACGGGGACGGTCCACCCGTCGACACGCATGTCGAAGGCGATCTCAATGCTGACCATTCGAATGGTTCCGACCTGGGCTTTACTGTCGCCAGCCCGGTGCACGCCTTCATTCGCCACCTCTGCCCGGAGCTCCGGGAGGGGGTGCGAGAGGGTCGCTTGCGGATCCAGTAACAGTTCCATCGACGGCTCCGGTAAGGTTTATAATCAGGGGTGCAACTGAAACAACACGGCCATTGAGAAGCAGCTCGAACAGATACACCGTCTGGACTATAGTGCCCGTAGGCAGGCTGCTGGCTGCGATCCCAGGCGAGAACTCGGTGAGCGGCAGGGCGAACGGGAATTCATACACCGAAACCTTGAGGTCCGGGTGTTGATCGTACGGAACCTGGATCTCCATGGCGATCTTCGCGAGTGCCTTGTCGTCTCTGTGGTTCCGGGCCCGGACGATTAGGTCGATCTTCCCGCAGCCGAACGCAACTACTCGTAGGAAAGCCATAAGGCCGCCCGGTAAGACCAACTTGTCTCCCGGTGCATCGATTCGCATGAACGTCGACGCAATAACAGTGCTACACGGTACGTTGGCGACCGGGAACACGCCATGGGCAAGCAGGATCGTCCCGCTGAGGTTTGAAAAATCGCTGCCTGAATCCATAGTGGATCGCTCCCAATGGAAGGCTGCCAAGGTCGAGGGACAGTGCTAGCCACGGGTCGTCGACGATGCTGCGACACATAGCGCGACACACGGATGGCTTGGATGGGGCGCTGCTGCTGTCCGAGAAACGCGAAACCCTCGGCTTTTACCGAGGGTTCCTGCTTGGAGGCGCCGCCCGGAATCGAACCGGGGTACACGGATTTGCAATGTTTGTACCCGGGGGTAGGTGCAGACACTCCTTGGTTAATATAGCTTGATATAGCATAGGCTTATGGATTCTTGGGCCTACCGAACCTTTCTTGAGCATGCCCTAGTTTGCCCTTTCCGGTAGGCCCAGGGTAGGCCCAGGGTAGGCCCGGGCCTACCGCATGGCACCCTCCAATGCCCACGACCGATCTGCCAGCCAACCGCTTCCGCTTCACCGAAGCACGCGTGCGCGACCTAACCCCACCCTCGGCCGGGAAGCGGGAGCGATACCACGACACCGGCCAAGCCGGGCTCTGCCTGCGGGTGACCGCCTCGGGGGTGAAATCGTTCACGGTCTACAAGAAGGTCGCCGGCAAGCCCGTGGACGTGACGTTGGGGCGCTGGCCGGGTTGCACGGTGGAAGCCGCGCGCAAGGCCGCCGCCAAGGAGTTGCCTGTCATGGCAGCGGGGATCGACCCCAACGCCGCCAAGCAGGCGATGCGCGCTGAGGCCACCCTGGGTGAACTGCTGGCCGACTTCATCACCATGCACGCCAAGCCGCGCAAGCGCACGTGGGCCGAGGATGAATCCTTGTTCCGGCGTTACCTCACGCCGTGGCGTGGGCGCCGCTTGTCCGCCATCACTCGCCAGGACGTGATCGCCTGGCACGGCAAAATCGGTCGCGATCACGGGCAGGGATGCGCCAACCGCGCCCACAGCCTTCTGCGCAAGATGTTCAACTTCGCCCGCCAGCGTGGCTTTGCTGCCGAGAACCCGGCGCAGGGCATCGAACGCTTCCGCGAGCACTCGCGCGACCGCTTCCTGGATGGGGAGGAGTTGCAGCGCCTGTTCACCGCCATGGCGAAGGAGCCATCCCGTACCATGCGCGACCTCTTCCTCGCAGCGCTCCTCACCGGTGCCCGCCGCGCCAACGTCTGCGGCATGCGCTGGGATGATTTCGACCTGGCTCGTGGTCTGTGGCGCATTCCAGGCGAGGCATCGAAGAACGGCGATCCTTTGGTGGTCATCCTCGTGCCGCAGGTGGTGGCTTTGCTGAGAGAGCGCCGTGGGCTGGTGGCCAACTGCGTGCCGTGGGTCTTCCCATCCGAGGCATCGAAGGCTGGCCACGTCACCGCCCTGCACTCTGCCTGGAAGCGACTGCTGGAACGTGCCGGGCTGACGAATGTCCGCATCCATGACCTGCGCCGCACCCTGGCGAGCTGGCAGGTGGCTGGGGGCGCCTCGCTCCCGGTCATCGGCCGCAGCCTTGGGCATCGTTCCGTTACCGCGACCGCGATCTACGCCCGGTTGAGCCTCGACCCCGTGCGCGCGTCCGTGGAGCGCGCGACTACGGCGATGCTCGCCGTGCGTGACGTGTCGGCAGCCCCTTCCACTTCGCACGAAACCCACGAAACCAACGCGAGTGACCTGTCCCAACCAGCCGGAGGTTGACCGAACATGATCAGTGTGCATCCGCAGTACGTGACCACGCTGGCCGGTGAATACACCCCCAGCCTGGTCCATGCCGGCTTTCCGTGACCCTCTCCGACTGGAGGCGGGAGGCCGCGCATCTCGCTGCGCTCATCCATGGGCAGCTGAACGAATGGCATCGCGTTTCGCAGCGGTATCCATTACCGCCACGGGATCCGCTGCCTGATCCAGGAGGGTGGCGAACGCTGCTGCTGGAACGGCTGAAATGTGATGCGGATTTTTACGACTGGACCCTCGCCCATGTCTTCACGCCGCTGGACGCGGTGGATGTCGCAACTGCGGATGCGCCGCAGTCGGTGGCGACCATCCGCAACCGGCTGCAGGCGCTCCACGACCGGCTAACGGATGGCGGACCCGCATCGGCGCTGGTGTGGGAAGCCGATCGCCAGCCCAAGTCTGCCAGCCGCCAAGACAAAAACGCCTCGAAGCCGCAAGAAGGGTTCGCGTCACAAGGCCTGATTACGCAAGATAGTCACGACCTTCAGTTCGGACCCAATCCACCATGGGAATCGGTGCAATGGCCCCGGCCAACTGCCGCCGGTGACACCGTTTTTATGCCGGCGATGGCGGCAGGTTTGGAGCAGGCTGCGGAGTGGGTGACGGCGGACACACATGGACCGCGCTGGCTGACCATGCTGCGTGATCTTGCCCGGCACCTTGACCGAGGCTGCAACCTGCCAGCGCATGCTCGTGTCTTGGGCATTTTTTCAGAGCAATGGAAGGGTCTCCATATCGGCGATCGAACCGTTGAGGAGGCCCAGCGCGAACAGGCCATACTGCGGGCATCTTTCGTTGATCGCCTGCACGCACTGGCGGGGGGTATGCGGTTCTACGTAGAGCGAAGACAGCCGCGGCCTGCTCGAGCGTGGAACGCTCCCACATCCTGGGGCAAGGAAGCTCAGGATGCAGCACATGCGATCGGAGAGGAGATTGAACGGGTGAGCCGCTTCTGTGCTGCGTGGGCCCATTTCGGGGTCCCGGCCGGTCATCCCTGCCAGGAACTGGACTGTGCTCCCGAACTTTGGTCCCGGGATTGGTTGCGGCCGGACCAAAATTCGTGGTTGAGGGCGAATTGCCGGGTGTCGGAGTGGAAACGTCACTGGGACGTGCTCGGCGCCCTGTTCCAGTATCACGTCAAAGATCGGCTTCCGGTATTCGAGCAAATACAGCAGGCCACCAACGATCACAACGCGCAGGTAGAGGCGCAGTGCCCGGCACGGACGATCGGTGATTCTGATGAATCCCCGCCGTTCCATTCATGGTCGCTGGCGTTGGACCAAATGGCCACGCACTGGCGAATCGGGGTCGTTGGAGAGGTCACTGGGACTGGTGTGGTAGGCCAATCCAATATAACCTCGACCTCTGTCCCTGCGCCTTCACTGCGAGGAATGATAGACTTGCAAGGCAGCCACCCCGTTGCGCACAAACGAGGGCCAGCGGCTGTCCTGCGCGTCCTGTTAAAGGACCCTATAAGGCCATGGAGCGCGCGTGGTTTGGCCATGAGCGATGATATGGCGGACGCTGGAGGGAGCGGCAATAAGCCCGCGGAGAAGTCCGTACGCCGTTGGTTGGCACTGCTTAAGAATCAAGCACTAGCGCAGGTCCATGCTGAGGAGAAAACCTGGACCGCTGGGCCCGCATGCTGGCGATGACCGCATTATGCCGCGCTTTGTCCGCATGATGCCCAGGGGGTAGGTCATCAGATTTCACCAGGCTTTCCGAAGCGCGCGGCACCCAACCCCGCCGCGCCGGAGGCCACCATGGCTGTCTCGTCCCCCGTCCATCCACCCACAGGTTCCGACCTGCTTTCCCCTGCCGACGCTGCCGCCTACCTCGGCGTCACGGTCGGCACCCTGGAGGTCTGGCGCTGCACGCGCCGCTATCCGCTGTCGTTCGTGAAGGTCGGCCGCCTGGTCCGCTACCGCCGGGCAGCCCTGGAGGCGTTCATTGTTTCGCGCACGGTCGGCAGGGAGGGCTGACCCATGTTCGCCGACCGCCATCACGAATCAGCCCCCGGCGTTACGAGCGCCGAGGGCCACACGCCGACCGCCGGCGCCGGGCCGACTCTGCCTACGGCCGTGCCGGTCGCCAGCGCCGAGCCGATGCACGCGTCCCCGCCATCCGTAACTCGCCGGGCCCGCGCACGCGGCATGGCCGCCGCCATGTGTTCTGCCCCAGCCGCCGACTGCGCCGCGGTGTTCGCGGCTCTGATGAAAGGCTTCCAGATCATCCGCTGCGGGCGCGCCGAGGATGCACTTCGGGCCGCCGGGTTCATCTGGCCTGCTAGCGCGCCTGCGCGCTGTCTCGGCCCGATCACGCGCTCGGTGGCGCGGCTTGGGCTGATCCAAGCCGAGGACATCACCAAGGGGCTCACCACGCGCAGCCACGCAGGCCGCGTGACCTGGTGGCGATGGGTTGGAGGGGCGCCATGAGGTCGACCCTTGAGCCATCCTGGGCCAATTCACGTGTAACACTGTTTGACACCTGCCGCAGTGATGAGCCGAGCGCGCATCCCACGGTGGCCGAGGTGTTGGAGATGATCCGCCAGCCATCGGCTGCCGTCGCCGACGTGGTCCATCGCATCCGAACATCCGCGATCAAAACGGTGCGCGATGCTGGCAAACGCACCCTTCCCGCCGTGGTGTTTGCCGCCGATTTGAGCACCCGTGACCGGGATATCCCCCTGGCGGGCAAGGTGCTCAGCAGGTCTGGGCTTTGCTGCCTGGACTTCGACCACCTGGGCGAGGCCGTCGCCGAGCACAAGGAGGCAATCGCTGCTGACGCGTACACGGCTGCGGTGTTCCTCTCGCCGGGTGGCGCCGGGCTCAAGGTGTTGGTGTGCTTTGCTGACCCGGAACGGTTCCTGGAATGCTGGCGCGCAGCGGTGGACCATTACCAAAATAGACACGGATTGGTTGCCGACCCCGCGCGCAAAGACGTGGCCGGGTTGTGCTACCTGTCCGTCGACCCAGAAATGGTCGCCGCCGCAGGTGAGGTGCTGACTTTCGCCCCGCTGAATCCCCCGGCGGATTCAGCTCGGGAATGGGCGAGTAGGCCCTTGGCGACCGTCCCTGCCAACGCCATCCCGAATGGCCAACGCAACGCCACCTTGGCAAGTCTGGCCGGCACCATGCGCAATCGCGGCATGAGCGCCGACGCCATCCAGGCGGCACTGAAGGCGGAAAACCTGACCCGGTGTTCGCCGCCGCTGGACGATGGCGAGGTGGCCGGCATCGCCAACAGCGTGGCGCGCTACGCTCCGGCGGAACCTGCCACGCCCGCGCCGTGGCCAGTCATCACGCCGTTGCATGCGGGGCCCGTGCTAATGGATCTCGACCTGACCCAGGCGATCCCGAAAGGCCTTCCTCAGCTCGCGGCCTTCATGCGGCAGACCTCGACTGCTTTACAGGTGCCAGTGGAGATGGTGGCCCCGCTGGTGCTGTCGGTGGCCAGCCTGGGCACAGCGCGAGCGTTGGAGGTGGAGTGCTGGCCGGGCTGGGTCGAGCCTGCCCCGGTTTGGGTGGCTGTGCTGGCTGATCCAGGCGAGCGGAAGTCGGCGTTGCTGGCAAGCATTGCCCATCCGGTCTACCGCTGGCAGCGGGAAGAGCGGGAGCGCCTGGCCGATGACTTGGCATGCTACGCCGAGAAGCGCCGTCAGGTGGAAGCGAGACTGGCCGGGCTGCGCGCCGCCATGAGCAAGCCACCTTCGATCACAACGCGGCGTTCACAGCACGCGACTGCGGACCTGACAAGCATGGAACGGGACGCTGGCGACTTGGCCAAGTCCCTGGGCTCCATGCCCGACCTGCGCGCGCCCGAGCTGGTCACGGCCGACACCACGCCCGAGGCCGCGCGCGACCTGCTCGCACGCAATGGAGAGAAGCTGGCCATCATAGCGGCCGAAGGCGACCAGCTTGACGTCCTGCTGGGCCGCTACGGGGACGGCAAGGCGAACCTCGGCCTCTTCCTCGGGATGCACGCCGGTGACTACTGCCCGGCACACCGCGTCGGCCGTGATGTGGCGCTTGAGCGTCCCGCCGGTGTGCTCTGCTTATGCGTCCAGCCGCAGGCGGTGGACGCGATACTGGCCAGTCCGGAGGCGGTCGGGCGCGGGTTGGTGGCGCGCTTCTTGTTCGTCAGACCCTGCACCTGGATGGGTCGGCGCGAATTGGAGCCTCCGCCGGTCGACCGATGTACCGCCGCCTGGTGGGAGGCGGCGATGCAGCGATTGCTGGCGCTGCCCTGGCCTGGGCGGGTCGTGGTCGGGCCGGATGGTCCAATGCGTTGCGCGTTGTCTGTGCGTGTGCTGAGGCTGACGTCTGAGGCACGCGCCATCCTGCTGGATCTGCGCACTGCCCTGGAGCCGCGCCTGTCCCCAGACGGTGGCGACCTTCACCGGTTGGCCGCCTTCGCCTCGAAGCTACCGGGCGCCGTGGCGCGCATAGCCCTGGCCTTCCAGGCCCTGGAGGATGCCCAGGCGGAGGTGGTAGGGGCTGACTGCATGCGCGCGGCCTGTGCGTGGGCGCCGTTCCTGCTGGCGCATGCCGAGTCCGTGATGGGCGAGGCAGGGGACCCGGCGGTGGCCAGTGCGCGCAAGGTGTGGCGTTGGATTGATGTCGGTCTGCGGCAGACCTTCACCGCTGGCGAGTGCTACCGCGACAATCGAAGCACACGCCTGGCATCGCCCGAGGCCTTGATGCCGGCCCTCGATCTGCTCGAAGCACATGGTTTGGTGCGGCGTTTGCCGTCAGCGCCGTCGCCCAAGGGCGGGAGGCCGAGCCTGCGCTACGAGGTGAACCCAGCGGCATACGCCACGGTCACGTGAGGGTTGCGGTTGCGTGTAGCGTGGTGCGTTCGCTTCTCTCACCGGGGTGTTGGTGAGGGGTCACCGTTCTGTTGATTTCGGATGTCTAGAAAGGGACTGAGCATGTGGACCTGGATCAATCACCCCGGCGGATTTGGTCGCCGTTGGCGCTACCACGACACCAACTTACTGCGTCTCCCTTGCTGGTTTTTCAAGGCTGCGCGGCGGAGTACCGCCCAGCCTTGCCACGCCAGTGGGACGTTGCGTTGGACCGCCAAGGCCGGGAAGGAGGAACGCGGCACTATCACCTGGCGCTTGGAGCCCGCTGTCGACGGCTGGGTCGTGACGCTCGACTATGTCGCGAATGGACGGCCGGTGTTGATGGGCCTCGCAATGACGGCCGACACGGTGGCTGGTTCCGCCCGCCAGCGGTGGTGGTGGCGATGCCCAGACTGCGATCGGCGGTGTGGGGTGTTGTTCCTTATTCCTGCTTCGCTGCGCTTCACCTGCCGGCTTTGCGGATCGGTCACTTACTCATCACGCCAGCGCGAGCATCCCGCCCGGCTGAATGCCAACCTGATCAGCGCCTACAACCGCATGATCGGCTCTGGTGGCCGGTGATGGCAATACCTGGATAAGGCCACCGATGGCCGCGCGTGGGAAACGTGCGTTTGGTCAGACAGCCTTCCCCCGCAGTGCCTCCCACAGACCAGCATGGTTCAGAAGGATGTCTTTCATCCCGCTCTGTATCGTCGGTGAGTTCAACGCCTGCGTGCTCATCAGCGTGTGCGCATCCAAGGCGCTCATGATCGCGTTCATCATCTCTCTCCTGAGATCGGGTGAGTTGGCGAATTGCTCCTTGGAGTTGTTCGCGGCCTGCTGGCGCAACGTTTCCGATTCCAGTAGCTTACCCTTGATGACGTTGTTGACGTAGACCAGCTTGTCGTCGTCGGTCAGTTCGCCTTCGAAGAGGCTGTTCACCTTCTCGATCAGTTCGGCCAGGTAGGCCTTTTCTTTCTCCTGCACCCGGCCGCTGCCGCTGTCGGTCAGCGGGTTGAGTTTGGGCGTGTCGCCACCGCTGAGGGCCAGGGCGCGCTTGCCCTGATCCTTCAGGTTGTGATGGGTCAGCACCACCTTGGATAGGTCGATGCCGTCGCGCTCGCGGCCGAACTCCAAGAGGGGCAGTAGCCGCTTGAAGAACAAGCTGCGCTTTTCGATCGCGGTGTTGCCGTAGTCGAAGATCTGCGACAGGAAGGTGTAGGCCCGCACGAACGTGCCGAGATCGGCTTTGAAGAGGCGCAGCGCTTCGAGTGCCTCATTGGCGGCCGTGGTGCCGGACTTGTCATTCGTGGCCTTGGCGATCGTCAACGCCTCTTGCCCAGCCTTGTAGCGGCGGATCAGGCGATCAGCGACCGGCTCGAGGGCGGCGACCAGTTCGCCCTGGGTGGCCTTTGGGTTCAGTTCGACCGTCACCACCCGCTCCACCTCGTGGTCGTCATAGTGGCCCGCGGCGTCCAGCTTGGCGCGCAGGTTCAGAACCAGATTGGGGTCGGTGGCGGCGGACAGTTCGGCGGTGGTGTGGTAGGTCTTGAAGGCGGCCAGGATCTCGGCGGGATCGTTGACGAAATCTAGGACATAGGTGGTGTCCTTGCCCGGGTGGCTGCGGTTGAGGCGCGACAGGGTCTGCACCGCCTGGATGCCGGCCAGACGCTTGTCGACGTACATGCCGCACAGCATGGGCTGATCGAAGCCGGTCTGGAATTTGTTGGCGACCAGCAAGATGCGGTAGTCGTCGCCGGCGAAGGCTTCGCGGATGTCGCTTCTCAAACCAGGATTCAGGCTGGCGCTGCGCTCGGTGAACCCCTCGGGGCCGCTGTCCTTGTCGTTCACCTCGCCCGAGAACGCCACCAGGGTGCCGATCGGGTAGCCGTGCTCGGTGATGTAGGCGCGGATCGCCAGCTGCCAGCGCACCGCCTCGACCCGGCTGCCGACCACCACCATCGCCTTGGCCCGGCCTTTCAGCAGGGGGGCGATGTAGGCGCGGAAATGCTCGACGACGATCTGCACCTTCTGGCTGATGTTGTAGGGATGCAGGCGCACCCAGCCCATGATGCGTTTGAGCGCCGCACTGCGTTCGACCGTGGTCTGGTCGTAGTCCTTGCCGCCATGGGCCAGCTTGAAGGCCAACTTGTAGGGCGTGTAGTTCTGCAGCACATCGAGGATGAAGCCCTCCTCGATGGCTTGGTGCATGGAATAGACGTGGAAGGGCGCGGGCAGATTGGTTGGTCCGGCGGGCTGGCTGGGATCGGGCCGGGTGCCGAATAATTCCAAGGTCTTGGCCTTGGGTGTAGCGGTGAAGGCGATGAAGGTGATGCCAGAAGTTTGGCCTGCCCGCGCGGCCATTTGCGCCGCCAGGATGTCTTCGGTGCTGACCTCGCCGCCATCCTCCAGCTCGGCCAATTCCTCGGGTGACAACACGCTTTTGAGCATGCTTGCGGTCTGGCCGGTCTGCGAGCTGTGCGCCTCGTCGGCGATCACCGCGAAGCGTTTGCCCTGGGTGGCGGCCAGTTCCCGCACCGCCGCCAGGGCGAAGGGGAAGGTCTGGATGGTGCAGACGACGATCTTCTTGTCGCCCGACAGGGCCTCGGCCAGGGCGGCGCTCTTGCTGCTGGTCTCATTCGTGATGGTGGCCACCACGCCGGTTTGACGCTGAAAGCTGAACAGCGCCTCCTGCAACTGGTCATCGATCACGGTGCGATCCGAGATCACCAGCACACTGTCGAAAACTTTCTTGTGATCGGCCCCGTGCAGTTCAGCCAGGAAGTGCGCCGTCCAGGCGATGGAGTTGGTCTTGCCCGAGCCAGCCGAGTGCTGGACCAGGTAGGCGCCGGCCTTGCTCTGCGCCAGCACCGCCGCCTGGAGTTTGCGCGTGACATCCAACTGGTGGTAGCGGGGGAAGATGACCTCGCTGAGCTGCTTCTTGCTGTCGCGCTTGGCGATCAGGTAGCGGCCCAAAATCTCCAGCCAGCTGTCGCGGGCCCAGACCTGTTCCCACAGGTAGGCGGTGCGATGGCCGTTGGGGTTCACCGGATTGCCGGCCCCGCCGTGGTCGCCCAGGTTGAAGGGCAGGAAGCGGGTCGCCGGCCCGGCCAACGTGGTGACCATGGCGACGGCGCTGTTGCTGACCGCGAAGTGGACCAAAGCCCCACGCGGGAAGGCCAGCAACGGCTCGGCAGCCTGGCCCTTGGGCTGGGGCAGGCGGTCGAAGCGGTATTGATCGATGGCGTCGGTCAGGCTCTGGGTGAAGTCGGTCTTCAGCTCGACCGTCGCCACCGGAATGCCGTTGAGGAACAACACCAGGTCGATGCAGTTCTCGTTGGCCAATGAATAGCGCACCTGGCGCACCACGCGCAGGCGGTTGGTGGCATGGCGGGCCAGGATCTCGGGATTGATCGCCAGGGCCGGCTTGAACTCGGCCAGCTTCAGCGACTGCTTGAGGCCGAGCAGGTCGATGCCTTGGCGCAGCACCTCCAGCGTGCCGCGCTGGTCGAGCTGGTCGCGCAAGCGGGTCAGCAGCGCGTCGGCGGCCTTGGCGCCGTGGTTCTTGGTCAGCACCTCCCACGCCTGCGGCTGGGTCGCCTGCACCCAGGCCAGGACATCGGCCGGGAACAAAGCCTTGGCGCGGTCGTAGCCGGCGGCGTCGCCTTCGGCATAGAGCCAGCCGTTGGCCGCCAGGTGCTGGCAGATCTCGACCTCGAAGCTGATTTCTGTGTGGACACTCATGCGGCGTTTGCCTCGGCGAGATGGCGGACATCGATCTGGCCAGTGACGGCGGCGGAGATCAGGGCGGTGCGGCGTTCGGTGAGGAGGGCGATGGCGTGTTCGGCCTCGACAGTGAGAGACTTCACTTTGCCAGTCTCCGTTGCAATTAGGGAAACAATGGCGTTTTGCTCGACCAATGGCGGCACAGGAATATCGAAGGTGTTGATCTGTTCTGGGCTGATGTGGGGGACGCTAACGCCTGTCGTTTCGGGCGCGAAGTGCGCAACAAACATATCAGATGCCAATAACGCCATCAGGTAGTCTGAATGCAACTCGCCTCTAGATTTCAACGAAGCCACTCGTTGAAGCAGGAGGCAAGGCAGATCGGATTCCTCTACCTTGGCAACGCGCATGCCCTCTGAGATCAGGGGGCGATCCATACCGATAACGACATCGCCAGTTCGCATTTCATACACGTCTAGTCCATCTCCAGGCTTGCGGTTCCAATATACGACTTCATCCCATTTCAACTGCGCAACACCGACATTGATGCCGCGTAGAAGTTTGGTGGCGTTCTCGTTCATCGTGAAATCGGAAGAAGGAAACGCAAATCCAGATAGAATATTTATGTAAAAACCACATTTCCCGACTCGCCAATGCGCCGGCACATCCCCCAGCAACTCGATGCCTGAGGGCTTCATGGGGGCCTGGGGATTCAAGCCCTTGGTGACGGCGTGGGAGATGACGGCCTGCCGCTTCTCTTTCAGCAGGTCGATCAGGCCCTGCTGCTCGGCAATCAGGCCGTCAATCTTGGTGGTTTCTCGGTCGAGGAAGGCGGCGATGCGGGTTTGCTCGGCGAGAGGCGGAAGAATAGTTAGGCAGGCTCCTATGTCACCAAAAGTTATTGTCTGCCTCACGCCTGCGCCAAGTGTTTTCATGTGAAAAACATCAAATAGGTGAAGCTGATATTTTAGGTAATTTTTGTTTGCCGCCAACTTGGATTGGAGAACAATATACGCTGGACTGACGCAGGTATCAATCTCCGAAAGCCCGGTGCGAAGACTTTTTAGGTCGTAATTTAAGTTGATCGGGTTGATTAAGAACTCACCGGCAAGTACCTCTTGGTAAGTGGCCTTGGTTGATTCATTCACAATGCTGTCTGTCTTAAAAACGACCATTCCAAACGAGATGGAACCCGAAGGTAGGTAGTCACCAGACACGCAGTCTTTTTCTCTGAATACATTCTTGTATCGAATAGGCATCCAGTGACCCGGTACATCACCGAGCCACTTTAGGCCGCATTCCTTGTACTGTGGATACCGTGGAAAGCTCATGCCTCGCCCTCCGGCTTCCCGTCGCGCTTCGGCCGCTTCTTGGCCCGACCTTCCAGTTCCCGCAGCAAGTCAGCCTCGCCCTCCGCCTCCACCTGGGCGCGACGGCGGGCGCTGAAGGCGTCATAGGCTTCGCTGGCGGCGCGGTCGGCGGCTTCGCGGCTGACCTTGCCCGCATGGGGCAGCACGGCGCGATCATTGAAGGTCAGGAAATCATCGAGCTTGGCCGGCCAGTCGTTCAGGAAGACCTGTTTGCGGCGTCGGGCCTGGTCTTCGGCGTAGTCCAGGAACATGACCACGATGCGGTTGAGTTCGGCGATCTCGGATTCGCTGAGGTAGTTCTTGGCCACGGTCACATCACCTTTGCGGACGATGCTGCCCTTCCAGGCGGTGAGCCCCATGTTGGGCTTGTCCGGGTCGGCGCGCTGGGCGATGAGTTCCGGAGCGGTGTGGCCGGTGGCGGCGAAGTGCAGTTTGTTCTGGACGGTCTGGAAGACGATCTGGGTCTGGTCCTCGGTCGGGGCGTAGTCCGCTGCCAGGGCCAGGATGTCGCGCAGGCGCAGGTACACCCGCCGCTCGCTGGCGCGGATGTCGCGGATGCGCTCCAGCATCTCGTCGAAGTAATCCGGCACGCCGGGGCCGGGTGGGTTCTTCAGGCGCTCGTCGTCCATGACGAAGCCCTTGAGCAGGTACTCGCCCAAGCGGGCGGTGGCCCACTGGCGGAACTGGGTGCCTCGTTGACTTCGCACGCGGAAGCCGACCGCCAGGATGGCGGGCAGGTTGTAGTGCTCGACCTCGCGGGTGACCTGGCGGGTGCCTTCGGTCTGAACTATTCGGAATTGCCGAATGGTTGCCGGGCGCTCCAGCTCGCCATCAGCGTAGATGCCTGACAGATGTTCATTGACGGTGGGGACCGTGACCTGAAACAGGGTCCCGATCAGGCGTTGGGTCAACCAGATGGTGCCATCCTGGAAGCGGCACTGGATGCGGGTCTGGCCGTCCTCGGTCTGGTAGAGGATGATGTCGGACGACGGGGCGGGATCGGGGTCAGTCATTGCGTCAACCCGGCGATCATGGTCAGGATGCGATCGGTCACGCCCTTCAACTCGGCATCGATCTCGGCCAGCGGACGC
>ENA-ORBV01011221-ORBV01011221.1-microbial-mat-metagenome-genome-assembly--contig:-NODE-11221-length-14137-cov-6.391892_pt1 | contig 14137 bp, 6 predicted proteins | sample MGYA00237777_ERZ505514 | MGnify/ENA primary metagenome ERZ505514 (study PRJEB26160, sample SAMN06269048) | microbial mat metagenome | isolation source: Oligotrophic lake microbial mat | place...
ACCGGTGACGCCACCAACACCACCCTGTCCGGCATCATCTCGGGCAGCGGCAACCTGACCAAGGCCGGCGCCGGCACCATGACGCTCTCGGGCGCCAACACCGCCACCGGCACCTTCCAGGTAAACGCCGGCACCCTCCAACTCGGCGCGGGCAACGTCTTCGCCGACACGTCCACCCTCGCGCTCAACGGCGGCACCTTCGCCGTTGGCGGCGCTTTCGACGACACCTTTGGCAGCCTCTCCCTCCTCGCCAGCAGCACGATCAATTTCCAGAGCAACGACAGCACGCTCACGTTCGGCACCGCCACCCGCACCGCCGGCACCCTTACGATCGACAATTGGGCCGGAAATATCTCCGGCGGCGGTGCTACCAACAGCCAGCTTGTCTTCTCGGCCAACCCCCTCGCCGCAGTCCTCACCAACATCAACTTCACCGGCTACGGCGCCGGCGCCATCCGCCTCGCCTCCGGAGAAATCGTGCCCAACACCGGCGGCACCATCTACACCTACGCCCTCACCGGCAGCGGCAACTGGGATGTCGACAACAACTGGCTTGACGGCCCCGGCGGCAACCCCGCCACCGACCCCGGCACCTTCGCCCAAAACATCGGCGACACCGCCATTATCGGCAGCGCCCTCACGGGCACCTCCACCATCACCCTTAATGGTGGCAACCGCACCCTCGGCTACCTCACCGTGGACAGCGCACAGACCTCCACCGTCACGGGCAACAACCTCCGCTTTGACGTCACCGGCGGCACCGCTCAGCTCATTAAGAATAATGCCGGCGCCGCCACCATCGCCTCCGGCATCCAGCTCAACGACGCTCTCAACATCACCCGTAACGGCACGGGCAACCTCACCGTTTCCGGCGGCATCAGCAACAACACCGGCACCAATAACCTCACCCTCACCGACAACAACGCCACCGGCTCTACCCTCATCAGCGGCAACATCACCACCGGTGCCGGCACCGTCACTAAAAACGGCGTGGGCACGGTCACCCTCTCCGGCACCAACACCTACACCGGCGGCACCACCGTAAACGCCGGCACTCTCGCGGTCTCCGCCGACGCCAATCTGGGTGGCACCGCCGGCGCTCTTACCCTCAACGGCGGCACCCTCAACAACACCGCCGGCTACACCACCGTCCGCACGACCACCCTCGGCTCCGGCGGCGGCACGTTCGACACCGACAACGCCACCACCCTCACGCTCAATGGCGTTGTCTCCGGCACCGGTGCCCTCACCAAGGTCGACACCGGCACCCTCGCCCTCGGTGCCTCCAATACCTACACCGGCGCCACCAACATCAACGCCGGCACCCTCACCACCAACGTCGTCAACGCCCTCGCCAATACCACCGCCGTCACCGTCGCATCCGGCGCCACCTACAATCTCAATAATTTCTCCGACACCATCGGCTCCCTCGCAGGCGCTGGCTCCGTCACTCTCGGCTCCGCCACCCTCACCTCCGGCGGCACCAATGCATCTACAACCTTCTCGGGCGTCATCAGCGGCTCCGGCGGCCTCGCGAAGAACGGCACGGGAACCATCACGCTCACCGGCGCCAACACCTACACCGGAGCGACCGCCGTCAACGCCGGTGTCGTAAATATCCAAAACAACGCCGCTCTCGGCACCGTGGCCGGCGCAACGACCGTCGCTTCCGGAGCCGCGCTCGAGGTCCAGGGCGGCCTCACCGCCGTCGCCGAGAATCTCACCCTCGGCGGCACCGGCGTCTCCAACAACGGCGCCCTTCGCAACCTTTCCGGCAACAACACGCTCTCCGGTGCTATCACCCTTGGCGCCGCCACCGAGTTTCAGAGCGACGCCGGCCTTCTTACTCTCTCCGGTAATATCGGCGGAGGCGGGCAAAACCTCACGCTCGACGGCACGGGCAATATCACGGTCTCGGGCATCATCGGCACCGGTGCCGGCACCCTTACCAAGACGGGCACCGGTTACACCATCCTCTCCGGCAACAACACCTACACCGGCCTTACCAACGTCAACGCCGGCACGCTGGAAATCCAGAATTCCGGCGCACTCGGTGGGAACCCCGCCGGCACCACCGTCGCCGCCGGCGCCACCCTCGCCTTCTCCGGCGGCATCAGCTCCATCGACAATCTCACGCTCAGCGGCTCCGGCGTCGGCGGCCTCGGCGCCCTCCGCAGCCTCTCCGGCACGAACACCGCTTCCGGCACCATCGCGCTCGGCTCCGAGGCCTTTGTCGGCGTGGACACCGGCTCGATCCTCAATTCCACCGGCGCCATCTCCGGCGGCTTCGGCCTCACCAAGCTCGGCGGCGGCACCCTCGTCCTCGACAGCGCCACGGCCAACTCCTACACGGGCACCACCGCCATCAACGCCGGCACCCTCGAGGTGCGCCGCTCCACTTCCCTCGGCTCCACCAACGCCACCACCCAACTCGACGGCACCACGTTCCGCGTCAACGGCTCCGGTCTCTCCGTCGCCGAGAATTTCACCACCACCGGCTCGGGTGTCGGCGGACTCGGCGCCATCCAGAATACCGGTGGCAACAACACCCTAACCGGCTTGGTCAACATGACCGGCAACACCGTCATCGCCTCCGATTCCACCAACGTCCTCACCGTCAATGGCGGCATCACCGGCACCGGCTTCAATCTCGTCAAGACCGGCGACGGCGGCCTCACCCTCGGCGGCGCCAATACCTACACCGGTTCCACAACCGTCCGCAACGGCACCCTCACCCTCGCCACCAACGCCCCCGTCAATGCCAACGGCGCGCTCGGCAATGCTTTTTCCAACGTCCAGATCGGCGACGCCGGCACCGCCGGCGGCAACAACCTCTCCCTCCTCGTCGGCACCGCCGCCGGCCTCGCCGTCGACCGCCAGATCACCGTCGGCAATTTCGGCAATACCGTCACCCTTGGCGGCACCAATACCACCGGCACCAATTCGTTCACCGGCAACATCGGTCTCGGCAAAGATGTCACGCTCACCGCCGCCACCGGCGGCACCGTCGCCATCACCGGCGACATCTCCGGCACCGGCGGTCTCACTAAAACCGGCGCGGGCACCGTCAATCTCTCCGGCAATAATACCTTTACCGGCAACAACACCGTCTCCGCCGGCACCCTCGTTGCCGCCAGCAACACCGCCCTCGGCAACGCCACCAGCACCACGAGCGTCACCGCCGGCGCCACCCTCGGTCTCCAGGGCGGCATCACCGTCCCCGTTGGCGAGACCCTGACCCTCAACGGCACCGGCGTCTCCTCCGTCGGGGCGCTTAACAGCATCTCCGGCAACAACACCGTCGCCGGCGCGATCAGCCTCGGCTCCGCCACCACCGTCGGTTCCGCCACCGCCGGCACCACCCTCACCCTCGGGGGCGTCGTCTCCGGTGCCAATAATCTCACCACCACCGGTGCCGGCAATATCACCTACAACGCCGCCAACACCCTTTCCGGCTCCCTCACCGTGGGCGGCTCCGGCACCTCCCTCACCACCCTCGGCTCCGGCGCCTCCTTCGCCAACATCACCGGCGTCACCATCAACTCCGGCAATACCCTCACTCTCGGCGCCGACAACCAGTTCAACAATTCCGCCGACCTCGCTCTCGCCGGCGGCACCCTCAATCTCGGCGCCTTCGACGCCACCTTCCGCCAGCTCACCCAGTCTCAGGCCTCCACCATCGACTATCTCGACGACGGCGGCCTCCTCCGCTTCAATGGCGTCAACGGCTCCGTTAACGGTCTCGGTTCTCTCACCGGCACCCTCACCATCGCCAACTGGGCCGGCTCCCTCGCCGGCAGCGGCACCGAGCAGCTCGTCGTTTACAGCATCTCCGGCGCACCCGTCGTCACCGGGATCACCTTCGCCGGCTGGGGCGCCGCCACCACCATCACCCGCAACGACATTGGCGCCGGATTTTTCGAAATCCTCCCCAGCGTCACAGCCAACGACTGGAACTTAAACGGCAACGGCAACTGGAGCACCAACGCCAACTGGACCAGCGGCACCAATCCCAACGCCACTGACGCCATCGTCCGCTTCGGCAACCTCGGCTCCGCTGCCCCCCTTACCGTTGACCCCATCGTCAACGTCACCGCCAACCGCACCGTCGGAACCCTCATCTTCGACAATTCCGCCGGCAGCAATTACACCGTCTCCGGCAGCAGCCGCGTCGATTTCAACGTCACCTCCGGCAGCGCCCAGATTATCGTTAACGATGACGGTGCCCACACCCTCGGCACCATCGGCCGCTACAACGATAGCACCACGATCACCAACAACTCATCGGACGCCACCGGGCTGACTCTTTCCAACACCGTCGAGCAACGCAATTCCGGCACACTCACCGTCGCCGGCACCGGCACCACCCTGATCAGCGGTGCCATTACTCAAAATATCGGCTCCACCGGCCTGCTGAAAACCGGCTCCGGCACCCTCGTCCTCACAAACGCCGCCAACGCCTACACCGGCACCACCACCCTCCGCAACGGCACCCTCCAGATCGACGCCAACGCCCCCAACAACAATGTAGGCGCCCTCGGCAACACCACCTCCGCCATCGTCGTCAACGACGCCTCCACCACCGCCGGCATGAACACGACGTTCCTCCTCGGGGCTACCGGCATTTCCGTGGGCCGGGCCATCACCGTAGGTTCCCAAGGCGCCACCACCACTCTCGGCGGCAACTTCAGCACCGGCACCTCCACCTTCGCCGGCGCCATCAGCCTCGCCAAAGATATCACCGTCACCTCCGCAACCGGCGGCACCGTCGCCCTTGACGGAACCCTCAGCGGCGCCGGCGGCCTCACCAAGACCGGCGGCGGCACCGTCTCCATCGGTGGCACCACCTCCAATACCTACACCGGTAACATCGACATTCAGGCCGGCACCCTCGCCCTCGCCAAGACCGGCGGCTTCGATGTCATCGGCGCCACCCAAGGCGCCATCGGCGACCTCGCCTCCGTCACCCTCTCCGGCGCCACATCCGTCCTCTCCGTCGGCGGACCCGCCGGCCAGACCCTCGAAGAAATCGGCTCCCTCTCCGGCGTCGCCGGCTCGAACGTCAACGTCGCCCAAGCCACCGCCTTTACCCTCTACACCGGCAATAACAACAACACCACGACCTTCGCCGGCACCCTCACCGACACCGGTGGCAACCTGTCACTCGTCAAGCAGGGCACCGGCACCATGACCCTCTCCGGCGCCAACGCCTTCGACGGCACCACCGTCGTCCAAGGCGGCACCCTGATCGCCGCCAACAACACCGCCCTCGGCACCGCCACCGGCAACACCACCGTCAACCTCGGTGCGACCCTCGGCCTTCAGGGCGGAATCACCATCACCGGCGAGCAGATGAATCTTGCCGGCGGTATCGCTCCCACGGTCAACAGCCTTTCCAATCTCGCCGGCAGCAACACGTCGACCGGCAACATCACCCTCACCGGCGCGGCGAGTGACGTCGTCCGGATCAGTGCGGCCGCCGGCACCGATCTCACGCTGAGTGGCATTATCAGCGAAAGCGGCGGAGCCAAACTTCTCAACAAGACCGGCACCGGCAGCCTCGTCCTCTCCGGCAGCAACACCTACACGGGCCTCACCAACGTCACCGCCGGCACCCTCACCGCCGCCAACAACAACGCCCTCGGCTCCACCACCGGCGCTACCTCCGTCCAGGTCGGCGCCACCCTCGCCGTCCAAAACAACATCACCATCGCCGCCGGCGAGGCCATCACCCTTAACAACGCCGCCGCCCCCACCGTCGCCAGCCTCAAGAACAACTCGGGCACCAACACTATCGCCGGCCCCATCTCCCTTTCGGGCGGCAACAACAACGGCGTCATCATCGACAGCAATACCGGTAACCTTTCTCTCACCGGTGCCATCAGCGAGGTCGGCATCAACAATTTCGTCACCAAGACCGGCGGCGGCACCCTCACCCTCGGCGGCACCGCCGCCAATACCTTTACCGGTGCCTTCAACCTCAACGACGGCACGGTCGTCGCCAACAAGACCTCCGGCCAAAACGCCACCGGTTCCGGCGCCCTCAACATCGGCGACAGCATCGGCGCCGCCAATTCCGCCCTCTTGCAACTCGGTGCCTCCGACCAGATCGACAACACCACCGCCGTCACCATCGCCACCGACGGTCGCCTCGATCTCCAGGCCAACTCCGATACCGTCGGCGCCGTCACTATGGCCGGCGGCTCCGTCATCGGCACCGGCACCCTCACCCTCGGCGGCAACCTCACTTTCAACGGTATCGGCACCTCCACCGCCTCCATTTCAAGCAACGTCAATCTCGGCGGCAACCGCACTGTCCAAGTGGGTAACAACGCCGTCAACAGCGACAGCGACCTGACCATCAGCGGCGTCATCTCCGGCACCGGCAACCTCACCAAGACCGACCTCGGCACCCTCGCCCTCTCCGGCACCACCGCCAATGCCTATACCGGCACGACCACCGTCACCGACGGCCTCGTCACCCTCAACAAGACCGCCGGCGTCCAAGCCCTCGGCGGTGGCAACGTCACCGTCGGCGACGGCGTCGGCGCCGCCTCCAGCGCCAATTTGAAGCTCCTCGCGAGCAACCAAATCGCCGACGCCACCTCCGTCGCGATCGGCTCCGACGGCAAGTTCGACCTCAACGGTCAACTCGAGACCATCGCCAGCTTCACCGGCACCGGCCTCCTCGATACCGGCGCCAGCACCGGCAAACTCACCGCCGGGGGCACCAACGCCAACTGGACTTTCAGCGGCTCCCTCGCCGGTTCCGGCTCCATCGACAAAGTCGGCAGCGGCGCCCTCACCTTCGACCAGAATATCAACTTCACCTCCGGCACCCTCAACCTCGTCGGTGGCTCCCTCGTCCTCGCCGGCATCAATTTCAATATCGGCACGCTCAATATCACCGGCAACACCACCATCGATTTCGGCAACAGCGCCTCGACCGTGCTCAACGCGACCAACGTCTTCGTCCAATCTGGCGCCACACTTAGTATCATCAACTGGGTCAACGCTTCCGATTACTTCTACGCGAATTCCTTCACCGGCGGTGCCACTCCCGGCTCGGCCACCCCCGCCACCCAAGATGTCCGCGGCACCACCCCGCAGAATCAGATCGTCTTCAATTCCCCAACATACGTTGGCAACGATACGATCTGGCAGTCCTACGACAAGCAGATCACGCCCGTGCCCGAGCCCTCGACCTATGGTGCACTTTTCCTCGGTGCCTGCGTCGGCCTCATCTACTGGCGCCGCCGCCGCGCCTCCCGTCAGCCCAAGGCCTGACCGCTTCTCGTCGGTTCCCCGCGGGCATCCGTGCTCCAAACCGGCCCCGCTTTCCGTCTCTAGTTTTTCTCGAAGAGCCGGACCCCTAAATCGCCCGCCGCGATCACCCGGTGTTCCGGCAACTGCGTCCGGAACCATGTGCGCTGTTTCCTCACCAGCGCCCAGGTGTTCTTGCCGATCTCCGCGATCAGATTCGCTGCGGCCAAATTTCCGCCCAAAAGCGCCAGAGTCTCCCGATACCCAATCGCTCGCGCCGCACTCGGATTCCGCTCCAAACCCTCCGCTTTCAACCGCCGCACTTCCTCGACCAGACCCGCTCGCACCATGCCTTCGACGCGCGCCTCGATCCGGATTTTTAGCTCATCGGCGGGTCTCGTCAGGCAGGTGAGTCGCACTTCCCAATCGGCGAAGGGTGCCGGCTGGCGCAGAAAGTTTGCTCTCAAAGCCGCCATCGTCTGACCCGTCGCCACACACCGTTCCAAAGCCCGCATCACCCGGATGGGGTTGTCCGTATCCAACTCCCCCAGCCCGTCCGGGTTCAGGCTCCGGAGTTCCATCACCAACGCCGCCAGCCCGCGGCTCTCGTAGCGCCCCACCACGCTTGCCCGCAAATCCGGCGTCACTTTTACATCGTCGACCACCGGACCGAAGAAGCTCTTGAGGTAGAATCCGCTTCCCCCCGTCACGAGCACGCCGCGCCCACGACCTGCGATCTGCTCGGCCAGCCGACGCGCCTCGGCCGCGTAGCGGGCGATGTCCATGGCGTCGGTGACGGCGTTCGTATCGATGAGGTGATGCGGCACCCGCGCTCGCTCGGCCGCCGTCGGCTTGGCCGTGCCGATGTCCATCCCTCGATAGAAAAGCAGGGAATCGCAGGAAAGTATTTCCGCCCCCTCGGCCTCGGCCCAGCGCAACGCCCGTTCTGTTTTTCCCACGGCCGTCGGGCCGGTCAGGACATGGAGGATCGGTTTCACCAACCGACCCAAAACCCCTTTGCCTTCTGGCGCGAGGCGAAGAATCTCCCGACTCATTCCTCCCGGGCCAAGCCGCCGTCTAGAGATTCTTGGCCAACTCCTGGTGCGTAACCACCCGGTTCCGCCCGGCCTTTTTGGCGGCATAGAGCGACCGATCCGCCGCCCCGACGAGCAGCTCGATCCGACTTACATCCTGCGGCAACGTCGCCAAGCCCGCGCTCACGGTCAGCTTAAGCGTGGGCCCTCCCTCGATAACAATCGGCTGGGCGGCCACCGCCGCGACCACCCGGCGTGCGACGTCCGTGGCCGCCGCGAGGTCCGTCTGCACCAGCACCAAGGCAAACTCCTCTCCGCCATAGCGCGCCAAGCGGTCCACCGTGCGCAACTGGCCGGACAAAATCTTCGCGACTACCTTCAGCACGGAATCACCCGCCGGATGCCCGTGCGTATCGTTGACCGACTTGAAGTGATCGATGTCGACCATCACGAGCGACAGGGCATGCCCGAAACGCTGGGCCCGTTCCGCTTCCTCCTTCATGATCCGGTCAAACTCCCGTCGGTTCAGGATTCCGGTCAACTGATCGCGCGTGGCCAGCAGGCGCAACGCCTCCAACGTCTCACCGAGCTTGAGCGCATACCGCAATGATCGCTCGAGTGTCCGCGGCGAAATCTCGCCTTTCACCAGATAGTCCAGCGCGCCCGCGTTCATCGCCTCGATGTCCACGCGGTCCGAAGACTCGGCCGTCAGGAATACGATCGGCGTCCGGCAACCCGCCCCGATTGCCTCGCGGATCAACTGCAACCCGTCGCGCGGCCCGAGTTGGTAGTCCAAGAGACACGCCACGTAGCCGCCGGCCATCAACTCCGCCAAACCTTTCTCATAAGTCTCGGCCCAGACCAGTTCATACGCTTCGGCCTGAAAGTTCTTGAAATGCGCCTGCGTGACCCGGAACTGGAGCCGGTCATCGTCGATCATGAGAATCCTTCGTGGCATCGGGCGAGCGGACCTTCTGGGTTCAATCAGGGCAAATGAAAAGGCGCGGATCGTGCCGATTCACCGCTCAACGTCGTGTGCCCGCCACCAGATCGGCCGCCCGGGCCATCAAGGCGGGGGCGATCTTTGCTTTCGTCGCCAAATTTTCCCTGATCACGTTTACCAGCGCGCTCCCCACCACCACGCCGTCGGCGTGTGCCGCCACCTCCGCCACCTGGGCCCGCGTGCCGATCCCGAAGCCGACGGCGACCGGCAGCCGCGTGTGCGCCCGGATTCGCGCCACCGCCTCGGGCACGCCGACCGCCGCTTGATCGCGCACGCCTGTCACTCCCTCCCGGGACACATAATAGATGAAGCCGGTCGTCGCCGCCGCGATCTTGGCGATCCGCGCCTGAGGCGTCGTCGGCGCCACGATGCATACGGTGTCGATCCCGTGCGCGCGGGCCAACTCGGTAAACTCGGCGCCTTCCTCGGGCGGCAGATCAAGCACCAGCATTCCATCCACGCCCGCCGTCTTGGCGGCGCGAACGTAGCCATCAATGCCATTGGAAAAGACCAGATTGAAATAGGTGTAGAACACCACCGCGACCTCGCTCTCGGCCCGGATTTGCCGCACGAACTCGAAAACCCTCGCCGCCGTCATCCCGCTTTCCAACGCCCGTTGCGCCGCAAGCTGGTTGGTCAAACCGTCCGCCAGCGGGTCGGAAAACGGCACGCCGAGCTCCAAGACATCGATCCCGCTGGCGATCAGCGCCCGGCACGCGGCCAGCGAGGTGTCGAAATCCGGATCGCCCGCACACAGGTAGGCGACGAAGGCGGCGCGGTTCTGTTCACGGGCACGGGCGAAAGCGAGGGCGATACGGGACATGGGATTGCCATCGCCGCAAAATCTTACCCCCGGCGCAAAGCGAAACTTCAATCCCGCCTCGTTCGGGGTGAAACCGGCAGCGAGTCCGGGCGATTCCGAGTTCGTGATCCCGGCTTCATCCGGAATCCGGAAATCTCAAGACCGGCCATACACGCCCTTACGAAAACCTGGATTAAACCAGACCGATCACTTGCGCCGCCAAACACCCCGAAAATAACCGAAACCCACCTCCGCTCGCGGAAGTCGGGCTAGCCCCCGCGCCTCCGCAGGGTGCTCGATCTCCACCTCGACCAACACCGGCCGGTGGTCCGACAACATCGTCTTGACCACCTCGCAGCTCACGAGCTTGCAGCCCGCCGGCAAAAACACGAAATCCAGCGCCCATCGCGGCATCGGCGAAGGGAACGTGGGCGTCAATTTCGGATGCAATTCGTAGTCCCCGTAATCGAGAAGATGACTGAACAACGCCGCCGTCGCATCGTCGCCCGTCGGCGTGTTGAAATCGCCGCAGATGATCGGCGCCACGGTCCAGCCTCCGCCGCGCAGGCGATGCTGGTCGCGCAGCCACGCCAGCAAGCGATCGATCTGCCGCAGCCGCTGCGCGCGCGAGCCGTAGTGCAGGTGCAGATTCACCACGGGCACGCAGCACCCCTCGATTTCAATCTCGGTGAACAAGAATCCTTTCTCGCCCACCGAGCTGCGACCGAACACCACCGTTTCCGCATGGAGGATCGTGTGACGCGAAAGCAGCGCGTTGCCGTAGCACAGGTTGAACAGTCCGTGCCGCCGGTTGTTAATGCCGAAAACCGAATACGGAAAGGCCCCGTGCACCCGCAGATAGTCCAGGTGATCGAAGTTGCCCGACCACCGCGAGCGCTCGTCCACTTCCTGCATCGCCACCACATCCGGTTTCAATTTCTCCAGCAGCGCGGCGATCTTCCGCAGGTTGAGCCGCAACTTTCGCGCCGAGGTAAAACCCTGGATCGGAGTCAGTCCGCGCCCATGGGCGATGTTGAAAGTGACAAGACGCAGACGGACCATGTGAACACCGACACCAAAAACAAGCATCGGTGAGCTAGCAAGCCGACCAATCTGCGTCCGATCCGGCCCCCGCCCTGAAAACCGCGTTTTCAAAGGGGAAAAAATGGGGCGGCCAACGGGATTCGAACCCGCGACCCCAAGAATCACAATCTTTTGCTTGACGCTTCGCACGATTACGCAGGGCTTGTCTAAGTGCCGCTTGATACTATAGCTTGCGAGACACTTACAAAATATGAATGCGAAGCAATCCGAAGTAAAAAAGCCTCTAGAGAAACGAAAAAGTGGTGCACAAGTGGTGCACATTGCGACGGTGCACCACTTCCCGGACTCGGACTCCCGACCCTCGGAGAAGGCTGCAAGAATGGCGAAATCCGACGTGGCCTACTGGCAAAAGGCAGTGGCATCCCGAATCGTTCACGGCAAACCGACGCTGCTCCTTTACGTTCGGTTTCGGAAGGACGGGCGTGACGTTTCCGTATGCTTGAACACCCGCAACAAGGCCACCGCCGCCACCGCCGCCCGCGATCTCTGGAAACGGGTTGAGGGTATCGGACTCGCCGCCGCACTCGCGGAGTTTCGCCCGAAATCCGCCCCGCGCGCCGCCCGCGCCGCAACCATCGGCGCACTCATCACCGCCACCCGCGAACTTTCAACAGTCCGCTCCTCAACTCTCGCCCAATACGAAATCAGCCTGCGCCGCCTCGTTGCGGGTGTGCTCGGCATGAAGGCCACCGGGTCCGTATTCTATCACAAAAGTCCCGAGGCGATTGCTTGGCGGGCCAAGGTTGAGGGCGCGCACCTCGACGTGCTGACCGACGCACGAGTTGAGGGATGGCGGAAAGGATTCATTGCCGCCGCCCCTGACGAAGTCGCCAAGATCAGCGCCAAGAACACTGCCGCCGCGACTATCCGCAACGCTCGCGGGTTTTTCGGAAAGGAGATCGCGAAAGCACTCGCCGAGCAAATCCACCTGCCCTCTCCCCTGCCCCTCGTTGGCCTGAACATCGGTGCGAGCACGCGCCGATTCAAATCCACCACCGACCTTCGCGGGCTTTACGAAGAGGCCCTCGCCGGTTTGCACGGCGACAGCCTGACAGCGTTTCTGCTTTGTCTGACCGGAGGCTTGCGCCGGGGGGAAGCCGATCTGCTCCCGTGGTCGCATGTCGATTTAGAGGCCGCGAACGTGACCGTCGCGCCGACGAAATGGTTTCTGCCCAAGACAGAGGAAAGCCAACGCTCAACGCCTATCCCGCCCGACGTTGTGGCGCACCTCCGCGCCTGCCGCGCCATGGATACCGACGCCGAGTTTGTGCTGACCGGACTCGACCCCGCGAAGAAAAGAGATGCGAAAAAATATCGGTGCCCGTGCTGGAAGGCCCTCGCCGTCTGGCTTCGTCTGAAAGGTTTCAAGTCGCAGAATCCGATTCACGAACTCCGCAAACTATCCGGCTCGCACGTCAATGCGAACTACGGCCTGGAAGCTGCCCGCCGCCACTTGGGGCACCGCAATATCAGCACGACCGCCGGAAGCTACGTCACCGGCTCCGCCGCGCTCGTCAACCTCGCCGCACCCGCACCAAGGCCCACCCTCTGACACCATGAACGCCCCGACACTTCCCTCCCGCACCGTTACCGGCTCGATTACGCCCAGTTCAGGCAAATCGGTTATCATTCGCAAACAGTTGACGCAGGTTATGCCCGACTGGAAGGCGAAGCACCGTGAACTCTGCGCGTCTGCGGATTTCGAAACGCAATTTTATCCATTATGCGGTCACATCTTCGCACGCTTCCAAGTGCTCAGAGCGGCCGCGATGGCCGGCACGGCTGGTTACGAGGCACTGGTCAGATTTGCCGGCATCTTTTGCGCTGCGGTTGACCAAACCTTTCTGATTCACCCGGAGGCGCAAGAGTCTCTGGCGAAGAAGCTGAATGCTTGGCCTACGAACCTCTCGTATCATCCGGAAACCCGAAAGTTCGCCGTGCTTCGAGTGATGAAGTTGCCGCTCTCGACCGATCATCAGCCCGAAAGTCTCGATTGGCATGCATCCTGTCTCAGGCACGTCCCGACGATCCGGTTCGATGAAGACGTCGCTTCGGTGGCAGCCGACATCGTTGCACGGTTTGAGATTTTGCGGGCCGATGCGGCGGGCGGCACCGCCGAGTGTTTCAAAGCACTTGTCCTATTTGCCGTAAGCTTCTGCTCCGCGCTCGATCAGTTTTCTCCGGTGTATTTCAAGATGCGCTCTTCGCTCGCAAGAGGCATGACCGCCTGGCCTGCGCTCATTTCCTCTCGAAAGGACCAACGCGAAAGGACCATGTTAGACATCGAGCAATTGCCGCTCGCTGAGGATTTTGCGCTTTCGACCTATGGACGACCTGTTGAAAAGACGCCCGGGTTTACCCGCCAACGCCGAAAAAAACCCTACAGTTTAGGCACGATTCCGAACCATGTCATCGAGGCCGAATTCTTGCGTCTGAAGCTTGCCGATCCCGTCCGCTACAACCTCGCAAAGGAGCAGGTCACGAAGTCTGTCTTGGACGAGTGGTTCAAAACGATCTGGGCAAATTTACGCCGAAGCGGTGCGCTGAAAAATGACGACGGGCTGAGGTCCCTTGGAGAAGCATACGCGCAGACGAAGCAGGATACATATCCCTCCGAAACACGCTCATATGAGGCGAATCTTCGCGAAGGTGTGCGTCAGCGTCTGCGCACTGCTATGGACGCGATATTTCGGCCAACATAGACACGATTTGTTATTTGTTAGGTAAGAAGTGACGCAAGCTTTACGGTAATTTGAGGCCGTAATGAAAAATACTACGCAGTCCGCCAGCCCCTTAGCCTCCGCGCCTGATCGCCTCGTCGATCATCGTCGCTTCAACGAACTCCTCGGCCTCAGGTGCCGCACGTCCCACACGGCCAGGAAATACGCCCACCAGGGATTGATTCGTGGAGTTCACATCAACTCCCGCGTC
>ENA-ORBV01011222-ORBV01011222.1-microbial-mat-metagenome-genome-assembly--contig:-NODE-11222-length-14137-cov-5.061451_pt1 | contig 14137 bp, 10 predicted proteins | sample MGYA00237777_ERZ505514 | MGnify/ENA primary metagenome ERZ505514 (study PRJEB26160, sample SAMN06269048) | microbial mat metagenome | isolation source: Oligotrophic lake microbial mat | place...
AATGATACGGCGACCACCGAGATCTACACCTCTCTATTCGTCGGCAGCGTCAGATGTGTATAAGAGACAGGTCTAGAACTCGGGACACGACTTCCATTCGTGGTTTGAATCACGGGTGAAATCGTACCATTGTCACCCCCCTCCTTGTTCCATGTGGATGCGGGCACAATCTTCTCCTCGGATGTGGCAATCTCAGGTGAAACTGTTCCCGGCAGCTCCATGAAAGCAATCGCATCGTCATTGCTCTCCAAGTGAGAGACAAGTGCCGGGTGCTATCAGCTGCATAGTGAGGAGACTCATTGTTCGATTGTTGAATTCGATCCGTGGCAATGTTTTCTCCAAATCCTTTCAATGCCTTTTCAGTCATGTACTCCAATGCTCCATGTTGGTCTTGGACGTGTGCAATCTTGATTTCTGTGGCCGTGCAGTTTTCATTAAGTTCGCTCCACAGGTGAGTGGCGTTGTTCCCATCCGAAAATGGTGCTGCGTGTTTGTCAAAAGATTCATCCATCTTCAACCGGGCCAAGGGTGCACTGGAGTAAATCCAGCGCAACTGATCGATGGATAAGGCGCCACCAAGTGTCTGCAGGCAAGTAGCCGTCGTTCCTTTGACACTAGCTACTGCACTGATGCCTTCATGCCCCACTGGTAACTGTCATTTTCCAAAATGAAAACAGAAAGGGTAGCCAAACAAGGAATGAGCACCAGAGAAATGTCTGAGCTTGTCAACGAAACCCACACACAAAAGACCAAAAATGCATGCATGCACCTACCATCATGGCCGAACACTCGGACCCAAACTTGCAATGATGTTTCCACCCAGCGTCGTTGTCGTGTTCTTCACTGCTGGCTTGTGAATGGGTGAATCCCCAACACACACCACCAATGTCAACGGGGTTGCATTAGGGATCAATGCCACAAACACGTGAGGCTCCCATCGCGGAGCTAGACCAACCATCTTGACTGATGTCAATCTCGACATTTGGGCAATCTGCAGCACCAATGGGTGCCTTTCCTTGCCTGCTGGCATTTGTCAAAAGATAGGTGTTCTTCCAGGCCTGCGCAATTCATTTCATAGCACATGTTCCTCCAATCGCAATGATGGGAACCTCTTGACCATGGAAGGGACAATCACCCTCTTTGTCTTCTGCGACTGCCTCCGCTGGTGAATGTGCGTGGTCCTCAGTGCAAGTGCATGGAAGCACCCAAAGAGACCACAACAGCAGCAACAAGGAAAAGAGCCAAACGTCCTTGATCATCATGACATCTTTTGATTTTGCAATTCATTTGATTCGTTTTCTTCTGTTTGTTTGTGCTTGTGTTCAGCCTCTGGCATTTACGCATTTTTGTGTCATGATTTCTTGACATTTTTGTACGCCACACACTGTTCCTTTTGACAAAAGAAAAAAGATGAATGGCCAAACATCATCTTCACTGACTTTTGACTGACACAAAGATAGGACAAATCCGAAAAAGATCCATCCAAACCGAAGGCCGCTTTGCGAAGCCTACTTTTGCAGCCAAATCCAACAGTGAGTGCCTCGAGGCAGACATGACAGATCTTTAGTGAGGCCTTGCTACACTCGGACACAGCAGTGAGGGCTAGGCATGCACATGATCTTAATGCTGCACAGTTTTGTACAAAACTTTCAAGGTTCTTTTGAGTGTTCCACAGCATCAGGGATTGTCATTCGAACAAGTCGAGCAATTCGAATTGCACCTATTGCAGCACATGCATTGTCTGTGACTCAGCGCCACAAATTCAGGTTGGGTTCTTCCGAAAGATCACCCCCCCTCTACTCGAAGCATTCATCTGTCGTTAGAATTCGAACTTGGGTCACAAAGAATTTCACTCATTCGAACGTGACGGCACCGGGAGCGAACCGAGTGGAAAGACTATGGGAAGTGCAGATGCAAAGCAAAGGCCCCCCATTTCCTCATGTGCTTCGCGGAAAATTCGCGGATCCGGAAGATGACTGTCATGTCTACCAAAAGCTGAGGACGACAATGGTGCCAGCTGCTATGTGCTAGCTCTACCACTATCTAGCCAGTTAGCATCTACTAGCTAGCAGCAGCACAGTGAAGGTGGGAGCCATTATGAAAGATGCCAAGATGACCCCTTTGTTGTGCTTTTGTGTGCATGTGTTTTGTGTGCAGTGGATTTACATGTGTTCATCATGTCCATGGCTGTTGCGGTCTTTGGCACAATGAACCACAACAGACTTTCGAAGCCAAAGACTGCTTTCTTTTTGTTTCGCAAAACATTTTGCATTCACAACAACTGCTCGCCATGAAATTGAGCTAAATTATGACATTGTGGTCATGGATTTGCATTTTTGTTATTCTTGCAGTGACCGAACATGTTCATGCTTTGCCTATTGAAGTTCAAAGTGCAGCATGTCAATTGTGCACCAACAAACCTCTCAATTTGAGCAGATTTTGCAGCAAAAGTTGTTGAATGTTTGGTTTGCTGCTTGAATTTAAATCAACAAGACTGTCTGAGTTGACTGAAAGAACAATGGAGAACACAAATTGCATTGCCATGCAGCACTTACAGTTTCCATGATTGTTGCGGTTGTCTGTGGACAAACAAGACAAATGACCACAGATGGAAATTAAAAATTGTCTGAATCTGCTGTTTGACAACACATGTGAATGTGGCAGACAACATGACACATGCACAGTTTGACAATGCATCATCCAACATTGCAAAAAGCAGCTGGTGACATCTCACATGCATGGCATGCATCAAGCCGAACAAGACAAGACACTGTGCAAAAACTCATGCAGATCTTTTGAGTTGTTAGAAAATGTACATGCCTTTGTCTCCCTTCAAAATGATAGAGCTGTTTGTCTTGTTTTCAATTCAAATGAAACATTTTGCTGTGAAAGAGACACCTCTTGTGCCAAACTATTTTTTTTTTACACAACAGGGCATCCACATTCGTGAATGGTCCTCAGTCCCTTTTGCCAAACACAACAACAAAACATAACATCTGCCAGTGCATGCCAGATGACACTGTTCATGGAGTTAACACCATTCAAGGAGACAGTTTGTGTTGCATCAACACTTCTGCTGTGCACACTGTCTCTTTGGGGTTCTGATGAAGAATTTGGCAAGTCCTTTTAGAAATGTCGTGACTGCTCAGTCTTGTTGAAGTTAAGTCAATTTGCCCATGCTCAGTCCTTTCGGTTCTGAATGCAGCAACTCACGTGTGCTGCAAAAGGACCCTTTTTGAGAACCTAAAATGACATCAATTACCAAGAAGGACAAGAAATGTCCTAATTGTAACTGTCAAAACTTTGTGAGTTTGGCAAACAACGCAATTTGTCAAGTTATTTACCAATTGAATTACACAATGGGAACCATCAAATGTGCAATGTTTTTAGTAGAACAGAATAATGCAGTAGCACCAACACATCAAGGATGCAATGGAGACATCTCTAACCAATGCTTCACGTTTGGATGTTGTGTCTTTCTTAACACCTAATTTGACGCATAAAAACGAATTTTAGCAGAATGAGCCTTCCAAATGGCTTGTGGCTAGAATCGCAATTAGGATCTAACTACCCGATGACCAACAAGCTGCTTGTTCCAAGACAGAGGCAACTACCAAATGAAGAGCTATTGGGACCTCCTAGGAGTAGCCCACGCCATGGCCCTATCCATGGGGATGGCGTTCTATTCGTCCAGCATGTCAAAAGAGCAAAAAGAGCTACACGCCAATTACAATGTCGACAAAGAAATCATGGATCAGAGACAGCATGCCCACATCCGTGATAATTCTTGCACAGGGGAATCGTTGTATTGTACACGACATTCAAGACTTGCAATCCATGCTTTTCGACAGCCTGCTTCCAAAAGGCTCCATCCGGAAAGGTGTCAAACACCCACGACGCCTCTGTCGTTTCGGGCAACGCTTGGTAGAGCATCAGCCACCGCAACAACATGCCTCCCATGAAAAAATAATCGTAGAGTCGTTCGTCCGTCTTGTTGATGGATGCAGCAACCTTGTCCACTGTTCCTGGTTTGCAAGGGCGATCTTGCAATGGCCGTCGTGGCAGCATGTGAAATTCCATTCTAGTTGTGGTCTTATTTTCTGCTTCTTCCAAATCATCATTTTGTTGTTGCCAATAGGTGTAATAGCGCAGTGGATTCAAATCACACGGGACGACCGAGGGATGACTGCCGACCCAGTGTTCGTTGGAAAAACGTTGTTGTCCAAAGCCCCAGGGTCCGTAGGCACCAAAGGAGTTGACATTCATGAGTTGACCCGAAGGCCGGACTTTGCCGTCCCGAAGGACCCAAAATTGTTTTTGGACGTCCACGTTGCGGTCACGGTAGTCATAGGGCGACAAGAGGTGCCGGACATAGCCGCATTGTGCCGACCACATGTTGCCGTGTTGTTGGACCGAGGGAATCACGGAAATGTGCAGGGCACAAAAATTGCAAGTAGTGTTATGGTCATTGTGGTGGTTGTTGGGCGGCTGCAGGCAATCCCGATGTGTAGCGGCTTGGGTCAACGATCGTCGCCAGGAATCCTGATCACCCACGACACCGGCATTCTTTTTGTGAAAGGATCCCTTATTGTGTGCATAGACCACGCGGGCGTGGGGAGGCGTGGTGGGATCCCGACAAAATTGATGCAATTCCTGCAAGGTTACTTCTTCAAAGCCTTCTGGGTAGTGCTTCATGTGCACACAGGTGAGTTTGGATTGGCTCGCACAATGCTCTTGAATACGCTCGACGGCTCGAGGAAATCCAATGGTGTTGTAACAGACCATCAAGGTTTGATTATTGGTGTTGTTGTGCATGATGAGGGCGGCATCCGAAGCCTCCAATTGGCCCAGCTGATCTTCAATGATGCCGTACGCGTGTTCGTGGTGTTCTTCCTCGGGGGGGACAAAGACATTGTAGAATGTCACCACCAAAGGCAAAGCTGGAGCTGGTTCTTCATGTTGGCTCGCTGTTGTAATGTCGCGGAAGAGCTCTTTGGTTTGGCGATCACATAGGAGCCCTAATTTTGGTTTCACATTTACCAGCACCAGCACCAGTGCCAGCAGTGCTAGTGCCAGCAGAAACGCAACTTTTCCCTTTGCACATGTTTTATTATCATTTTGTCCTTTACTGCTACTACCTCGTAGCATCATTCTCATTGTGTTTATTGTACTTTCTTAAAATCTGATTGCATAGCTCTCTTGTTGTGTTGTGCCAGATCCTAGCTAGCTCCGAGACATGTTGATGAGGTTGAGTTGGCTGCTCAAGGAATACGTTTTTAGATAGCTAGCTAGTAGCTAATGTAGCAGTAGAGCACCACTAGCTAGTAGCACCGGTAGCAGGTCTAGTTGTCGTGCTTGAGGAGTAAAATCAGTGAGTTGGTTCTAGTCTACTGGAGCAGCTACGGTGCGACGTGCTGGAACTGTGAAATAATGACCAACATCCAAGTTCCAAGCCCGCGCATCATCTCGAGGCCACACAGTAGCTGGTTATCAAAGCATCATCGCACACTTGAAGAAAAAAAGCAGAGGATGCCGAACCCTGATTCATTGGTTTCACAGTCAAACTTGACACACTCTGGCATGCTGAATTTCAGAAATGGGCCAGACTCATGAAACATCTGCCATCAGAGGACCATTGTGCCCCTGCATTCTTGGCTAGCAAACTGCCGCAACAGCAACCATTGCCTGATGACTCTGCTGCAAGCTGCCAGATGGACATTTGAAACTTGCAGACCATCCATTCTGAGCCAGACATGGCCACTGCAGACAACACTTAAGGCCACACTGATCCACAAAAAACATCATGCTTGTTCTGAGGTCATTGCTTTGCCAACAACAGGGGACACTTCTTTCGTCACTGGTCTCCAAAAGCATCCAGTTCGACATCCACGAGACAAATGCTGCATCTGTCAACATCTGTGATGTCCCTTCCTTTTGGATTGACTCTGTTCCTTTGATCAACTTATCAGTGCAGATTGTGGCATGTTTTGCAGATGCACAGAATTTGAGATGGTGTTGACAGCATCTGTTGTGATCTCATGTGCCAATGCAACACACTCACAAGACTTGTCATGCGTTGCCCCACAATTGAACTCCAAAATGATGTGTTGCATTGCAATGTCAGAATGAACATTCACAGGTCAGAGTCAAGAAGATTGCAACGCCAAAGTCATTGCGGAATGCAACAGACCCAGTGAGATCTTTTCTGAGTTTTGCGGACACTCTCAGAAATGTTTGGTCAGCAACTCAATTCCCATCGAAGACTACCAACCAACAAACCAAGATTTGAGACAGTGCACAGGAATGACCATTGTGTTTTGAAATGAGAGATTTGATCCCTTCAACAAATTTGTCCGGCAATCTGTCTGATGACAAATGTTTGTTTCTCATTTGTTTCAATCGGTTTCAGCTGTCTGCAACAAATGAAAACACTGAGGAACTGCCACACACTTGTCTTTCACACCCTGAAGAGACCTAACTGTTTGGCTGCAGATAATTTTGACAGCACACAGTTTGTGCCAAAAGCCACTTTCCTCCCTCTGGGATGTCACAGTTTTGTTTTGTTGTGCCTTCCTCTGTGCGAAGGTTGATTTGATACTCTAGCTAGCTAGCTACTAGAGCTAGCTAGTAGCTAGTAGCTTGTACGATTTATTTTATGCGTGTTCATGACGCGGAAGCAATCTTTCGAAGAATGTCTGGAACGTGCAGCCGGTCGTATCCGCGTGTTGTCGGAAGCCAACCAATCAAAATTACGATGACTAAAAATTGGATTGCAACGGTCAGAAAAGGATCGGAGTATCCTCGGTGCGACACAGACTTTAAAAAGCGTTCCGATTAATCATTTACACACGTCTCAGATTTTATTAGCCCCGAACCCTTGAATGGTGCAACCAAATCTGTTGAGGATTTGGGGGTGACCTCTTGGAATGATTCGCCCCAGTGACAGCACCGTGCCAGAAGTATCTTGCTGACATTTCGCGTCAAATCGATGAATGGCTGGGGGATGCCCGGATACCGTACAGTAGGTTCTTCGAGTTCGTTGCTAGCTAGCTAGTGAAAGTTCGTAGCCATCTTTTGTAGCAACTGCGGCTAGATAGGTAGCTACTATTTACTAGTACATGTAGATGGCAGTACGAGTGGTAGGCGCTTTCGAAACAAGATATTACTTCTGACGGAGTGACACCCAGCCTAGCCGACCAGATGCCCATGGTTGGCTGCCGGCTCATCCCTTTCCCTAGTCTAGTCGTAGGTACTTCGTAAGCTACTTCAAGTTACTGGCTAGTAGTAGGCTAGGGGCGTGGACCGACGATGGTAGCCCCAGCCTTATTTGCTCAGTAAAAAGCAACAGCGGGCTCATCCATAATCTCCCTCTATTTTACCATAATGAAGGCAGCTGTTTACTGACTAGTAGGCTAGAGGTGTGGATCGACGATGGGAGTACCTAGTACATTTGCTTTACCTCATTACTAAAGCAACAGAGGGAAGCAGGGCTACAGCCCAACTGTTGCTACAAGTGCCAACTCGCTCATCTCCTTCACTCAGCTCGTCACTCAGCTCGTCACTCAGCTCGCCGGCCGCTGGATATGGAGAGAATCTGATGTCACTGCGCCGAACCCTCATCCAACTAGTAGGACGGAATCCCTTCGCAACTCGAACTGGGATGGGCTTATGGTTGCCACTCATGATGGAGATGTTGACAGTGGGAGATGACATATCTGCCGGAGGTAGGAATTACACTGTGTCTGAACTTTCAGCACTATGGAGATAATGAGAGCAGTGGTGTCATGGTTCTATCTTGACGCTGCGGGTATTTGTAGTCGTCGTGGGTTGATATTTGTGCATTCCCGACTTGTGCCAGCTACCAGGGGGCGGTGTTGCCGCGACCACCACCCCCAAATTCATTTTTGTAGGGATTTACTTTAGGCGTTTGAATCGATTGCATCCCTCATTGATCTTTTCAACCGTTCCCATAAATAACCCACCATTGACATTCTTAAAAGGGTAAGCTTCCGAGTACCGGATCTACTTTACCTACGGCAATAGTACTGCAATTTTGTCGGAAGTGGCGGCGATGGTTGATTGGCCGAGGAAAATGCAAAAAACTTTAAACACATGCAAACTACAAAGCACGTTTTACTACAGCGTATTATTGCACCACGTAACAGCGAGATAACATGACGATTCATTGCAGTGCTTATTATTCCTCCTTTCCGATCCACAAAAAGCCAAACATCCGGGAAAACAAACCACTAAAACCGAAGCTCGGAAGACTAACAAGAGGCCAACAACACATCACGATTGTATACTCCGCCTCCGCACAGCTGCCAAGTCTTGTCTTGTCAAATAGCTTTCTTCCTCATAAAACAACCAATCCAGCTGCAAGTGAATAGCTAAATAAACAAACTTTCTCTTCCCTCTTCGCAAAAGTTTCCTTTTTCTCCAAAACTCTCACGTAGAAGCATTCTTCTGCAATTTCGAAATCCAGAACACTGAAGATCTAACATTCTACTTTTTGTAGAACTTCCATCAACCTTACAATTCTATACTCAAGCACACAATGACAAGACCACCGTGTAGTCGCTGGCCATCATCATCGGTAGTCTTATGGTTGACCATGAGCACCATGATGCTTGCTCTTTCTCGCCAGACGTTTGTCAAGGCCTTTGTCGGCCGCCCGCAAGTCTTTGGCGGCCGACGTAGCGCCAGTAGTGTGGCCTACAGGCTCCAGACGGAGGAAACAACTTCCTCCACGGCAGCTCCTTTGGCGACACAAAAGTCTTTTTTGTGGGACGACATGAACAACAACAAAAACCCCATTGTCAAGAAGAACGGCTTTCAAAAGAAGACCAATGGCGCCGTAGAACAACCTATTAGCAATGGCTACCACATTAACGGCAACAACAACATCATCAACAGTGACGGCTTGAGCGTCGCAGAACTCGCTCAACGCATTGAAGGAACACACGACGTGAAACACAGTGACTTGTCTCGTGTCGAGTTTGTGGCGAGCGAAGAATACCATGCCATTCCCAAACTCTCGGAAGTGGCGTTGGATCCCATTGATGACACGGATGACCACTATCCCTTTGCGGCCATGTTGCAAGGATCCGCTCCTTACATTGCCTCGCATTTGGGAGAGACAGTCGTCTTTTACATTCCTGGAGAATGGTTGCACAAACCCAACAAGTTGTTTGATTCGTTCTTACAAGACGTTTCTTTGGCGCGTCTCATGGGGATGAAGATTGTCTTGGTCGCCGACTGTCGCATGGAAGCCGACGCTGGATGTCTTCAAGAAGGCTTTGAGTATGCACACGAATGTCACAACTCGGTTCGTGTCACTTCCGCTGCTGCGATTCGTCAAATTGAAGAAGAAGCCGGTTTCATTCGCTTTGAAGTGGAACGCAAATTGAATCGATTGATGCGACGCACCTTGGTCAGCGGCACGGCCGATGAAGGTAATGTCTTGGGTGGAAACTTTTATACCGCCCGAGCCTTTGGCAATGTTCGGGGTGTCGATTTGGAGCACACGGGATTTGCCCAACACGTCTATACCGATAACATCAAGCATGCTCTGGACAATAACGACGTTGTCTTGTTGACGACCGTTGGATGGAGCAAAAACGGCGACAGTGTCAGTGTCAATGGTCATCATTTGGCCGCCACTGTCGCGGCAAGTTTGGATGCCTACAAGTTGATTTACATGTCCAATCAAGGATCGGTCTTGTCGCAAAAGGGACAAGAGTCGCAACAGTTCTTTCAAGAAGTTCCTCTCAGTTTTGTCAAGGAATTGACCGACTTTCACAACGTACGAGTCCACAAGACGGGCTTTGCTACTTTTGAACATGCCCGAAAGTCTCTGGAACCCCGTGCCGTCGAGCTCTTGCTCAACTTGGCTTGGGGCGCTTATGCTCTGGAACAAGGCGTGACACGTGCCCACGTGGTCAACCCCAAGGACGGTGCGCTCTTGGAAGAATTGTTTACCTCCAAGAATGGTGCCAATACTTGTTTGTATCATGACGACGAGAATGCCGACGACGAGGACGATGTGAATTGGTTGAGCGAAGAAGATGCCGAAGATTGGAATACCTTTTTTGAAGAAGCTGCGGCGCAAAAGCAGCAAATTGGAGGCTCCGATAGGTGTATTACCGAATTGGCAGCCTTTGATGACGAATGATTTGACCAAGGACCACCAAGAACACACAAGGCAAGGCTACGTACGATATTTATAGGAGGAAGAGATGGAACATGTTTTTGCACGGACAAAACACCGGCACTGCGTTGACTACAATTATTTTGAAGAGTCGTCAACTTTTAGATTTTCACTACATGAACACCAGCACACGCAACCACCACCACCACCACACGAAGAAGCGCGATCCGATTTGTGGATTCAAGGCCATCATCATGATTTTTTGATTGATCAATGGATCGACGTTTCCAAAATTTTACTTTGAAAATTTTAACGCTTTTAACATCTAAATAGATCATTATTACATAAACAAAAAGACTGTCATAATTTGCATTTTCTTGCCTACTACTAGAGTCCAGTATCTGATATCTCCTTCCATCATCAACTTTGAGCAGCAGGTTGGTCCTCGTGCGTTATGCAACTGCATGGTCCCTCTCAAGGCAGGCGCGAGTAAAAAAGAAAGTTGCAAGTTTAGAGAACGATGTCCAGTATCGGCAGCCGGGATGTATTTTCATAGCCCAGCATTCTGAGATAACCCATGTACAGTAACGGCAGGCGTAATGTATTCTCATATCCCAGAATACAATATCCACCCACCACCACCCATCAACGAACTGAAAGTAAAAATAAGCTAAGATGGATCCCAGTAGATACCGGTACCACTCATTTGAATGGCGACGAACGACGAAGGAATCCCTGACTAGTAGTAGTGGATCAACGAAAAAGCCCCCGAAAATGCAGACAGCCGCAAAGCTCGCGCATTGTGACTCGACTGCCCGTACGGATGGATGTCCACCCCCACAGTAGTACAATCAATAAGACTGGCAAGTAAGTAATGGGCAAAGGAATATCTAGCTAGACGGTCATGGCAAACACACAAGAATTGGCACCCCGGAAGCGATTGATTCATCCTGCCTCATTTTTTCTTTCGGGGTGCTCAGTAGTTTTTTGCCATGGTTGGGATACCTCTGCTCACACTCATTCAGTTCATAACAACAGAACAATAACATTCAAAATGCCAAGGCAGGCACCATGCATACAACTCTAGCTTACAAGTAATTATAGAGATTGTAGGGTGAAAACGAGCTCGGTTGCAAATCAAGAAAAATAATTTGAAATCAATCTAAAACAGTGCGTTAAACACAACGGACTGCATGGGAAGAGACAATTGGTTTCATATCTTTCAAGGTACAAAGTAGGCTATTATTACTTTCATAGGATTATGGAAGGATTGCCTCTATGAATGTATACATTCAGGATGCATTACTAGTAGGCAGTGGCTGGAACAGTAGGGCGATGATGGTGGTGATGATGACTCCTACTACTGCTGCCCATAGCAGTACGATGATGACGGCTCTTACTACTGCTGCTCATTTTAGTAGGAGGAGTGGTGGACCGGGATGTGGTTTCCTTGTCCCATCGAAAGTCGGGTTGTTGGTCATTGACGTCATGATGCGCGTTTTCGTCCACTCCTGCCAGTTTCAAGTCCAATCCCTGAGGTGCACTGTTGGACAATCTTCGTTGGGCACCCCAATCAAAATCGGGTTCGTCTAGGTTGCTTTTGGATCGTCGCATAGTTCGACGGCGGTTGTCTCCTGTGCTGCTGCTGCTTGACATGGTTCGGCAGTTGCCTTCACGACAAGAACGACTGGACATCGTTCGAAAGTTGTCTTCCCGACAAGAACGGCTGGACATGGTTCTACCGTTTGAGCTGCTTTTACTGCCGTTTTGGCTATTTCGACGACTTCGACGAAAACTTTGCGGACGCCTCTTGCTGTTCGTTCGCAAGCTTCGTTTGGAAGATGTGGGGCTTCCATCGTCATTGTCGTCGTAGTGGGTACTGTTGGTCGTAGAGTCGGTCTTATCCAAAGAATCCAACGCCAAGGAATGATCACTGCCATAGTGGGAGAGGCTGTCCCTCTTGCTAGTCTTGCCCATCTTATTGTTATTGTTGTTGTTTGGACGTTGCAGCAGTTCGGTCAAGCTGTCCAGACATTGACTCACCATGGCATGGGTCGAATTTTTGACGGGTTCCGCTTCCAGTCCCATAAAGGAGATAGAAATCATGATCAATTCTTGAAGTTGCAATTCCTCTGCTTCGGCATTACGAGTATATAAGCTGGCCATTTTTTCATGTATATCTGCTTTGCGACAGGCAAACAGGGCTCCCCCAAATTCGAGACGCGCCAAGTTCTCGTCTTGCAATTCCTGCAACAATCCCACCAGAACTGCCAATGAAGTTCCTTCAGAGATTTCGACCTTGACTTGAAACATGACGGGCAATTTGCGAGCATAGCGTGCCATCTGATCCCATAGTTGTATGCGCTGATTTCGATATTCCGTCAAAATATAGCCGTGAGATGGTTGTTGCGGTTGCTGTAGTGTATGGATGGTACTGCAGCTCTCAGACTCCGCATCCATGGAAGTGGTTGCAGCCGTGTGGTTGATGCGAATCAAGTCCATAAATTTGATATACTGCCAAGTTCGTTGATTCCCTCCCCGATTGCACCCCGCTAACAAATTGGTGACAGCCATAAAGACATCCTCGATAGTCTCAGCTGACCGCAAGATACAGTCTTCCAATTCCAACTTTGTAATCCGCTTGTTAGCTTGAGCTTCCTTCAGCTTTTGCAGCAAGTACTCCGTACTAACCACGCCTTCACATCCCAAGATATTGAGTTCATCGGGTCTTCGTTCCGCACCCAATGAATTGGTGCGGCGCATGGGCAAGACACGTCGTAAAAAACTTCCACCAGCGCCACTCCCAGTGGAAGAACCAGACCTGTAAGTAGGAAGAAGGCAAGAGAGGAGTGTGAGTTTTTGGCTAAGGTTTAACAATAGGATATCTAGGTTATCCATCCATCGGAAGGTCAGACTAACTCACATGGATCGACCTAGCTTCGTTATTTTTCGTGACATGCTGGCTGTTGTAACTATCTATATAAATGTGTGTTGTCTTTGTAAGTAGTAAGTGTAGTGATTGGTTTGTTTTCATGTGCGCGGTATCTGGCTGTTGTTTGTGATTTTATGTTGGATTGTTGCCGCTCTTGCTTGTTCGCAAACATGCGGGTAAGCAGCAAACACACGATTTGGATGAGCCAGTAAGTACGTCGTACTCACTGTAAGTGACTGTGCATTGATTTAGACTGTGAACACACGATCCCATGGCTGTGCTTCTGTTACTTCGACTGCTCACTGTAGCAAGTAACTGTAGTCGGTAATCTAAACATGCCCAATGCAAGTTTCTAATAAGGAGTCCCGGAGAAGCCTGTAACCAGATAGTACCTAAGCAATCTTTGAGTCATTCATGACTTGTAAGTTGCTTGATGTGAGCAGATGCGAACACATGACTTCTTTTTCAAGTTTCGAGCGGTTCGCCACTGCCTAAAATTCTACTACAGTAGGGCACATTTATTGAACATGTGTAGCCACTGGCCAATCTTCCCGATCCGAGAAAAGGCGGTTGTTCATGAAGTTGTTCACCAATGTAAATAACGAATCCGGAAGCAATGACCATTGTGGCTAGGCATTCGAGTTTATTTACACAAGGCATAACGCATGGTTCCTTGAAGAAGAAATGCCACAGCCACAAATGACTGTGTCAATCAAACGTGCTCTCCAGGAGGTCGCACGTGAGCCCAGATTTGGACGCACCTGGGCTCATTATTTTTCAGCGACATGGAGCGGGCAGGCCATGTCAGACTTTGTAAGTACCAAGATGGGAGCCAGCCGGTTTTGCGGCTCATTTTGCTCACAAAATCGATTGAGCCCAAAAATGAGCCCAGCCAAAAAATGAGCCGAGAGTGAGCCAAGAGTGAGCCCAAAAGTGAGCCCAGAAGTGAGCCCAGAAGTGAGCCAACTGGTTGCACAAGTGCTGTCTCTTATACACATCTGACGCTGCCGACGAATAGAGAGGTGTAGATATCGGTGGTCGCCGTATCATTAAAA
>ENA-ORBV01011223-ORBV01011223.1-microbial-mat-metagenome-genome-assembly--contig:-NODE-11223-length-14136-cov-5.085852_pt1 | contig 14136 bp, 6 predicted proteins | sample MGYA00237777_ERZ505514 | MGnify/ENA primary metagenome ERZ505514 (study PRJEB26160, sample SAMN06269048) | microbial mat metagenome | isolation source: Oligotrophic lake microbial mat | place...
GATATTTATGTTTTATGTGCCTCGAGCCAAGTAGCAGCATGCATCCGTAAAAAGTGCCTACCAAAGCGAAGACGATGGTCTTTCGTTCACATTCCCACTAAACGTCGTATTACTAGATGAGGAAATATCCCCGAGTTCGGTCGTATCTGTGAAGAGAGCTGGTCGCGTTGCTGTGTTGTCGTGTACCAGGACATGCCATGACAAACCAGTTTGTGTAGCTTTTTTATGGAATATTGCATTGGTACAAGTGTTGACCAACAGATACCTGACAAAGTGGAAAAGCAAACCATCCATCAACCGCGGTGCTTGATTCTGGCAGAATGCTCATGGCATTGGCAGTCAAAAACACTGTACCAAAATTGAGCGAGGCCTGCTTTGTCTTTGTTTCCATACATCCCGTTTTCATTGTTGTACTGTCGGATATGAGTGGAACTACTTAAATTGGTGGCGCTAGATTTTGATGCCCGACAACCCGTTACTGCTTCCATTCGATGTTAGCTTTGTATCATCAGAGAGCAGCTCGGGATGTTGGTCCTTCAAAAAGTCGCCAGCTCGTTCTCGCACCCGTTCAAGGACAGATTGCAATTTTTCAATTTCTTCTTTGACCATGGATGTATCCTTATTTACTTGCTTCCATTCTGCAGTAATCACTTTCAGGTTTTCCATATCTTCTTGCTTTTTGGATTGCAGCACAGCATTTTTGTGCTCCAATTCAGTAATTTCGGCCTGCAACGTTTCATTGCTATTGCTGGCCGTATCTGTGGAATTGCTGAGCAATTGATTGGTTTTTTGAAATTCTCGAATTTGTGCTGATAAATTGTCATTTTGTTGAAGTTGCCGCCGTTCTTCCTTGACCAAAAATTTAATGGCGCGTTTGGCGCGTTGCAATTGCCGTGCCAAACTCGTGGCATCAAAAAAGATTTGTTTTCGATAGGCTTTCATGACGGATTTTTTACGTTCTTCAATTTTCCGTTTTTGTTTGGCTTGTAAACTCCTAATTTCTTCGAGTTGTTGTTGTCGCATGGCTGTCCAATACTTCCATCGCTGCACATATCCACGTACTGTACGCTGAATGGCAGTTGCGGCGACATGTTCTTGTAACGTACCTTTCCACGACGTTCGTGGCCGCCGCAAAGAGAAGGCTCGAATGGATAACTCCTTGCGAAGTTTGCGCCGTCTTCGTCGTACAAGAAAGCCTCGGACGAGTGCTTGTAATTTGATGAGGATATTCTTTTTGACAATTTCTGTAACACTGCTCAATTCCGTCTGGCTTTTATTTAAATATTGCATTCCCAGCAAGGAAAGATTTCGTCGAAAGGGCCCTCCTTGAAGAGACTGTTGTTGTTCTGCTGTTTGTATTTTGCCATTGATACGTTGTGAACGACTCGTCCTTTTCGATGACGTGTCTTGCAATAATGGCAGGTCGTCCACATCCGCATCGACTACGACTTCTGTTTCAGATATGGGCCGCAATTGCGATGACGATTGTCGTTCTTGTAAAGGAGGGGGTGGAGGAGGAATTTCATCGTCTTGTTCTGGTGATGTGGTGGTGGGAGTTGTTGTGGGGCTTTCTTCTTGTTCAGATTGTTGTGTGACATCTGTTGGTTGTGTTTCCACAATAATTTCTGGTTGAGTTGTTGTGGGAGTATCCTTGGATGGCTCTTGGCTGTGTGGTGTCTCTTGCATAGATTTTTTAATATGCTGTTGTCGGACCAAAAAGCCCCGTACAAATGACTGCAGAGCCATCGCAGCTGCTACATCTACGACTGTGCCATCTACCTCATCTAACAACAGACTCAAGTTGTCTGCCTTTTTTTGAGAATTGGCCGACAAAAGTCTTTGAATTTTCCCTGATTTTGGAGGAAGTCTTCGCGGGGGGCGTTGTTTGATTGTACTAGACCCAGTGCTACTAGTAGCAGTAGTAATAGCAGAAGGTGTGGTCTTGGAAGGCAGCAAATGAGATTTCTTGTCTGCTTGTAACTGGCGACGACAGAGCAAACCCCGTCCAAAGGCCTGCAATCTCAAGACCGCAATTGCTTCCACTTGTGCAGCTTCTATCTCCAGATGTGCACTACTGCTGGCCCTTCCTGTGGGCGTACCACTTCCAGCACCACTGAGACTAGCACGGGCATGAGGTGCTTCTGCATCATGATTCGAATTGTCGGAAGAATCTTGTTGCATAAAAAAGCCCGACAAAAGCGAATTGATGACACGACGAACCACGTGGTGATCTTCCACATCGACAGCGTCCTTTTGAGGAGAAGTGCTGTCGTTATTTTGTAACAGTAGAGCCGCACAATCTTGTTGAAGCACATCTTCTTCTTCTTCCGTCAAGGCACGGCCTCCCAAAAAGGAAACGGCCACATCTCGTATGCGATTCACCCGTTCTTCATACGTTACAACGTCCACGTATTGTGCAGTAGACCTTGCCATGGCGCCACCCCCAGAGGAAGGGCGTGGAGTATTATGAGTATCATTATTCTGGCTTTGACTACTCGTGTCGTTGCTTCCTGCCGCCGACAAGCGACGACTGCTTCCACCAGTCAATAGCGAAAGACGTCGATTGCTCCCGGCACGAGCCAAGGACGTCCCTACGACGAGACGACGCTGAGAAGTGTTTTGATACATACCAATGTGCACCTTCAAACTCTATAAACATCAACAGCTATTTCTAAATACTTTCTGGTAGTGGCTACTATTAGTGGGGGTCTCTGTCTTTCTTCTGGTCGGATGTTTATCTCGATGAATCAATGAATCGAGCGAATTCTGATGGCTGGGTTGTTTGTTTTAGTGGGACAGTGAGCGAGCACTGTTAGTTAAGTACTGGCAAGTGGCACATAATGACTGTAGTACATAATTGGACAGCACTCCCTCCGATCCAAGAACGCGCAGTACGACGTAGTGACTTGTTGCGTTGACAATGATGCAAATAATAAACCATGAGTACATAAAGTAAGCATGGCATCCACAACAAGAGGGCTAGGGTCATGTTTTCTCTGGCATTGCAATTGATCTCCTTTGTTTTGTTTGTTGGATTTGCATCCAGTCCGCTTGGAACCTTACTAGGGGATCTAATTTAGGTTCTTGTGATTGTCTAGCTAAATTGATTTGAACAAAAGAGTGGCAAGCAAAAGGGGACTCGGAATCAGAAGTGTAACCTGATGGGGGAGAATCTCGATTTTCAAATAATCCCCGTATTACATTTGCTAAACTAAACAGCTTTACTACAAGAACATAAAAATAAACCACGATTCAGTCATCTCTGCCAATACCACAAAGAAGGAGCTTGAGATCATCAAATGTCATGACCCGAGATGCAGAAACCTCTGCGGTTTTCTTTTCGCTGGCATTTTCCTCGTCGTCTTCGTCGGCCGTTGCGCTGCCGGTTGCGGCATTGATAGAAACATTCAGCTCTCCACGTTGTTGTCTCCGTTTCAAGATTCGTTCCTCGATTGATCCAGTCAAGTAAAGCTTCAGAACAGTAACTTTCCGGGTTTGCCCGATGCGATGAATGCGAGCAATGGACTGCACCTCGTCGTGTGCGTCCATACTGGGCTCCAGGATGATAGCATAATTGGCATCAGTGAGGTTGAGACCAACACCTGCAGCCGCCTTTGTAAGCAAACAGATTGAAGTCATTGGGTCTCGCTTGAACGTATCCAAAATCTGTCCTCTCCGGGTGGCATCACCGGCAGCTCCATCAAGACGCACATATCCAACTACATGCTCAAACGGGTCCGAGGCGCCAGTGCGGTCGACAAAATCGGGTTTATTGAGCTTGGGTCTCGTAGACACTCCTAGAATTTTGGCAGAGAGCCAGCGCATGTTCCCTTTATCCAGCAATCTCGAAGGCGACAGTCGCTGGAGTACGTCTTTGCGGACGTGGTCGCCATGGTCTCCAACTTGCACATACCCGTCTGGCCGCACATCAAAAGTCACAGAGGAAGCTCCCTCTCCGGCAGCCTCATCTCTATGGACGAACACAACGCGGCCACCCTCCGGTTGGGTCTCTTTATCGTTTGGGTCCTCTGGAAGAATCGTGACGGAATATCCAACTTGCAGGTTGCTGGCAGCGACTAAAGGCCTCTTGCTTTCTACCTGAGATCCAATAGCGTAGCGATCGTCAGAACCATTCACGGAAAGCTTCTTGTCGTTTGGGTTCCACCGCACTCGCTGGGAAGGCACATTCTCTATTACAACAGGTTCAACTTCCAAGCTTTCGCGCTTCATCGTAACAGTTCGACCGCTCTGGTTTTCAACTTTGTAAAATCTTGTCTGAGAATCTTCGTCTACAAAGCTGTCGACAACACGCCCGCGCTCTCCATTTCTCATAGTCACAGTCTGACCCGAAAGCAGCCGCAAATTTGTGTTCATGTCATATTCAACTGTGTAGCGGACATTGGCAAACGCTTCTTCCACGTCATCAAGGACTTTTTGAAAGCTCGAAAAGATACAAATCTTCTCTTCCAGGGAGTCCTTACGAATGCCCTGAACAATGTCACAAAGGGCTCTGATTTTAGGGGCTGTAAATGTATCGGCTTTGCAGGCGGTAGCATGACGTACTGCATCTTGCATTGCATTTCCGTTAAAGAGAGGTTCAATCGCTGTCTTCGCTTGGTGAAAACTTTCCGCGGACAAATGTGGTTTGGGGTACCCTCGAAGTGATTCAAATGAGCTCATGCGGCCACTGCCAGAGCCTTGGAAATCTACCCCGTCTTTGTGATGTACAACGTTGTATTCGGTTCCTGAAGAACTTGAAGAACCACGTCGAGATAAGGGTGAAGGCCGCCGCGATGCCTGGTCCAAAAGTACCCGCTTGATTTTATCCGCGTCAAGATCAACTTCAATGGGTCTCTCTGTGGCTTTATTTTCTTTAGAAGGATTGGATACATATTCAGAAATAAGTACCTCGATCATATCACCGGTGTGAATACGTTTAGAGCACACTGGACAGGGAAATGACCCATTCGTCGCGAGAAGCCTTTTGCAGCATCCGAGGCATAATGAGTGGTCACATTCCAAATATACAGGCTTGGAGCGCTCCTTTTTGCAAAAGATGCACGGAGCGAGGGCGGCGCCGCTTGCCGCGACAAGCAGCAGCTCCTGCAAAACGGCAGAATCCTTCTTCACTTGTTTTTCTTCGATAGCGTCAAGCAAACAGACCTGTTTGATCTCCAGGCATTCGTCCGACACCCCAGACGCCGATAAAGAAGCACTCTCCGAAAGCACAGCGTCCATTTGCTCAAGACTGGCATTGTCTAGCAGTCTCGCAGGGCTCGTGGTGAGTTGTCGGAGCTTTGTGATGAGTGAGCAAAGTTTCACATCAAAGCGATTGAACTGAACCAGGAGCTTTGATGCCGCGGCCTCAACCCAGCGATTTACATACACACTTGATGATCTTGAATCTGCAGTCACGGCAACAAATGTTTCGTCTCTTGGGGGTAGTTCAACTAGTGGTGAACCGTCTGAGCGAATCTGCATTCGACTATGTCGCATGGAGACTGCTTCCATCAACGTCTGAATAATAGACAGACTTTGCGGGTCGCCACTATCCCATGGCTTCTTGATGTACTCTGCCCAAAAATGATCCCGCCACTCTTCGTCTGTGGAAGTGCCGAGAGTAAATGGCCAAATGCGAAGCAAAGACAATTCGCCGCGTAGGTCGTCAAGTTTGTTTGTCAAAGGCGTCCCTGATAACATCCAAACATGAGTTGCAGTTACAGAGGAAGCTGCACGCGCAATGGCGGTGGTGTCATTCTTCAGGTATTGACATTCGTCCACTATCAAGCGATGCCATTTTATTTTGCTGAGACAGTTACTACGTTGGCCCTGTACATTGGAGCGATCTGAGTTAAGCTCCCTGAGCTTGTTCATCGTGGTGAGCACCACGTTGTACTTGGAAAGTTCCACCTCAAGGCTACGGCGGAATTTCTTGTGAAAATCTTCCACATTGTTTCCATGATAAGAGAAGCAACTTAGATGTGGTGCTTTTGTCGCAATCTCTTCTTCCCATTGTGCAAGGAGAGAAACAGGAACAACAACGAGAGTTCCGCCAAATCCTGCAGGAATTTCTTGCACGTCGGCGCAAATAAGCTGTAGGGAAAGGCTATTGGATGAGTGTACAGACTCAGCAGCACTTCAAAAAAAGCATATCTTTCCTAAATCCCTTACCTCTAGAGCAGAAATGGTTTTGCCCAAGCCCATTTCTTGCGCCAGCATCCCTCCTGTGACGATGGGAGGCGGCGTCAATAGAATCTGTCCTCCAAGAGGGAAATAATAAAATGGATCTCCATCTGCCAGCGCCCGTCTTTCCCAAAAGAAGCCATTCAGTCCAGCAATCCCCCCATTGGTTTCGGTTCTGTTTCGATTTTCTTGGCTGCGCATCCATGCCACAGATTGAACTTGATAATCACGGAGGGTAACCTTGGCGCCTTGGTATTTCTTGGCTTCATTGCTCGATTCCACTGCTACTGGGTAACCCATACTCTCATTCGCCCAGAGAATTGCTGGAAGTGATTGGTCGCCCTTTTCTCCTGGGCGCTGGCTTCGTTGAAAGACATTGGTGGAAGGTGGCACTTGCCGACACGGAATCCAGGGTTTCATGTCAGGGAGTGGTTCTAGCGCGTCTAGAAGAATCTTGATATTCGGATTGGCAGCCAGACCAAACAGAGTCCTTCGAAAGTAGACATAAAATTTGAGCTCTGCAACCATGTTTGTGGCGTATTGTGCTGGCTTAGCACGACGTGGTTTCTCGGCTACTACATACAAACAGCGTTCTCCAAAAGGATTATCCCTGTCGTTCAAATTTTGAATGGCAATAAGTGCCGCTCGAGACTTTGAGGAAATCAATCCACCGTCACCACGTCTTGGGTAATTGCTTTGTAGCGCCAGCAAATCTTCCGCTAAAACAAATATCGTCTTTCTTTCTTCCTTGTCCCGAAGACACAAATCCACAACCTCGGAATTCGCCATCCGAACAGGTATGGTGAGAATGCCAGACAATCGAGCCACTCTCGAGCAAGTTTTCCGATAAATTCTCTCTCCGCACTTCTCGTAGAATCCTCCATTTGTACATGGTGTAGGGGTTGCATCTGGCCAGATAAGAGGAAGCATGGCCTCGTTGGTAGTGCAACGGAAGAGCGGAGTTGGAGTAAGAGCCATAATTTGCCTTTGCTTATGTTGATGTTTGTAGTGCCCCCCAAAACCAGTGTCAATCGTCAAAGGGAATTGGGCTTTGCCGTCGGGGAATATAGTGGGTGGAGGAATTGCCGCTTCTTCCACAAAAGGCCCTGCACATGCCTTAGCATCATGCTTATTGGAGGCTGCTGGTGAACGTATTTCCACTGCCATGGCGTCATAGTCATCGGAATCGTCGGAATCTATAATCACAATGGGAGCGTCTTGGCCACCGGATTTATTGTATTTAGCTCGCTTCTTCGGCTGGCGGTTTGCATCTTTTTCCATCTTGACTTTTCGGTAATTCCTTGGTGCTGCTGGTACAGCCGCAGCCGCAGCCGCAGCCGCAGCCGCCGCAGCAGCAGCAGCAACGGCAGGCGCTCGCTTTTTCGCTTGCTGGTTCGTATCATTTTCCATCTTGATCTTTCGATAATTCGCTGGTGTCGCTGTGGTAGCAGAAGCCGCAGCAGTAGCAGTCGCAGCAGCACTACCACTAGCAGTAGCAGTAGCGGCAGGCGATGCTACCTCGGATGGCACAGTATTATCCGAAGGCAGTGGCGAATCTTCCCTCGCGTGGGCATCATCTGCATTGCCATCACTGGGTGTTACAACTCGCGTGCTGCTAGTAGTGCTAGCTGTTTTTCCAAGCATCACAAGCTGTTGACCAGGAGTAGTACTACTATCTTGCATTATAATTACTTACAAAGCCCTCTCGGATGACATGCCCAGAAAATTCTGCTGGTCAAGAGACAGGAACAGGTCTATCTCGAAAAGTATGGAAGCAGTTTTGCTGCAATCGATCATGTTGCGGCGGCCAATCAAATGCCAACCGTGCACTTGGATCTTGGACAGCAGGATCCGCGGTGTTATGGCAGTCGAGTTCATGGCAACGGGAACACAAGGGCTAGGGCCACACCGAACAGGTCTTTCAGGAGAGTTGCTGAAAAGCAATTCTTAATTAATATCCCACCTTTTTTTAGAGAAGGTTTTTCAAATTCCTTCTCTATGTTAGGGAAGAGTTAGGCTCTTCTCAGATTGAGAGAAGAGTTTGAAACCATTCCTTAAATCCAACTCATTTGACATGATGGGATGATGCAACTTTGGAGAACAGTTTGAGGATGCTCTGAATCAGAGAAGAGTTTAAGTGAGTCTTCTCTAATTTGTGCTCTAAATGTGAATGCAGTTTTCAATTGTTAACAAAAATGTTAGCGAACGTGCAATGGTGCACCACCGGTGCCAACACGACTTGGAATCTGCGATCAGCAAGTTGTGAGCGCGCTTGGAAATGTGACACTCACCCAGTGATTGGTCTCCCTAACTTGTCAAGTTTTCTTTTGATGATGCATGCCTCAGCTCCTTGTTCCTTGTGAATCTTCTTCTTTTGGCAACCAGTGGACATTTCTACACAACAACAATCATTGGACGCAGAAAGACAAAAAATTGCTCTGGCTTTTTCTTCCATCTTCATCTCACGTTTTGCTTGTCTCATGAACCAGATTCTAGCTTTGTTGCTGATAAAGGGATTGTAGCATGCATCTGTCCCGTTGTTTTGCAAATCAAGTTGAGGCCAAATTTCGTGCAATGTGTCATTGTTTGCAACATGTGATGTTGCAATGGACTCAACAGCAGTCTGACATTGATGTCTGTCCCATGCCGGCTAACAAACATGGCAGCATGCAAGTCACATCTTGAATGAACCTACATTTTCTTTTGCATTGACTTCCAGCTCAGTGCTCCTTGACTTGTGGTCACAAAGAGGCTTGCCCAGAAACGCAGGAACATTTTGTTCAACACCCACAATTGGATCTGACAATCACTTTCAAATTGCCAAAGAGGAAACACCAGCAACATCAAGACACATTCAATCAACACAATGCGCTTGCAATAAAAAGTAAATGTTAGCACAACGCAGCATGACAACACAAATTTGTCTGTTGTTTTTTTGTCATGTTGTGTGGTGTCCCTTGTTTGCTAGCATGATTCAGTGCAAACAAGATGGATTGCACTGGCATGCCTGGACTCAACTTGTGTGACATGACAACACAAATTTGTCTGTTAATTTTTTGTTATGTTGCATGGTGTCCCTTGTTTGCTAGCACAATTTAGTGCAAACAGGATGGATTGCACTGGCATGCATGGACTCAACTCATGTGACATGAAGATGCTCAACAATCGCAGAAGGATTTGTCACATTCTTCATCCAAACTCAGCAAAGATGTGTCTGGGACAAGCTGATCTGGCCATCGGGCCATCTGTCCCTGCTTGTTGCATCAGAAGTGCTGGACTTCTTTGCTTGGATGCATTGGTTGAGCAAAACTCACTGCTGTCAAGCCACCAGAAAGGTCAGACTCGACTTTGTCAGAAGCGGTTTGTCAGCACCACAACAGCTTCAAACACATCATCATGGTGCACATGTCCTCATCAAGGATGCAGTTTTTTTCGACTCGTCGACTGATGCCTTGCAATGTGCCTGATCCATCCCTCCAAGGAACAAATTTGCCAGGCGTTGATTGTGAGCAAACTGCATGTCCTTTGTCCTTCGTTTGTCATGATCAGACGGAATGGGCTTTCCCCACACTGCCTCAACGACTTCAACTTGTTGAAGAAACTTTTGCCGTTCGTTCAGACTCTCGTTTGGTCCTTGGGCATTTCCTTTGGGTCACTTTAAGGAAACTTCTTATTTGGTTGTCTAGCTACTGGTAGCTACAGTGCTGCTGTAGCAGTGCCATGCAAATCACAGTGTGAAACAATTCTCCAATTCCACGCTGCAAAGCAGGACCCAACCAAAACACACTTTTGGCCTTTTCGCAACTGTGTTTAGGTCTTCAACAGCACCCAATTGAATGCACGCACTGGTAAAAACTGTTGACACATTCGGAGTTACTCTGGAGTATGATGGTACAGGCAACATTGTTTGCCGGCACTTGAGCCACCAAAAGGGAACTCTCTGTTACGCGCTCTGCTCCACGGGATGCAATGTTCCGGTTCCGCGTACGAAGTAGGACTGAAACAAAACTCTCGTTTGGCCTTTTGGCATTAGGGTCGTTGACCCAGGATTCATGGAAAGTGTGAAAGGGAAGTTTCAGGAACATTCAGCCTCATGGTTTGCGCCCTGCCTTTAAACAGTGCTCGCTGTAACCCACTCTGGAGTTACACTAGCTAGCACTTGCTTGAAGTGTCGAAAATTCAAACCGTTTCACAATTTCGCCTGCACGCACAAGGATGCGTGCTATTTCAAGCCTGGGATCAACAAAAACACACAAAAAGAAACTCGTCATTTGCATTCAACTGCATTACTAGCTCAAGCCTTGGCTTCACGAGTGTGACTAAAAGTGATTCTATCCTGCATATCCTGATCAAAAGTGATGTTTATCCTGCATATCCTTTCTGACATCTCTCCTTCCGAAAAACCAATGACAAAGATCCAACTCAATCAAGTGTAAGAACCAAGCAAGATAAAGGCGTGATGTTGTCAGGATGTTTATCCGGCATATCCATTCTGGTATCGCGCGTCGGCGAAGCTGCCTTCCGACAACCAATTGCAAAGATCCAAACTCCATCAAGTGCAAGAACCAAGCAAGATAAAGGCGTGATAGTGTCATGATGATGATTCGGCATATCCTTTGTGGTATCGCGCCGCCTCGGCGAAGTTGCCTTCCGACAACCAATGACAAAGATCCAAAGTCAATCGAGTGAACGAACCAAGCAAGATAAAGGCATGATGTTGTCATAAATTTGGTTTGGTAAGTAAATCATTCGTCCGCATTGGAATTAGAGTTATATTGGAGCATGAATGGATCAGCAACGCTCAATGGTGGACGAGTTTACGAGATTTCCCTCAACGATCACCTCAAATCCTTGTACTCTTTTTCTTTCAGCTTGTTTGCCAACAGTTTCAAAAGTCGTGTTTCCATTATGATGAAGTTTACCAAAGCTGCCGCTTTTCTTGTCCCTGTCGGCATGGCCACTGTCAGCGCGCAGATTGCGGCTCCCGTGGACTGTGCCAAGACTGTTGGCATTGAGCTGGTTGGCTCGTTGGGATTCACGGGCAACTTGGCTTTGCCTGTTGCCATTGGCGATGATCTTTACTTCATCGACCAGAGCGACGTCATCGATGCAACCGGCAAAGGGACTGGTGGTGTGATCTGCCGCGGATCCACCAAGATCTTTGACTTCAATAACTTGCCTCCTGGCGTCACCTGGAGCAGGACCGACTTTAACCCCGAGTATGTCCAAAACATCTCACCTGGACACGATAGCACCTCCCTCTACGTTGCCCTCGGCTCGGACACGCTTCCAGCCGGCGTAGCACTTGGAGGTGCCATGCCGGTGCCGGTCGTGGAACCAAGTACACCTGTTTTGATCCATGCGAACATCTACGACTGTGCCCAGGAAGTGAACCAAGTTTTGGGATTCCCACTTTCCCAAGTGCACTACCAGATTATCTACCAATTCAAGTCCAATGGCAACAAGCTGAAGAAGCCAACACCCATCATTGCTTTTGAGACACAGGGGGGCGGCACACACAAGGGTAAACATTTGGCACGTCCTCGTCAACTCCTTGTTGCTGCTCCTAACTCACAAACTCATTCCCTCACGCAGGTGGCGCTATGCTCACTCTTGACAATGGAAAGATTCTATTTTTCACCGGCGACGGAATCCCGTTTGGGAGTGATGGCCGTGCTTCCGCGCAAGACGACTCGTCGCATTTGGGTAAGATCCTGCTCATTGATCCTGTCACCAAGACCTTTGAAGTGGCTGCCAAGGGACTCCGCAATCCCCAGCATGCCGAGTTTGTCGATAGCGACAACGCACACATTGCCTTTATGGAAATTGGCGGGGTAACTGCAGAAGAAATCAACATCGTGAAGGTCTCAGACCTTTTGGACACAAGCGTCATTGAAAACTTTGGTTGGGGCCGCAACGCAGATGGAAAAGCCCGCGAGGGAACCATTTACATTCAACCTGGAGTTGTCGCCACGTTTGGATCACCACCCTATGATTCCGATGCCCCTGTGCCCGAAGCTGGTTTTATTCAGCCTTATGCTCAGTTTGGGCGTAATTTCAATGGCTTCGTTGGCGGCTTGAATGCTGTGACAGGTCCTGTTACGTCGCAAGCCTCGTTCGTCACCCTTGTCATGCTCTTTGCGGAACTCAACTCTGGAACCATGTTTGGTACCCTTCAGGCAGACCTCACAAAAACTGCTGTGGACGTGTGCTATGTCGATCTTGTGGATTTGAATAATCCTGGTACTGATCCCGTCCCCAGCCTCAACGCCTTCAACGGCAACGCTCGTGTTGATCCTCGCTTCTTCCGCTACCCAGATGGCTCGGCTGGAGTTCTCTTGGAAAATACGGGCAACTACTACCGCTTCTTGGAGATGGTCTAGTTCAAATGCTATTCATGCACCCGTCGCTGGAGCGACCATATCCATCGCAATGTGTTGCCAACCACCATCTGTCAGAGCCCGTGATCATCTCTTTCCTGCTAGCTAGAGCAGGAAATGACACAAGTGCCCGTAATCATCTCTCTGGAGCAGCACATAATATAAACACACATGTCCAAAAACACCTTTTAGTCTAAAGCTATCTTATTGTTGTCATTCCCGTGTTCTACTAAACAGCAAAGAGTGGCTGATGTGTAATAAATTATTGGAAATGATCTCTTTTTGTCCTTGCAGTGCTTCCAGTTGTTGGCCAATCTGCTTTTGATTTCTACAGAGTTTGTTTTCTGGAATAATCCAAAGTGAATCAAATGAAGTCTGACAAGCAAATGTCATTGCTAGGATCAGGAGCTGCTAGCTGTTATGGTTGTGAGGGGGCTAAAATTGCCAAGAAAAGATTAATTGATCATCATCATCAACAACAAAGCCGTGACAGTTGTTGTTTTCCCTAAAAACCCATTGGATTGTGCACTTAAAAGATGGATTTGGTGAAAGGTTACATCAAAGCGGTTGAAGAGCATGCCATTTCAGAACAACAATGATGCAATTCTGTTGCCCTCAAACAATGACAAACCTGCAAAACTGTTCAAGCCAAGTGACAACAAAGTGAATGCACATGAGAACAAAATCACGACACATCAGATGTCTTCTCTTGACAAGAATTCAAAACATGCACTTGCACATCATAGCAACAAATTTGACACTGCTGAAATCTCACACTGAAAAAATCAAATTCAGTTCCATGAAAGACTGCCGAGTTCGGGGAGTTTGAGGGGGGACCTCAAGCATGCAACATGAGTTCTGCCAGAGGACAAACTGTGTTTCTGCTTTCATTGTTGTGCTTCAATGCTTGGGGAATCATTTAAACATGGGATCAATGAATGCTGGCACTTCAATCTCTTGTTTGACCAAATGAAGCATGCCACGCACAAATGTGCATGGGTCGGCGGTTGTCAATTGTCAATTGTTCCATGCAAGACTAAAAAATCATCTGGACAGGAAATGCAATCATGCCAAATTTACAATCCTTTCTTACTTTGGAAACAACTGTTAGTAAAGAACTCTTTGTTAGGTTTGGTTTGATAAAAAACAGCAGTTGGACACACTGGTGGAACAGACCAACGAAGTGACATTTGTGCGTTTGCAACCCAACACTGCGTGGACGCAATGAACAAGAGCACACAAATGCTGGAACAATAGAAGAAGTCCCTAACCAACAAATGTGTTCTCATTTGTTTTTGGGATGTTTGGGCTGGGCTGTTTGGGTTCCAGCCAGTGTTTTTCATCATCTGTCATGGGAAGAGTTGCAATGCACTCGGAATTGTTTTCACACAAGATGCACTGCGCATGCACATCAGCTGCTTCCTGTCCTCATGACAGCACCAGAGAAAGTGGTTGGGGCTTCCCAAAGGTTGCCACTGTGTTGGATCATTAGACTATTTAAGTTCTGTCTCTTATACACATCTCCGAGCCCACGAGACTAAGGCGAATCTCGTATGCCGTCTTCTGCTTGAAA
>ENA-ORBV01011224-ORBV01011224.1-microbial-mat-metagenome-genome-assembly--contig:-NODE-11224-length-14136-cov-4.110392_pt1 | contig 14136 bp, 7 predicted proteins | sample MGYA00237777_ERZ505514 | MGnify/ENA primary metagenome ERZ505514 (study PRJEB26160, sample SAMN06269048) | microbial mat metagenome | isolation source: Oligotrophic lake microbial mat | place...
CATTAAGAATCCTCTTGTGACGAGCCGCTGGCAGGTCATTAAAGAGTTGGCGAAGGGAGGTGACACGCTGTACCAAAGCCACAATTGATGCGGGCTCTGGTATGGAATCCCCTGCCGCTGCTTTAAGTTCATCGCGTAACAAAGCTAATTCGATCGCATTGTTTATATTGGACGATTTATTGCGTTGGATCGTATCACTTATAATAGGCAATACAGTTTTAAGGTGCTCTGCCGTAGGTCCAATTTTAAGCAAGTCTTGGGCGCTATTAATATGCGACTTAATTCCTGAAGAAGCGGAAAACGAAGCAATAGCTTCAGCGGTGAGATCAGCAGGCGTATCGCGGAGCACGAACGGATCGGCTTTTTTAACCGGTGTAATGAACATCGGATTTTTTTTGATTGCCGCTTTGGCCTTTGGCCAAATCTTTTTCCATTCGTCCGTTGTGTAAAATGAAGTGAAAAGATTTTCAATTTGAAAAGAATTTCCCGAGTGCGTCGGAAAGGATTCAAGAATCAAACGCATAAACTCAGCAGGATCAGCTTCAGCAAGCTTCCTTAGCCCGGCCGCGTCAGTCGCTTGTTTGACCTGAATATGATTAGCGTGCAGGACAGCGAGCGTATCGGCCGCGTAAGCTAACTGCATGGGGTGCGCCTTTTTATCAGTAAAATCAATAATGATTTGAGCTGTTACAAAGTCGTGGCCTTTGACTTGGCCAAACCCCCAGCTTTTATGGGTGACATAAGTACCTACAGGAACGGTTGAAAGCTTATCAAATTGCACTTGGGTCAGCTTGCCTGCAGTTACAAGCTTTTTAAGATCATCGGTCATAGACGCAACACAATGCTAAAAGATACATAAACTCGCAAGTGTTTCTTTTTGATTCTGAACAATTGTGGAAATAATTTTGATGAACAAGTTGACGAGAGCCTGATTTTTCATTAACTATCTAGGCTTCATTCAAGGACAGATACCCAAGTGGCCAACGGGGGCAGACTGTAAATCTGCTGGCTTACGCCTTCGGTGGTTCGAATCCACCTCTGTCCACCATTTCTTTTTCACGACCACTTACTTCCCCCTCGCCGGTTAAATTTATCCATGAAACTACGTTTCTTGTCGTGAAATCTTAGGATGCTGGAAGTAAATGTATAAAAACTGAATGATTTTCCTTTAAAGAGATGTAATCTTTTTCACATGAGTACTGCTACCCAAAATTTAAATGACGTGTTTCCGCACATTGATGCGGCCACACAAGAATGTATCACAGACGAACAAGCCGAATTTTTCCGAAAAAACGGATTGCTCCTTATTCGTAATGTTCTGCGCGGGGAAGAGCTTAAGAGCCTTCAGGATCAAACTTTGCCGTTTGTCGAAAAAGCCATGGCAAGTAAAGTCATCGATCCTGACTATTTTTACACAAAGCACGCTGCTACTAAGCAGGAAATCCCATTTCGGATTGAATTTGTTGTGGATAAAACCAAAGCTGGAAAAGCTTTAGGTGGTCATCCTTTCATTTTAAAGAGCGTAGAAAAACTACAGGGCCGTAATTTTATTCCTACTTGGGATAGCATGGTCTTTAAAAAGCCAGGGGCAGGAGCCGCGATCGCTTGGCATCGTGACGCAGGGGTTAATAACGATTACCATGGCCCTCAAATTTTTAACGTCGACTTCTATCTAGACGGTTCCGATTTGTCGAATTGCCTTTGGGGCATTCCCGGATCGAACCTTTGGAGCGCAGATGAAGCGGGTGAGCGGATCAAGTTCCTCAACGGAGGCAAGGACGTTGATTTCACCATGAGCACAGGTGGGAACTTTAAATTTGACGGAGCTGTGCCTATCCCGGTCAATCCCGGGGACGTTTTGTTGCATGACGTATTGGCGCTCCATGGATCACCTCCTGCTGAAAGCAAATTGCGACGTGTTCTTTATTATGAATACCGCCCTATGTTAGCGGAATTGAATCACGGCCCGCACACCCTCGAGTACGTCGCCAAAAAGCAGCGCATGCTTTTACACATGCTCAGAGATCGTGCCCAAGCCGATTATGTAGATAAATCGGAACAGTCTTACCTATATAATCCCGAATCCGCTTACGGCGTTCTTCCATTGGCCGAAAACGAGAAGTTAGAATCGTATCGGTATGCGCATGCCGATTATTGGCGGAAGTAAACGTTGGGGGTTTGCCCTTTGGGCCATTGGCGCAACCCCTTTGGGGTTGTGTGTGAGTTAACCTGTACCCAGGGTTTCTCGATGCCGAGCAACCCTGGGCTATGTGACGGAATCCCTTTGGGATTCTTTTTTCAGAGCCTGAGCTCTGTGACGGAATCCTGATGGGATTGTTTATAAACGAGAAATTCACTTGCGAATTTTCGATATTAATCTCAAAGGAATTTTTTTCGAAAATGGTAATGTGAATACCATTAAACGACTACCACCCTGTATTTATGTACGCAACCAAGTTGCGGATGTTCGCGAACCCTCGCGAACGAATCCCAAAGGGATTCCGTCACTTAGCCCAGGGTTGCAAAGCTACCCTGGGTTAGGAGAAAAACCCGCACACAACCCCAAAGGGGTTGCGTCTCTTGCGACTAATCCCAACGGGATTCCATGGGTTCATGGGCGCAACCCCTGAAATGGTTAAATTATTTCGGGGCTCGCTATCGTGTCCTTCAGACAGTTCACATCGTCGCGCTTTGGTAAATCGAGGTTAAAATGGAGGCCACGGCTTTCTTGGCGGATGAGGGCACAATTGATGATCAGGCTGGCAACAGTCGTGAGATTGCGCAGATCTAAGATGTCGGAATGCACTTTGAAGTTCCAGTAAAACTCTTGAACTTCTCGTTGCAAATTTACGATCCTGGTTTTTGCGCGTAACAACCGTTTATTGGTCCGGACGATACTCACGTAATCCCACATGAGGCGCCGGATTTCATCCCAGTTATGATGGATAACAACCATCTCGTCGGGGTCATGGGCCTTACCCGATTGCCAGTCAGGAATTTTGAAGTTCACTTTTTTCTGCGCGTCCAAGGTGTTAGCACAATAATCAGCCGCACGATGGGCGAACACCAGAGCCTCAAGGAGCGAATTGCTGGCAAGCCGATTAGCCCCGTGCAACCCCGTGCAGGCGACCTCTCCAATCGCTAGGAGATTGCGAATACTCGTCTGAGCGTGTGTGTCTGTTTGCACCCCACCACACGAATAATGAGCCGCAGGCACGACGGGAATGGGATCCTTCGCCATATCGATACCGCCCTTCATCAATGTCGCGTAAATGTGTGGAAACCGCTTTTTCAGGAACGAAGCGGGTTTGTGCGTAATGTCGAGGTACATACATTGAGCCCCCGTTTTTTTCATCTCGGCGTCAATCGCTCGGGCCACGATATCACGCGGCGCTAGGGATTTAAGCCGGTGATACCTCTGCATAAACGGTTTGCGATTCGCATCGACGAGCACTCCCCCTTCGCCACGGACTGCTTCACTGATGAGAAAACTTTTGATCTGGGGATGAAATAAACACGTGGGATGGAACTGGATGAATTCCATATTGGCGATAACAGCCGCCGCACGATGCGCCATCGCTACCCCGTCGCCGGTGGCAATTTCTGGGTTGGTGGTGTATAAATAAACGCGGCCGCATCCGCCACTGGCTATCACGCTGACTTTGGCTTGGAACGTCAGAATTCTATTTTTATCCTGATCAAAAACATACGCCCCAAGGCACCGGTTCTCCGAAACCAAACCCATTTTTCGAGTCGTGATCAAATCAATCGCGTAATGGTTTTCGTAAATCTTAATATTGGATTTCTGACTGACCGCATCGAGGAGCGCTGATTCGATCACGCGTCCAGTGACATCCCCTGAATGGAGGATGCGTCTTTTAGAATGACCCCCTTCGCGACCAAGATCGTATTTTACACCACGCAGACGGGTTCGCGCCCGCTCCTCTTTAACCGAACGCTCGGCGAAATGAATACCGAGGTCGATCAACTCTTGCACGCACTCCGGCCCTTCTTCGATGACTAAGCGCACGACGTCTTCCCGGCACAAACCCGCGCCCGCTGTTAAAGTATCCTTCATGTGCGAATGAAATGAATCTTCAGAAGACGCCACAACCGCGATACCGCCTTGCGCGTAATTGGTGTTCGATTCCGCCTTGTTCTTTTTAGTGACAATAGCCACCGTACCTAATTTAGCGACCTGTAGTGCAAAAGTAAGACCAGCGATCCCGCTCCCAATAACAAGGTAATCAACGTGCTTCTGCATGACGCGGGGTTTTCGCATAAATTTCACAAAAAAGAAACATGAGATTGCATTGCTCCCCGAATTGGTAACATGAAAGATTCACCCGTCATGGACGATCACCCCATTTTATTTTCATCCTACACCCGACCTGAAGAAGGACTGAGTAGAGTTCTGGGCATCGCCATGGAACGGAACAAGGATCCCCAAGCGGCTTTGTCGATCCCACTCTGGATAATCACTCCCAACCTAGCTGCCGGCCAATATATAAAGGGGCAACTCCTTAAAACCAACATGGTCGTGCTGAATGTTGAATTTGTAACTCCCGTGTCCTTGCAGAAACAATTACTTGAAATGGGCGGCGCCGGACAGGTTCTATCGGGACCGGAGGAGACACTTCTCCTAAAAGTATTTTTGACTGAACGAAAGCCGACTCCCTTGATTGCATCGGTCTTAAAGAATCCGGACCTTTTCCTTGGCATGCTGACCACTGTCGAAGGAGCCGGGCATTCCTTTCTCGACACATTTAAAAAGCACGTTGAACTCTCGCAACTCGCCCACGACTACAAAGCATGGCTCCATCAGTTCGACCTCCTAAACACTGGGGACGCCATAAACTTCATCAGATCCAACTCCCATGGCAAACAAAACAGGCACCTTTGCTTGTACGGATTCCGTGCAAGTCATTGGCCTTTATGGCCGATCCTGACCGCAGCCGCCTTAAGTGCGGAGAAATGTTGGGTGATCCAACCTGCACCCCGCTTGGTGGCGGAAGCAGTCTCCATGACTTGGAATGCTTCATGGCAGGAGATCAGTGAAGACGACGAGTCACCTGTTGGAATAGAAGGCGCGACGACCCTTTTTGAAAAAGTGGTCGAAGGATTCGAAGAAAATAAATTTGTAAAAGACACGCGAGAAGAGAGCGAATCCGTTGAATTCCTTCTCTCAGACACGCTCACGGAGGAAGCGCATGCCCTTGTCGCCTCAGCGCTCAAGATCCTTCAAAATCTTGAGTCAGGTCAACGGATTGGAATCGTCCTCTCGAACGCCACCGCATTGGCGCGCGAGATAGGTTTGGAACTCATAAAACGTAACGTTTTATTCAGGAACGAATACGGCGATCCCATAGAGCAAGAGTCTGTTAAGCCAGCCGTGGTCGCCTGGATACGCCTGCAACAGGAAGGGCTGCGCGCAGCACATGTTTTAAATTTTTATTCAAAAGCACACGGAGTCTTGTCGAAACTTTATTCCGAATCGCTCCCTACCGTTAGCACCTTGGAACATTATCTTGATGACCAGTTTGGGGCCGTGTTATCGGATCTTGTTCCCGTCATGATCGCGTTCCGGACGAGAGAAGAAAAGGCGTCGGCCCTCTTTCTAAAGTGGTTAAATGAACGCTGGACGAAAAATTGGGCATGGCCCGCCGAAGCCCCGCTTAAAGAATTTTTGAATCTATTTCTCGAACAATCACAAACATTCTTTGGCTGGGAAGCTGACGGGTCAAAGATGTTTTCTTTGTCTGACTCAACATTCTTCCATGAAACCCAGAGGCAAATTAAACGCCAAGATTTCTGCGAAATGATTCTCGAAATGTTAGCTGGCGTGGACAAAACAGTCAGTGGGGATCCATTCTTGCCCGTGGTCCTGACGACCCCCGAACGGGCGGATGGCCAACTCTGGGACTATTTGATTTTAGGCGGGCTCAATGAAGGCCGCTGGCCTGCACCGACACAAATGCATCCAGTGTTAAACGACAAAGCGCTCAACACACTCAACACGCGGATTTTAAAGACCTCGCGATTTGGCGAAGGCACGCCCGTCGTCGATGTGCGGCACGGTTTTCTGCCGACCTCTGCGACTCGCAATGCGCTCAAGCGCGAGCAGTTCCTTGAGTTGTTTGCATCGGCGCGGCAAAAAGTTATTCTCTCTGCATCTTTATTTGACGAAACAGAACAGATGAACTTGGTTTGGTCCGAGTATTATGAGCGCATCCATTTTTGTTTGCATCGACGTCCCTTAACTTCCACGCGTTTACTGGAACTCAAAGCGAAAACAAAAAAACAAGTCAGCGAATATCAACAAGCCGTTGTGCCCCCCGCTCGATCACCGGAGGATCAGGCCGCGATCGAGACGACCCTCACGGCGTACAAAGCTCGCCGCGATGAGACGCGTGGGTTTGGTAAGTTTCAATTTGCCCTAGAGACCCCGCCGACTGAACCCATTGTACTCAGCGCGAAAGCGTGGGAAGGAGTAGCGAAGAATCCGGCGGCTGCATGGTTGAATCAGGTTCTTAAGGTACGCGTTACCGAACTTGATTTTCATATTCTTCCAAAGTTATCCATTATGCGGGGAACGTTGTTTCACCAGTTGTTAAATCAAACCTTGAAAGAATGTGGCATCAGTGCCGATGGTTTTGAATCTGGATCAAAATTAGGTGGTGCGAACCCCAATGAAACTATGGCACGTTATGCGCAAAGGTTAAAATTGGCGTTTAATACTGCCGAAGTGCCATACCCGAAACGATGGACCTTCGAGCTGGCAAGAGTTCAATGGGCCATTGAACACTCACTTCAATTGTTAAAGGAGTCGTTCAAACTGGATGAAATGAAAGTGGTCTCGGAATATGAGCTCCACAAGAAAGGTGTGCCCTTTGTCGTTGAGTGTTTAGGTGCAAAACTCGCGTGCACCGGACGAGCTGATTTTTTGGCGTTTCCCGTGGACTCAACCTCCGGAAGTAAACCCACTTTGGTCATTGATTTTAAAACGGGCTCTGGAAAAAAAGTTAAAATAAGGGAATCAGCTGTACATCTTCAGCTTGCCTTGTACGCACTTGCCGTTTCCCTGAACCAAACCGGACCCGTCGAGTGGCTCGTCGTCGCGCCTTACGGAGATCCGGGGGAAACAATAGACCTTGATTCAAACAAAGCGGAAATTGAACCCATTCTTCTCACACTACAAGCAGGACAATCACTTGGGATTTTTGGGCAGCTGGGTCCACTATATAACAAGTTCGCGTATACCAGCACCATGCCATTAGCTACGCTACCGGTGAGTTCCGACATTCTCCAAAAAAAGTGGGATAACACCCCTGAACTCAAGGGTTGGAGGGCTAAACAATGAGCGTGTTACCTGGAGACTTTCAAGATCGAGAAAGGTTTGCGTCAGATCTGCGCACAAACTTTTCAGTCCGGGCCTCTGCCGGTTCTGGAAAAACAACGGCTATCGCAAGTCGAATCGTTTCCATGGTCTTAAGTCCAAACGCTCTCGAGCTCCTTCCGAAGTTGGTGGTGGTCACGTATACCGTCAAGGCTGCCGAGGAAATGAAACAACGGGCTCGGGCGCGGTTACTTGAGATGACAGCCAATGGGGAAATTCCAGCGGACCGTGCGGGGTTTCTTAATCGAGCTTATTTCGGCACCATTCACAGTTTCTGTCTAATGCTCCTTAACCGATTCGGATTTTGGGCGGGCATGGGCACGAACGCCGACTCCCACCTGGATGAAGAAATTTTGTGGCACGAATTTTTGCGTGTTTTTGACGACACCCAATGGTCAGTTCCAGAAGAGGAACGGGAGATGATCCTGTGCCGCGTTGATTATGATCAAGTGTTTGAACTCGCCCATGAATTGTCATTGCGCGGATTGACCGGGCTCGAACGAACTCTTCCGACCACCTTACCAATCGTCGATCCCAAAGCGTTAGATGCCCAGAATCCCCCTCATAGAGTATCCAAAGTTAAAGCTGAACAATGGACCCGGAAGTGGCGTGACTTTTGCAAAGCTTGGTCGAATCCCAGCACTCCTTACGTTCCACCCCTCAAGAGTGCCGACACGGGTGGCGCAGAATTTATTGCGGCATTTCGCGCGTGTCATAGTCCGGTAAAAGAATGGTGCCAACAGGCCACCTGCGTTCTGGCGGTAGACATTGCTCGGCAATATGAAAAGTTCCGATGGGCAAAGGGTCAACTGACGTTCCAAGATCAGATTACCGGAGCACGCCATTTGTTGGAGCACGCCCTAGCCCTCAATCAAATTCGAGACGAAGGGTTTATTGTTCTCCTTGATGAAGCTCAGGACACTGACCCGGTGCAGTTTGAGATATTAACCGAGATCACACGTCCAGAAAATGCACCGTTGGGATCTTGGCTCGAAAAGGGAGAGACTCCTCCAGTGCCAGGCCGGTTTTGCATGGTCGGTGATCCACAACAAAGTATTTATCGTGATCGATCGAGCCTCGCGTATTATGAAAAATATCATCGGGCACTGACCGCCTCCGGAGATAACGACCTCACGTTCAATGTCACGTTCCGTTGTCCTCAGTCGATTGTAAATTTAATCAATGCGGTGTTTCCTCGCGTCTTAAATGGCGAAAACGGACAGACGACGTTCTCCCCCCTTTCAGCCAAGCCCGGGGCCGGAGAAGGGCAAGCGGTTCGGATCCACCTCACCGGTGAACTTCTGAACTTGGGCCCTGATCCAGGCCTCAACACAGATGCGTTAGTTCAGGAGGAAGCCAAATATATTGCACGATGGATCGCGACAAAGGGGCTTGCGGCGCTGAGGGCAAATTGTTGGGGGGATGTTGCAGTGCTTCTTCCAAGGAATGACTGGTTTAAATCGTTTAAAGCTGCATTCGAGCGTGAGGGAATCAAATGTCAAAACGTCTCGGGGAGGTCGAATAATGCAGAGCAACCGGCGTATCTATGGCTGACAGCGTTGATCAAAGTGATGGCTCGCCCGCATGACTCGTTCGAAATTGTTGGCGTGCTCAGAGAAGTTTTCGGGGTATCAGATGAGGCATTGTTTCATCATCGTAAAAAGGGTGGCGACTTCACATTAGACCAAGCGACAGGGGTCAGTGAAGTTCTAGAGCCGCTTGTGCTTTTGAGGGCCCTTCATACCAGTATTGCAATGTTACCACTGCGCGCGGCGATTCAATTGGTATTAGAACGAACATTACTCAGGGAACGCCTTGAAACGATTGATTCAGAAAATGATTACGAGAGTGTTTTGGATCAGATTTTAGTTTCTGCGAGTGTTCGAGAAGATGAGGGATTCGACATCGCTCAGTTCGCAGAAGATCTAGAGCTACGAAAAAATAATCCGAGACCCGACGAGATTGGGGATCATGATGCCATTCAATGTGTCTCGACGTACAAAGCCAAAGGGCTTGAGTGGAAAGCCGTGGTGTTGCCGCTGCTCGGTAGGTGCATCGGAAATAAAACCCCGTTGTACCCACGCATTGTCAGTGTACCCGACGATTACAAAAACCCCGGGGTTCAATGGGATGCGGATTCCTATGATTCTATTGCAGGGCCGCTTTTGAAGGAGGAACCCAGGCGCAACTTTCAGGATCTGCAGCGGCTGTTTTACGTCGCCATGACGCGTGCTGTGGAGACCTTGGTGGTGGTGGACGACTTAGAAATTTTTGGGCCCTCGAAGAAATCAACATGGAGCTTTTTGAATTGTTGCTCTGGAGGACTTGAACTTCCCGCTTTAAACTTGTCTGAATACGATCGTTTTTTCTCCTCGGATGTGTCGCGGAAATCCTCGGTTAAAGAAAAAAACTTTAAGCAATTTGAATTTGAATTGCCCTCTGGCTTTTCAATAAATAAAGCGATCGAGGCCAGTGGGGCACCATGGAAAAAGGAGCGTCCAAGTCAGCATGCCGTTGAAAGACAAGAGAACAAATACACTGACGAGGGTGAGATCGATGCGCCAAAGATCTCGCCTGTTGATTATGGTCTGTGGTGGCACAGTGTGATGGAAGAAAAGCCTTGGTGCAGTCCTGATTTCTTTGATCTGAAATTTGATCGTTGGATAACCCGACTTCAAAACCCTGTCTTTCAAGCGCGGGGCAAGAAAGATCTGGAGCACTTGGTGCAATCAGAATTGGTTAAAGACCTAACCGGTTTAGGAACCCAATGCTTTACAGAGGTCCCCTACTTTTGTCAGCCCACCCCGACCACTTGGCAGGAAGGTATTATTGATCTTGTTTATGTTCGCAAAGGCGAATGCACACTCCTCGATTGGAAAACCGACAGCCACATTCAAGATTCAACAATCCTCGTTGAACGTTATGAGCATCAACTCAAAGCTTACGCCAAGGCACTTCGCGGGACTGGCTTGAACGTGACACGTCTAGTTTTGTATTCGACCGAGCTTGGACAACTCGTGGAAATGCCGGAGACGTGAACCTTATTGCGGGGCTCGCCCTATGCATTACGCCGCAGCCAGCGCACCTGGGGCAATCGGGATTTCCAACAGATAAAAAGGGAGTGGATATTTTGATCTCTCCAACACCGCGTGGGAAACATTAAAAACTTTCACTCCTTTTGATGTCGTCGCTTCAAGGGTGCCAATGTGGGCGTGACCATGGAAAGCCGCTGTGACATTGCGATTGTTAATAGGTTCCGCCAGCCGTGAAGAACCGAGGAACGGATAAATCTGTTCGGGCTCACCGGTGATCGTGGCTTTTGTTGGCGAATAATGAAGGACCACAACCTTAGGGCTCTGCGGATGTTCCTTTTCTAAATGGGACAAAGCCCGGTCGAGTTTCAGGGTCTCGTCGACCGCTTCTTGCACGAAACTTTTCATGGCCGTTTCCCCAAACATAGCGAGCGAATGTTTATCGAATCCCCCTCCAAAACCTTTCGTCCCAGCAAATCCGACACCCTTAATAAAAACCGTCTCCCCGTCCAACACATGGACATGCAGAGCTTCTAGGATTTTGCGGATCTGTTTCTGCTGGTCACGCTCGTAGTCATGATTTCCCAAAACGGCCACAACGGGAATTGAACAGGCTTGTAAATCCCGCGCCAACACCTCCGCCTCAGCATGATGTCCTGTGTCCGTTAAGTCGCCACAGATCAACAACACATCCGCTTTACGTGAGACTTGCCTGAAAAAGTCCTCCCACTTCCCCTGTTCTGTTTCTCGGACATGAATGTCCCCGATAGCGGCTAATGTAATGGTCTGGGTTGGCTTAGATTCCTCCATGATATTCCTCAGGTACTCGTAATGGTCATTGATTTATAATTCCATTCCTTGATATCGATCGCATAGTGCAAGTTCTCGATTAAGGGCCCCCGACACACTCTTTGGACGGACGTGGGCAAGTCAAACTGCCCCTGAGCCCGCGCGATGAGTTCATCGAATATCCAGCGCGGAACTTGATCCCGCTCAGCAGGATACACAAATTGAAAATTAATGACTTGTTGGAGCATGAGTTGCCAATGGTTATCCATTCGCTTGAGAACCCGCTTCCAATCGAGGCGATCTCCATATTTGAGTATGATATGGTTAATATCGCACCCATCGTACCGTTCACGATTCTGGACGTACATCTTGCACCAGAACATCTCCTCGGCAGATACGTATTTCACAGGAACGTTGTAGACCTCCCCCGCCACGGCATTTTCGAACCAAACATCGTCCACTCGGCATATGTTGTTTACCGAGCTGAAAATAATATCGATGAAAAATCCCTCGTGAAAAACTTTCGCGAGCCACCTGACATCGTGGACCTCGATTTCATATTTATCCCCCATCATCCGACGCAATATCTTTTCGTAATCCGTGGGCCGACAGAAGATGTCCAGATCCTTCGTATCTCGGAAAATTCCCGTGAAATGATTGATCGCAAATGCACCCCCCACAAGATAGGGAATTCCCGATTCATTTAACGATTTTAACGCACCACCATAAAAGTTTTGTGCAACCTCGTTTGAACTAGCATTGGGATCAATTTTATACTCAATCATAAGTGGGCCGTGCGTTCCTTCGTGAATTCCCGCAAACTAAACCGTCCTTAACCTGACTAAGCAGGACTAGAGCCAAACCCACTGGATTTCCCTATTTTGCCGATAGTAAAATAGGATTCAATTTGGGTGAACTACCCGTCCTTAATGGGGCAAGGCCACATCCTTAGGAAGGAGCGGCTCAAACCGAGACTTGTCGATGGCTTTCATGTAAGCTTCAAGGGGATTTACAGAACCATCTTTAACGTAGCGCATAATCGCTTCGTCCATTAATTGCATACCTTCTGATTGACCACTCGCTAGCACATCAAAAAGTTTTTCGGTTTTACCCTCACGAATGATCGATCCCACAGCCAAGTTGGCGATAAGGATTTCATTCACCGCCACACGCCCTTTTCCGTCTGATTTTTTCATCAACAACTGCGCCACAACGCCGCGCAGAGATGCCCCAAGCATGGTGCGGATTTGAGGTTGTTGATTTGAAGGGAACACGTCAATGATGCGATCGATCGTTTTACGAGCATTATTGGTGTGCAATGTCCCAAAAACGAGCATGCCCGTTTCAGCCGCCGTAAGGGCTAAGGCAATGGTTTCCAGATCGCGCATTTCACCCACCAAAACCACGTCGGCATCTTCGCGAAGCGCCGCTTTTAATCCGCTCTTAAACGACGGCGTGTCGGTGTGGACTTCTCTCTGTGTGATGACGCTTTTTTTGTTCTTATGAACGAACTCAATCGGTTCTTCAATGGTCACAATGTGTCTAGAATAATTGACATTAATGTAGTCGATCAATGCCGCTAAAGTCGTTGATTTACCTGATCCCGTAGGTCCCGTCACAAGGACAATCCCGGACCGGAGCGCCGCAAATTCTTTGATGATGGGTGGAACCTTCAGTTGCTCAAGCGTCAATATTTTGGTGGGAATGATCCGGAACACCGCGCCGTAACCGTGCACCTGTTTAAAATAGTTCGCCCGGAACCGAGAATTTTCGTCCATCTGATAAGCAAAGTCGAGGTCGCCACATTTCAAATAAGCCTCCCAGCGTTGCGGACCACACGTCTCCGAGAGCATCGCCGCAAGTTGATCACCATCGATAACCTGATCTGAGATCGCCTCAATATCTCCATGCACCCGCGCCTTGGGCGGTTGACCCTGATGCAAATGCAGGTCGGAAGCCCCGTGGGAAAGCATGATTTGAAAAAGTTTATCGATTTCGCGCATGGTAAATTAGTTGTTCAAGAATTCCTTGAAAGGTCCTTTTTGATCAGCCCGCTCGTAAGCTTCCCTCGCCGTAATGACGTCGTTGACCAGCAAGTCCATCAATGAATCATCCATGAGGCGGCACCCAATTTTTTTGCCGGTTTGCATGACACCATTGAGCATATAAGTTTTACCGTCACGAATAAGCGAGGCCGCGGCTGGAGTGTTGATCAGAATTTCTAAGGCAAGCGCTCGCCCTTTCCCATCGGCGCGCGGGACCAGTTGTTGACTGACAATCCCACGCAATGACCCCGCAACCATGGTGCGAATCTGACCTTGCTGTTCTGTTGGGAAAGCGTCGAGGATGCGGTCGAGCGTGCGCCCTGCACTACTGGTGTGAAGCGCACCGAAGACAAGATGTCCGGTTTCCGATGCGGTAATGGCTAAGGAAATTGTTTCCAAATCACGCATGTCCCCCACCATGATAACATCAGGGTCTTCACGTAACGCCCCGCGTAGAGCAGCGGCAAAAGAATCCGTATGAGTCCGAACTTCGCGTTGAGTAATCTGACACCCCGCAGATTCAAAGACGTATTCGATCGGGTCTTCCAAAGTGATGATATGATCGTGGCGCGCCTGATTCACTTCCTGAACAAGCGCGGCGAGAGTCGTGGTTTTACCAGAACCCACAGGACCGGTCACTAGGACGAGACCGTTATGGAATTTTGTTAAACCTTTTACAAACGCGGGAAGACCAAGGTCCTCAAGAGTCCTGACCTTGTCGCTGACAATACGAAACACCCCTTCAACCCCTAGACGTTGACGAACAACGCTGGCCCGGAATCTTCCTTGCGCGGGATCGTCATAACAAAAATCAATGTCCCCGTTAGAATTAAATATCTCCTTCTGACTCGGGGACAGAACTGCCATTAACAAA
>ENA-ORBV01011228-ORBV01011228.1-microbial-mat-metagenome-genome-assembly--contig:-NODE-11228-length-14133-cov-3.803856_pt1 | contig 14133 bp, 15 predicted proteins | sample MGYA00237777_ERZ505514 | MGnify/ENA primary metagenome ERZ505514 (study PRJEB26160, sample SAMN06269048) | microbial mat metagenome | isolation source: Oligotrophic lake microbial mat | place...
TTTCAAGCAGAAGACGGCATACGAGATTCGCCTTAGTCTCGTGGGCTCGGAGATGTGTATAAGAGACAGATCTGGATGTAATCAAGAGTGCGGATTGGATTCTCGATATGGGCCCTGAGGGTGGCGAAGGTGGCGGAAAACTGATCGCCTGTGGAACCCCGGAGGACATCGCCGCGAATCAGAAGAGTTATACCGGGCAGGCGCTGGCGAAGCTGCTCAAGAAGGGCGGCAAGCGTTGAGTAGCAAGTACAGGCAGCAGCCGATGGACCTGAAGGGTCTCAAGACAGTAAGCGTGTACGAGCGCGGCGGCAAGGTGCAGATCGAACACTTCGCGGGTGTCGCGGCCAAGGGCGATAGCGTATCGACGCTGCTCGACAAGATGCCCAAGTTACTGGCAGCCGATACGTTGCGGGCTGTCGTTGGGGCCATTCGCGGTGCTCGTGAGAAGGGCAAGCCGGTACTTTGGGGGATGGGCGGCCACGTGATCAAGTGTGGGCTTGCGCCTGTGCTGATTGACCTGATGGAGAAAGGTTTCATCACTGCCTTTGTGATGAACGGGTCGACATCGATCCATGATTTTGAGATCGGCATTTGCGGTGCAACCAGCGAAGACGTAGAAGCCGTGTTGCCCGATGGAAGCTTCGGCAGTGCGGAAGAAACAGGCCGCTGGATGAACGAGGCGGCCGCAGAGGCGCTGGCTCAGGGTATTGGGCTTGGCGAGGCATACGGGGCGAAGCTCGAAGCTGTGGGCAAGCCGGGCATGCTTGAACAAAGCGTGCTCTATTCCGCCTGGAAGCTGGGCATCCCGGTGACGGTGCATCTGGCGATGGGGACGGATACGCCGCATACCCATCCGGCTGCAGATGGCGCGGCACTGGGCAGCGGGACACACCATGACTTCCGCCTGCTTTGTGGAGTGGTGAGCGAAATTTCAAATGGCGGTGTCTACGTAAATTGCGGCAGCGCGGTAATCTTGCCGGAAGTTTTTCTGAAGGTGGTGAGCAGCGTGCGGAATGTGGGTGTGAAGCTGGAAAATTTCACTACGGTCAATTTCGATTTTATACAGCATTATCGCCCAAAAATGAATGTTGTCGAGCGGCCACACGCCAAGGCCGGTGGCAAAGGATATTCTCTGACCGGGCATCATGAAATTATGGTTCCTTTGGTTGCGGCATTATTGATCGAAGGCTAAAGACGAATGGACCGACGCGATTCACAGCCAGCGTGGAACTACGAGGATCTCGGCATCTTGCTGGGAGCGGTGTTGCCGTGTCTGGTTGTGGCTGCTTTGTCGGCAAAGCTTTTGTCGTTTGTCGTTCCGCAAAAAGGTGTAGTGACGGCTATATCGCAGATTCTAATTTATGTAGGCGTCAGCGGCAGCCTTTACATGATGTTGAAGGCTCGCTACGGGCTTGATTTCTGGTCAGCAATGGACTGGCGAGTTCCCTGGCGGCATATGGCGCTGACGGCCCTGCTTGGGCCAATGCTGGCGATAGGAATGGCGATGCTGGCCTTTGTCTTGCGTACACCGCAAGAAACGATGGCCATTGATGCGCTAATGAAAGACCGCTGGAGTGTAATCGCGATCGGAATTGCGGCCACAACGGTTGGCCCTATTTTTGAAGAACTGATGTTTCGTGGTTTTGCGCAGCCTCTGTTTGTGCGCAGCCTGGGGCTGGTGGGTGGCATTGTTGCGACCGCCGTACCCTTCGCCCTGCTGCACGGGCCGCAATACAACTGGAAATGGCAATTGGTATTGATTCTGGCGCTGGCCAGTATCGTGTTTGGAATTGTTCGTCACAAGACGGGCTCGACGGCTGCCTCATCGCTGACGCATGCAGCCTATAATCTGACCTTCATGGCCGGATCGATTTTACAAGGAGACTTACTAAACCGCTCATGATTGAGACCTTACGTTGGACTGCGCAGGGAGTTGAGATGATCGACCAGACTCGCCTGCCGCATGTAGAAGAATTTGTCCTCTGCCGCAACTACAAAGAAGTGGCCGATGCGATTTTTACGATGATCATCCGGGGTGCACCGGCGATTGGTGTGGCTGCCGCGATGGGAGTTGCAATTGGTGCCCAGCAGGCTAGCGACGAGAACTTTGAGTCTGAATTTGAAGAGATCTGCGCGACGCTGGCGGCAACACGCCCGACGGCAGTGAACCTCTTCTGGGGAATTGACCGCATGAAGAAGCTGCGGCAGAGTCTGAGTGGCGAACCGTTGAGCGTTGTTCGCGAGAAGCTTGTTGCGGAAGCGCAGAACGTGCACGCCGAAGATATCGCGATTAACAAGCGCATTGGCGCCCATGGTGCCCCACTGGTTCCAGATGGCAAGACAGTGCTGACCCATTGCAATGCGGGGGCTCTGGCGACTGCCGGCTACGGCACGGCACTGGGCGTGATCCGGGCGGCAGTGGAAGCGGGCAAGAAGATCGACGTCTTTGCCGATGAAACGAGACCTTTTCTGCAGGGCAGCCGTCTTACGGTTTGGGAACTGCAAAAGGACGGAATCGATACGACGCTAATCACCGACAGCATGGCTGGGCATTTCTTGCGCAGTGGCAGGATTGGCTGCGTTGTAGTGGGTGCTGACCGCATTGCCTCCAATGGCGATGTGGCGAACAAAATCGGCACCTATGGTGTTGCGGTATTGGCCAAGGAGAATGGCGTACCGTTCTATGTTGCGGCTCCGATCTCGACTCTCGATATGAATATTGCGAGTGGGGAACAGATTCCGATCGAAGAGCGCGCGGCAAGCGAAGTGACAGCGATGTTTGGACACAAGGTGGCACCCGATGGCACAAAGGTAAAGAACCCCGCTTTCGACGTGACGCCAAACCGTTATGTGACGGGCATCATCACCGAGCGTGGTGTGGCACAGGCCCCTTATGAAGTGAGTCTGAAGAAACTGGTAGAAGGAAACTAACGATGCGACATTTGATTTTGTTGGGCCTGAGTGCCTTTGCTTTGATGGCGGCAAATGAATACAGCGGACGAAGGGCACCAAGCTTCTCTTTGCCCGATGTGAACATGAAGCAGCACGATATTCTCGATTACCGGGGCAAGGTTCTGATAGTTGAGTTTATCCAGACCAAGTGTGAGAAGTGCCAGGCACTCACAAGGGCGCTCGAAGGTCGCGTGAAAGCGAAGTTTGGCGATAGCCTCGCTGTGCTGACCATCGTGGTTCCTCCGGATACTTTCGATGAGGTGAAGAAGTACATCAATGTGTTTAAGGTCACAAACCCGGTGCTTTTTGATGCGGGACAGGTAGCGAGCAGCTATGTGAAGGCTTCGCCCGAGCGTCCCGCCATGTATTTTCCACATGTGTTTTTGATCGATCAGAAGGGTCAGATACGCAGCGACTGGCAGTGGACCGCCCAGGGCTTGTATCCGGACGTGATTTCGGGTGACCGCCTTGTGACCGAGATCGAGAAGTTGCAGGCCGAGGGCAAAGCGGCGGCTCCTGCGCCAATGCCGGCTACCAAGAAGAAATAGCGGTAGTCTAGCGGATGTGAAGCGCTGCATCCCATTTCTGCTGTGCTCCCTGATCCTTGGGGCGGATCAGGGTTTGCACAGCGCGGTTCGTAGTGGGGACATCGACAAAGTTAAGGAATTGATCGAGGCAGGGCTCTCGGTCAAAGAGCGGGACAGTCTGGGTGGGACGCCGCTGCATGATGCGGCCTGGGGCGGGCACAAAGAAATCGCAATTCTATTGTTGGAGCGTGGCGCGGAAGTAGATGCTCCACATATGGACATCAACGCCGCTCATGCCGAAAGCGGCTCCACTCCGCTGCATTACGCCATTCTCACGAATCACCTCGATATGGTGGAATTGCTGGCCTTTCGTGGCGCGGATCTGAAGAGGCGGCACAGGGTGGGGTCGACTGCGTTGCACCTTGCCGCCAGCCGGGGGCATAAAGAGATTGTGCAGTTTCTGCTGGCTCACAAGGTGGAGGTGGACGCCGAGGATGGCAGCGGTGCGACGGCTCTCGATGAGGCGGCCTGGAAGGGTCATGCGCCGGTTGTCGAGTTGTTGTTGAAGGCTGGGGCGAACCCGAAGCATCGCATCAAGGATACGAAGATCACACCGCTGCATGAGGCGGCAACGAAGGGTTTTCTTGAAGTGGCGCAGTTGCTGATTGTGGCGGGCGCGGAGGTGGATGCCAAGGATCAAGGTGGATCGACACCGCTCGACGAGGCGTTGCGGCAGCGACATACTTTGGTGGTGGATTACCTGATGGGTAAGGGCGCAAAGATTGCGGGTGGGGATGCTCGTGGGGCAGCGAGGCAGATGGAAGATGCGGTGCTGAAGGGGCAGACGGAGGTGGTGCAGTTGTTGCTTGAGCGGAAGATGGATCCGGATGCGCCAACTGCCAATGGCAGCACTCTGATTCACGATGCTTGTCTCAAAGGGCATATGGGAATTGCGGAATTGCTATTGGCGGCTGGGGCGAGTGCGAATGCGCTCAATGCCAACGGAGCGACGCCGCTGCATGATGCGGCGCTTGCTGGGCAACTGGCGATGGCGCAATTGCTGCTGGAGCGCGGGGCGGATATTCATGCGCTCGATCGGGATTCGAAGGCAACGCCGCTGCATTATGCGGCGAGTTGGGGACGCGAAGAGATGGTGTCGTTGTTGCTGAAGAAGGGCGCGGATCGGACGCGGAGGAATAAGGCGGGGAAGACGGCGGCAGGGCTGGCGCGTGCGGCTGGTTATGACGGGATTGCGGAGCTGCTGAAGTAGCGTTGCGGCACAAAAGCTATTGCTTATTGCGTTTTTTTGGAGGTAGGGGCATCTCGATGAATTGGTATGTGCCTGGATCCGCCGAATCTACTGCCTTGCTGATTGCTGCAGCGTGGGAACTGACAATCGGCCAGATGTTGGAGCCTGGAACGACCAGCGCGAGTTTGCGCGCACTAAGGTTTTGTTGGTATCGAATGTTCTGATCGGAGCTGACCATAACATCGAAGCCGGATTCCTCTGCAGCCTTGAGTAGTAAACCATTTTCAAGCTGCACAGGCCAGCCTGTTTGCATGAAGGTGCTAACTTCATGCCCTGCAAGGAATCGACGAACTCCTACCGGAACATTCTTGTCAAACAGGATGCGCAATCCGGTGGCTCTCAGCGTAAATCAAAATTTGTTCGACCAAATCTTCTTCAATCTCAAACTGCTCAGAAATCTCCGCTATCGTCAAGCCAAATTCAAAATTGTCAATGATTGCATTTGCGGGCATACGAGTCTCGCGCAAGACAGGGGAGCCACTTTGAACTTGCGGCTTAATCTCAACTAGCGGGCATGCAGCCCAGTCGATGGATTCGAAATTTGTCATGGCACGGCTCCCTGGCTATATCATTTCATCTTTCGATGATGATCGCATTGGCAGGCTCCTTTCGGGCAAAACCGGGCTTCCACATGGAGCTATTGAAGATGATGAGATCGTCGATATCGACTTTGAAGATTACCATTGAGGAGTAGGTCATGAGAATGCAAAACCCAGTTCACCCCGGCCGTTTTCTAAAGACCGGGATCATCGAGGCACATGAGCTTTCTGTGACAGGAGCGGCAAAGATTCTTCGTGTATCCCGGCCAACGCTTTCAAGTCTTTTAAACGCCAAGGCCAACCTTTCAGGCGAGATGGCTCTGCGATTTGAAAAAGCCTTTGGAGTAGATATGGATACGCTAATGCGAATGCAGAACACTTACGACATTGCAGTCGCGCGGAGTCAGGCGAAGTCGATTCAAGTGGATCGATATCAGCCTCAACCCGCAAGCTAACGAATGCCTAAGCCTTCTTCTGCTCGGGGAAAATGACGTAGCCTTCCGGGGCTCCGATTTTCTCGTGCAGCCAGACGAGGCGCTTGCGCATTTCTCGGCTTTGCATCTGGCGGGGGCCGGGCTCGACGTCGATGTCGCAGCAGAGGCCGTGGAGATAGAGAGTCAACGTATCAATCGTTGAGACTTTGGCGTAGGCACGGAAGAGCTTGGAATCGCGCCATGGATTGGTCGTGAGGGCGAGGAGTTCGTCTTTTGCCTTCCAGCTTTCTTCGTCAACTTCACCATGTACGCGGCGCTTCAGTTCGTCGCGGAGGATCTCCTCAAAGTCATTCCAGAACTTGGGTGCTGCCCGCTCCACTACCTTGGCGGCGATGATGCGGAAGAGGCGGTAGTGATACTCACCACTGTCGCAGTCCTGCACAGCGAAAGTAAGCACGACATTGTCATCGATCAGGGTCTCGTTCTGCCAGACGCGATCTTCAGCTTCTTCTTTAACTGCGCTTTTGGGAGGATCCATCACAACCGTGACTTCACCGGTGCCTTCAAGATGGGGTACAAGAACGATCGACATTTCTGGCAATAGCTCGCGCACCATGGGCGGCAAACTGCTAACTGGATCGTAGATCAGCTCTTTTTCGTCTTCTTCGTTCAGGCGCAAACCTGCCGAATAGAAACTGATCTTCCCCGAGAGAGGAACCATCTCTTTGCGGAAACGCTCCGCGAATGCCTTCACCGTCAGCCGCTCTGTCATCAACACCCGAATGATAGCGCGATACGCTGGGTAGAAGTGGCGCGTAAGATCCTGATCTCGGCAGGCGAAGCGAGTGGCGATTTTTACGCCACTGGCCTGGTGGACGCTTTGCGGCGTAGGCGCAGCGATCTGGACTTCTTTGGTTGCGCTCAACCGAAGATGCTTGCCGCCGGGGTGAGGCCGGTGATCGATGCGGGCAAGTTGGGTGTTGTGGGGCTGGTCGAAGTGGTAACGCATCTGCCGGGGATCTATGGCGAATACAAGAAGCTACTGGCGGCGGCTGAGCGCGAGAAGCCGGATCTGGCCATCCTGACCGATTCTCCCGACTTTCACCTTCGCGTGGCGCGGCGGCTGAAGGCTATGGGCATCCCGGTGGTGTATCTGGTGGCACCACAGGCTTGGGCGTGGCGGCAGGGGCGGGCGGCGCAAATGAGCCGCGATCTGCGGCGGCTGCTCTGTATCTTTCCGTTTGAGGAGAAATGGTTTCGCGACCGTGGCGTGACGACCAGCTACATTGGACACCCGATGGCGCGCCATATTGCAGCTAAGCGGACACGCGAGGATTTTTTGGGGTCGATCGGGCTCGATCCCTCAAAGCCGATGGTGGCGCTGCTGCCGGGTAGCCGGCACGGGGAGATTGCGCGGCATCTTCCAGCGCTGATCGATGCGGTGGGGCGCATTGGCACAAAAATGCCTGTGCAATTTGTACTAGGGACGCCTCCAAAGATTGGGCGCATGTTTTTTGATAACCATTCGCTGCCCGAAGCCATCCATGTGATTGAAGGTCAAACCTGGGAATTGCTGGCACACTGTGATGTGGCGCTGGCCGCCTCAGGCACAGTGACGATGGAGGCCGCGCTGCTGGGTGCGCCCACGGTAAGCTTCTATCGAGTGACAGGCCTGAGCTGGTTGATTGGAAAAGTCCTTGTCGATGTGCCGTTCTACACCATGGTGAATCTGGTGGCTGGCAAGGCGGTGATTCCGGAGTTGATGCAGGAAAACATGACTGGCGAGAAGCTGGCTGTGGAAGTACTGCGTTTGCTTCAGAGTGCCAAGGAACGGGATGATATGAAGAGGGGCCTGGCGGAGGTGGCGTGCGTTTTACGCAGCGACCATGATCCGTTTGAAGTAGCGGCTCGTATCGTGGATGAGATCCTGAATGAACATAATGAGATTCCTGCCAATTCTGTTGCTTAGCGCGGCGCTCTACGCGCAGCAAGATCGCCGCGGTCGCGTGGACGTCGAACACTACGACATCGATGTGGCTGTACAGCCTGCGTCGCAGACCATGCTGGCGAAGGTGAAGATGCGCTTCACGCCGCTCGACGACCGCCTGTCTTCGATCCAGGTAGACTTCAACGACGCCATGCGTGTGTCGAATGTGAGCGACGATGCGGGCGGCCCGGTGGCTTTCTCAAAGACCAGCGATTTCAATTACCGCTTGCAGTTCTCGCAGCCTTTGGCCAAGGGCAAGTCGACCACCGTCACTTTCGATTACGACGGGCGTTTCGACGGGCGCGAAGAGAGCCCGGTCTACGGCATCCGCTTCGCGGGGATCGAGGCGACCGGCGCAACGCTGCTTTATCCGGCGCGCTGGTTCCCGGTGAATGAGTATACAAGCGACCGTTACACGATGAACCTGAACGTGACGGCACCGGCGGAGTTTCGTGTGTTGAGCTCTGGTGTCGATCTCAAGACCGAAGCCAGTGCGAATACGGTGACTAGCTTCAAAACTACGCAGCCGGCTCTCTATGGCAGCTTTTCGCTCGTGAAGGGCAAGCCTGTGCAGACCAGCGTTGAGGGTGTCACCACCACAATGTTCTTCAACAACGTAGCGATGGCCAACGAGACTGGCGCGATGGTGTCGAAGGCGATGAACTTCCTGTCGGATCTGAACGGCAAGCCGCCTTCAGTAAACCTGTACCTGTCTGAAACTTTCAAGGGATTTCCCAATGGCTATTCGGCACCGGGGATCTTGTTTCTTTCGCCTTCCGGCATTGGCTCGGAAGTGAATCAGCGCCTGATTGTGAATCAGGTGTCGAGGCAATGGTGGGGTGGTTTGATTTCACCTATTTCTCGAAACCACATCTGGATCGTGAATGGTTTGGCGCGGTTTTCAGAGACGATGTTCTTTGAATCCACCGGTGGGCCTTCGGCTGTGGAATCAGAGATGCGCGATGTGTATGTAGAAGCATTGACGCAGCCCGAACCGCCACTTATTCAGAGCTCACGATACGAAGATTACTCGCCTGAATTCTGGGCCGCTACCGCCGGCAAGGGTTCGGCTGTTTTGAACATGCTGCGTGGAATCCTCGGTAAGGACAAGTTTGAGGCGATGCTCAAGAGCTTCGCCAAGACCTACGCCTACAAGCAAGTCTCGACCAACGACATTCGAAAGGTTGCAGAGCAGGCTTATGGGAGCGATCTCGGCTACTTCTTCATCCAGTGGATTGAATCGTCGGGAGCTCCCGAATTCCGCCTGACCTACACTGTATTTCGCACCGCCAAGGGCTTCCGCATATTAGGTAAGGTGTCGCAGGATCTTGATACCTTCCGAATGCCGGTGAAGCTGAAGATCGAGACTGAGGGTAATCCCGAAGAGAAGGTAGTTGAGGTGGTTGGCACCTCGTCTGAATTCAGTGTTGAAACCTTTGGCAAGCCAGTGATTGTGAAGCTCGACCCGGACATGCAGGTGCTGCGTTATGACGACAAGATCCGCGTGTCAGTGGCGATTCGTAAGGGTGAGCAGTTTGCTGAAGTGAGTGACTTCCAGGAGGCACTCAAGGAGTATCAGAAGGCGCTTGAGGTGAATCGCAATTCTTCGCTTGGGCATTACCGGGTGGCTGAGATCTTCTTCCTGCAGAACAACTATCAGGCAGCGGCCAATGAGTTTCGTGAAGTGCTGAACGGGGATCTTGAGCCGAAGTGGACTGAAGTTTGGACACACATCAATCTGGGTAAGATCTTCGACATCACCGGGCAGCGCGAGCGCGCGGTGAGCGAATATAACCAGGCGATCCGCACCAAAGACAACACACAGGGCGCTATGGAAGAAGCCGCCAAGCACGTTCGCGAACCTTATAAGCGCCAGAACACCGACCGCTAGTCGAGACGCTTGCGGAAGCGCAGTGCGCTGATGGCGAGGATACTGGTGCCGAGAAAAGCAAGAGCCAGTATCTGTGGCCAGAGGATCTCGATGCCGATGCCTTTAAGGAAGATGCCCCGAACCACTTCCATGTAGTAGCGCATCGGGTTGAGGTACGTGACCCACTGCACGATCTCAGGCATGTTGCGGATGGGGAAGCTGAAGCCGCTCAACATGAACATGGGCTGGAAGACGAATAGCGTCGTCATCATCGCCTGCTGTTGCGTGTTTGAGACGGTGGAGATAAATAGCCCGAGGCCGAGTGTGCACTCAATAAAGAAGAGGCTGGAGAAGACCAGCAGTGCGGGGCTGCCGTTGAGTGGGACCCGGAATACGAGCATCGCAACCATAGTGATGAAGAGCAGTTGCACCATGCCAATAGCGGCAAAGGGGAGTGTCTTGCCGATGATCAACTCGATGGGACGGATCGGAGTGACCATGAGTTGTTCCATTGTGCCGATCTCTTTTTCCCGCACGATTGCCATGGATGTCAGCGAGAGCGTGACGAGCATAATGATGTTTACAAGGACGCCGGGGACGAAGTAATTGCGGCTGCGTAGCTCGGGGTTGAACCAGACTCTCGGCTCGACTGTAAGCGTGGGGAGCGGTGCGAAGAGCGGGCGGTCTACGGCGCGGCCGACCAGCTTTTGACGCTGTAGTTTTTCCAGCTTTTTGGTGCTGAATAAGCGGATGACCTGCGTGCACTGGGTTGAGACTATGCTGGCGGTGTTGGAGTTGGTTCCGTCGACGAGTACCTGCACTGAGGCCTCGCGGCCTCGGGCGAGATCAGCGGCAAAGCCGGGCAGGATGCGGACGACACCTTCTACCTCGCCCCGGTCGAGCGTGAGTTGGGTGTCTTGCTCTGATTCGAGGTAGCGAACGATGGTGAAGCGGCCGGAGCCGGTGAATTGCTCGAGGAGTTCGCGGGATTCAATCGTGCGGTCTTGATCCATCCAGGCAAGCTTGGCGTGCTCTACATCGAGGTTGACAGCGTAGCCGAAGACGAGCAACTGGAGCAGCGGAGGCACGATGAGCGTGGCGCGCATCTTTGGCTCACGCAGGGTCTGCTTGAGCTCTTTGACGATCATTTCGCGGATGCGTTCCCACATAAGCTTTAAGCCACCTTCGCCCGCATTTTGCGGACGGCAATGAAGAAGATGATCGACCCGTAGAGCAACAGCGCCAGTAGCTCCGACCAGAGGATTTGCACGCCGACACCCTTGAGGAAGATGCCTTTGAGGATCGTGACGAAGTACCGTGCAGGGACGATGCGCGAGACAAACTGGATCACCGGCGGCATGTTGTCGATCGAGTAGATGAAGCCGCTCAAGAGGAAGGCCGGCAGGAAGCTTGAGATCATGCTGAGCTGATAAGCGATGACCTGGTTGCGGGTGATCGTCGATAGCAGGATTCCCCAGCAGAGTGCACCGAAGCAGAAGAGGGCAGAGCTGGCAATAAGTAATACGGCGCTGCCTCGCAGCGGGACTTCGAACAAGAATACGCCAGTGACGATGCAGATCACCATATCGACCATGCCGATGGCGAAGTAAGCGGCCAGTTTTCCGAGCAGGAATTCAACGGGGCGAAGAGGTGTCGAGAGGAGTTGCTCCATGCTGCCGTTTTCCCATTCGCGGGCCACGCAGAGGCTGGTGAGAACGGCTGCGACGATCATCAGAATGACGGCAATCAGGCCGGGGACGATATAGTTGCGGCTCTTGAGATCACTATTGAAAACGACGCGAATACGAGCGTCGATTGCGTTTACTTTGGGTGCGCCGAGACGCTCTCGAGCGATGGCGCGGACTTCGATGCCGTAAAGAGTCACGAGGCTTTGGGCGTAGCCGAGGGCGATGCTCGCAGTGTTGGAATCGCTGCCGTCAAGCACTAGCTGGACTTTGGCTTCGCGTCCTCCCTTAAGGTCTGCACCGAAGCCGGGTTGGATTACGACACCAACGATCGCCTTGCCCTTGTCGATGGCTGCATTAAGTTCGTCTGGGGTGCTGGCTGTGGCGACGATATCGAAGTAGCGGCTGCCTTTGAATCGCTCGATGAAGTCGCGACTGGCTGTGCTGCGATCCAGATCGTAGACCGCTGTTGGAACGTGATCCACATCGAGGCTGAGGGCGTAGCCGAAGAGCAAGAGCAGAAGAAGTGGAATCGCAAGCGCCATGTAGAGGCTAAGCGGATCACGAACGATATGAAGGAACTCTTTTCGAGTGACGGCCCACCAACGGCGGAACTTCATACACCGGCCGCCTCTTCGCGCTCGATACTTTCGACGAAGACTTCTTCCATGCTGTTCTTACTCATGGCATGTTTGAGCTCAGCGGGGGTGCCGAGAGAGATCATTTTGCCCTTGTACATGAGGGCGAGACGGTGGCAGTATTCAGCCTCATCCATATAGTGAGTGGTGACGAAAACTGTCTGGCCAGCCTCTGAGAGTTGGTAGATGAGATCCCAGAAGCTGCGGCGGGCGATCGGGTCGACGCCGCTGGTGGGCTCGTCGAGGAATACGATGGGTGGCTCGTGGAGGATGGCGCAGCCAAGGGCGAGTCGCTGTTTGAGGCCACCGGGCAGGGTGCGGGTCATTGAGTTTTCGCGGCCAACCAGGCCCGACATCTCGAGTGCGTACTGCTTGCGGATGGGGCGCTTGTCTTTGGCGACGCCGTAAATGCCGCTGAAGAAGTCGATGTTCTCGGCTACAGTGAGGTCATCGTAGAGCGAGAAGCGCTGCGACATGTAGCCGATGTTGGCACGTACGAGTTCCGGGTCGCTAGCGACGTTGTAGCCCGCCACAATGGCCTTGCCGCTGGTGGGCGCAAGTAGGCCACAGAGGATGCGGATGGTTGTGGATTTGCCGGCGCCGTTAGGGCCAAGGAAGCCGAAGATCTCACCCTTGCCGACGTTGAGTGTGACGTTGTCTACCGCAACGAAAGTGCCGAAGCGCTTGGTGAGGTTTTCGATTGCGACGCTGAATTCAATCATGCCGCGGCTCGTTGAATCTCTGAGATCAAGATGTCTTCAAGAGTGGGTGTAATGCGCTCGGCATCGATATCAAGGTCGGCGATGATGTCGAGGAGCTTAGCATCTGGCTTGAGGAAGAGGTGGAGGGAAGCGCCGCTCATCTCGACACTGCTGACGCCGGGGCGGGCTTCGAGTGTGTGTTTGATCTCACGCAGGTTGGTGGCGCGGATGGCATAGCACTTCTCAGGGAGATTGGCTTTGAGCTCGGCGGGAGTGCCGCAGAGGACGATGCGGCCACGATCCATGAGGGCGACGCGGTGGCAACGCTCGGCTTCATCGAGATACGCCGTGGAGACCACTACAGTCATCCCGTCACGGACGAGCTCTTCGAGAATCAACCAGAAGTCGCGGCGCGACACGGGGTCGACACCGTTGGTGGGCTCGTCGAGGAAGAGAATCTGTGGCTTGTGTAGCAAGGTACACATGAGGGAGAGTTTTTGCTTCATGCCGCCGGAGAGCTTGGCGGCGGGGCGGTCGCGGAAGGGCTCCATGCGGGTCATCTTCAGAAGGCGGGTCTTTAGGTCTGCTCGCACCTGACCGGTAATACCGAAGAGATCGGCGTAGAAATCCATGTTTTCCTCTACGCTCAGGTCTCCGTATAGACCGAATTTCTGGGCCATGTAGCCGATGGCGTCTTTGACCTGATCGAGGTGTTTGGCAACCTCGAAGCCCGCTACCACTGCGTCGCCCTTGTCGGGGTCCACCAAGCCGCAGAGCATGCGCAGGGTGGTAGTTTTGCCAGCACCGTCGGGGCCAACAAGGCCGAAGACCTCGCCTGACTTCACTTCGAAACTGAGATCCCGCACGGCCTCGATTGCGCCGAAGCGTCGCGAGAGCGATCGGGCCTGTACTGCGATATTCATCTAGTTCAACCGGATCTCGGCGTCGACGGGCATGTTCAGTTTGAGTTCGCGTTTCGAGTTGTCGATCTCCACCTTAATGCGGTAAACGAGCTTCACCCGCTCTTCGCTGGTTTGGATCTGTTTGGGTGTAAACTCGGCTTCGCTGGCGATAAAGCTGATCTTGCCGTTGTAGGTCTTGTCGGGATAAGAATCAGAGCGCACCGTGACAGGCATGCCGAGCTGGATGCGACCGAGTTTGTTCTGCGGTACATAGCCTCGCAACCAGGGTTTGTCAATCTCTCCTATTGTCAGGACAGGCGTGCCTGCGGCGAGCACCTCGCCGGGGTCTGCACTCTTGACGAGGACTACGCCGTCGACAGGCGACACCACCCGAGTGTCGTCAAGCTGAGAATCGATGACGCTAACTCCGGCTTTACTGCGGGCGACATCGGCACGACGGGCATCGAGATCTTCTTCTTTGCGGTGGATGTCGAGGCGCTGGGCTTCTGTAAGCTTGAGCGCGGCTTCGGCGCGGGCGACGTTGGCACGGGCGGATTCGATGTCGGTCTTGCGGGGGCCTTCGATGATC
>ENA-ORBV01011229-ORBV01011229.1-microbial-mat-metagenome-genome-assembly--contig:-NODE-11229-length-14129-cov-5.700256_pt1 | contig 14129 bp, 14 predicted proteins | sample MGYA00237777_ERZ505514 | MGnify/ENA primary metagenome ERZ505514 (study PRJEB26160, sample SAMN06269048) | microbial mat metagenome | isolation source: Oligotrophic lake microbial mat | place...
ATGATACGGCGACCACCGAGATCTACACCTCTCTATTCGTCGGCAGCGTCAGATGTGTATAAGAGACAGCCTTTTCGGTATCTGCATGCGCATGATGCAGACGGTGCATTATACCGTAGGCTTTTGGACTTAAAAAGGAAGATCCCTGAAAAACCGCTGTGAGTATATAAAATACTTTTTCCCAAAATTTATTCATGGTAAACATCTGATGGGCTGCGTACCTATGCAGAAAAAATGTTTGAGCAAAAAGCGAGAGATACCAGTGCGCAACAAAAAAGATAAAAATAGGCATATTGTTTTTTTGGAATTTATAACGATGAAACTAATTTTTCTGAAGCCATTTGCAGATAGCAATCAATATCTCTTATTTGATCAACGGTTGCAGCCATGCTCTCCGATTCAATGTAATACGAAGTCTAGGATAGTTATTTGGTATAGATTTGATGTGTTATCATGTTTTTATTATTTTATTTTATTAGTTAGTTCCTCTTCCAGTGCAATAAGTTTCGGAAACAGAATATTGTTTTCAATGTGCAGGTGCATGTGTAGCTCTTTTTCAAATCCCCTCAAGTTTTCCATTAATGTTTTGAATAGCGGGGGAGCATTAGGCGGAATCGAATAGTTGTTAGCGGCTTTTTTTATTTCTGATAAAGTGAGTGCGGCCTGTTCATGCTCAGCTTCCAGCACCCGTATCGGATTTTTTATAATAGAAATTGTTTTCGGAGAAGAAGGACTTCCTTTCTCTCTGCTGAAATCATTAAGTTTTCGGATGTAGGGAAACAGAATCTTATCTTCCTTATCACAGTGTTGGATGAGTTTGTCCATTAACTCACTAAACTTCTGTTCGATCTTCGTTAACAGTTTATGTATTGATCGGTCACACATTTTATCATGCAACAATTGCTGAATACGGGAATGGATCTGGCTAAGTACCTCTGTTTCGTTGGAATGGAATTGTCCATTGATAAAATCAATTAAACTGCCGATGCTCATATCTTCCAGTGTAAGCGAGTGATTATGTTCCACCTTGCTCTGCAATTGTGATAGCTCCAAATCAATTTCGGAAATGGTAAGTCCCTTTTCTATGCAAGCTTCTTTGAATGTTTGTTGACCTTGCTGATAATAGTTAAAATCATACTTCTCAAACAGCTCAATAGATGAGGGGATGTGAATGGCTAATTCGGCTAATGTTAAGGTCATGGCAATTAATTATTTGTTTTATTAGGTCTGCCTAATTCTTTTAATCTTATGATATGTGAAGCGAGCGCATAAAAAAAACTTGGTTTAAGATTGTATGTTAAACCGAATTCATAAGCTGTACGCTCCACAATTGGTGACAGCTTTCTATAGTGTATGTGGCAAATGTTAGGGAACAAATGATGTTCTATCTGAAAATTAAGTCCGCCTATATACCAGTTTAGGAAAAGATTGTTTCGACCAAAATCCGAAGTGGTATTTAATTGATGAACCGCCCAATCGTTTTCAATAATGCCATTTTCATTTGGCATTGGCTGCTCTGCGCCTTCCACTACGTGCGCCATTTGGAAGATGGTGCTCAAAATGCATCCTGTTGTCCAGTGCATAATTATAAACCCGAGCACAACTTGCCACCAAGTGAAATCTGTTAACAATATTGGCAAACCAATTATAACAAAAAGATAAGCCAACTTGTACACAAGCATTTTTGTAAATTCAAAAGTGGGGTTAATGCCATTTTTGCGCGTAATTCCTGCTTTGTTATATTTTATCAATTGTGTAAAATCATTTACCAGTTTGGCTAAAGTCATTAATCCATAAAAAAGAAAAGCATGGATGTATTGATATCTGTGGAATCTTTTGAGAGGCGCATACGCTGATAAGCGGATTGGCCCTTTTGAATTAATATCTTCATCCATGCCATTGATATTTGTATGCGTATGGTGCAGAATATTGTGCTGTATTTTCCAGTTAAAAACATTGCTACCAAGTAAATACAAAGTTCCACCCAGCAATTTATTTACCCATGGTTTGCTGGAATATGAACCATGCACCGCATCGTGCATTACACCCATACCGATTCCTGCGACACCAATCCCCATGAGTATCGCTAAAAGCAGTCCTATCCAAGCACTTATTGGAATTGTTAAGAGTATTACAAAAGGTGCAATGTATAACGAGAGCATGACCATTGTTTTTATCACCAGACTAAAATTCCCTTTGGTTGAAATATTATTTTCTTCAAAATACTTATTCACATTCCTCCTTACGTTATATGCAAACTGCTGTTGCTGTTTGATATTACTTAGATATTTTATTGCTTTCATTTTCTGATTATTAATTATTTCGTAGTTTGATTTCTGATTTCAGATCATTCATAAATGAGTCGATGGTTCCTCTTGTAATGTGGGGCATCACGACAATTTTCCACCATTTTGGCTCATGTTCATAACTGTCAGCTACAAGAAAATATTTTTCTGCAATGGTTGAGGGTATAGCTGCAGCATCAATAGCTATTATGTTTATGTGTGGGTTTCTAAAATGTAAAATACCAAAATCATCCAACTGGGAACATATTTCGGTCGTCCGGTCGATAAGCGATTGTATCTTTGTTTTCCATCCTTCGGAACCGTAATTGTGAAGTACCATCCATACAGCAATCGCATTTGCTCCCGAACGGCTTCCACATAAAGTATGGTCTGTTCCCTTTACATATTGTGCTTCATGGGTTTGAACATGTTGCATATAACTTTTTCTGATTAGAAAAATTCCTGTTCCGTAAGGCGTTTGCAACATTTTATGTGCATCAATTGTAAAGGAGGTGATGTTAGGATTCTTAAATGTATAACGACTCTCAGGATTTGAAAAAGGATAGATGAATCCCCCAAACGCTGCATCTACGTGAAGTTTATACACAATATTCTTTTTATTCAGAAACGTAGTTACTTCATCAATGTCATCCACTGAGCCGAACATGGTGGTAGATAAATTCATGTTGACAATAAAATAGCTTACGCCACTTTCTAATGCTAATTCAATTTTTTGTTCCAGATCGGAAAGAGACAGTTGTCTGCTATTTTTATCCACGCTTACTAAAATGGACTGAATGCCAAGAAGGTTGATTGCTTTGGAAAGCGAGTAATGACTGTCCTCGGAATATATTAGTCCTATTTGGTTTGTTTCTGCATGATAGTGGTTTCTGAAATAGTTCCTATAGATCCAAATGGCCTCGATGTTTGCTTCTGTGCCACCTGAAGCAACATAGCCATCTTGTTGGTCTGGTTCTCCATCAAAAATCTGTTCCGCGCAAAGTTTTATCAGTTCTTTCTCTAAGTCTTGTGTTCCTTTGAATATTTTTTCCCCGTCATTTATGGTATGACAACCAATGTGATTTGGGTTGGCGATCAGAGTAGATAGAAAGGGTGCATTGTCCAGGAACGGAGCATCGTCATAGAATACTTCGGAATCAAGATACGTGGCTGGAACTCCTAAAATAGGAGAGTTGCGATAGTTCACATTTTTATTCAATGCGTCAACTACTTTCGTCTTTATTTTATCTGATGTTAGTTTTGGCCAATACATATTATTAATTTTATTCTGTCGCAAAGACTCAATTCGTGCGATTTTTCATTTTTATTTTTTGCAACATTCATGATGTACGATTCCGTTAGCGCTTTCAATCGAAGGGCTGAGATACGGTATGCCTAAATTTAGTCCTCGCAGAATAAGCAAAACAGCCATGATTCCAATGAATACAGGCACAACTTTTCTAACTCGTTCCCGAAAGCGAATGCTTATATAGTCGCGGGCTGCCGTAATTGCCATCATAGCAGGAAAAGTTCCCAATCCAAACGCAGCCATAAACATAGATCCTTTTATTGCACTGCCGGTAGCAATGGATCCTGCTATTCCAAGGTAAACCAAACCGCAGGGAAGCAAACCATTCAGCAAACCGATAAACCACAATGAGCGTAGAGTATGAATTCCAAAGAGTTTACGTATCTGTGATTTGAGTTTTTCTAACAAGTGGTATACCGCTCCCATCTTAATAGGGAGTTTGGAAAAGGCAGGAAGAAATAAAAAAACTAAGATCACGATTCCGAGTGTAACGGATATCAGATTTTGCCATCCTGCCATTGCGAAACCTTGTCCAAGTGAACCAAAAAATAAACCCATCACTGCATATGTAAAAATGCGCCCTGAATTATAAATCAAGCTCCCCACAACTACGCTTAAGGTTGAAGTGCGTTTAACCGGTATCGCTAAAGCAATCGGTCCGCACATACCTATGCAATGAAAGCTTCCTAAAAATCCAAGTGATAAAGCTGCGAGTAGAAACATCTTATTTAATTTGGATAATGCCTTCGTTAAAGTATTCTGCTTTATTTATCGACCAACTCACCTGCATTTTATACAATCCACTTTTCAATTGCCTTGTAGATATTCTCTGTATTCCTTTTGTATCAGCCGGCAAGGGAATAGTTTTATCCATTGCGGAATCGGATGGCCTAAAAAAATAAATGCTTCCACTAATTTTAAGTTCTTTAAACTGCTCTGGAAAATCCAGAATAAGTGAATCCTGCTTAACTTCCCAAGTTAATTGCTCCTTTAATGAATTGGTCAGATTCAACTTATCAATTTTCCCTTGATATTTAAGTTCCTGGTCGTAATAGTCCGGTGCTACCAAATCGATTTTTTCGCGCATGGTTAAACTTACCATGCTTACTATCAGGATGACGAAGCCGCCATACAGTATTGCTATTTTATATCCCCAGCTCATTTTGTTTTGTTTAATGTTATTGGCCCTAAGAAGGTTGTTTTTATTGTTTCCAATTTTTTGTCCCCGGAATAAACACCAACAAGCAGTACCGTTTTGCGTTTTATTACTTTTTCTTTGGGAAGGAAAATAAAAAATTCACTTTCTGCTTTTGTTTCCCTATTTACGACCACGTTTTTACCAATCATTTTTATGGTACCTTCTCCAGACTCCAGTTTAAGCGTTACCGGCACATCGTGGTGCGTTTTATTGATCAACTTTATATTGTATAAGTTACTAATCATGTTGTTTTCCTGTTTTTGGAAAAGCATACCGGGAGTTCGTAATATAATTGCATCTACATCTTTTCGGGTAACAAGGAGAATCACCAATACACCTATTAACGCAATCAGAACGGATGAGTATGCAATGATTCTTGGTGTGATGCGGAGTTTTTCCCTGTTAGCAATACCGTTTTCAGAAGCGAGACGTATTAAGCCTTTTGGCGATCCAACCTTATCCATCATAAAATCGCAGGCATCGATGCAGGCTGTACAGTTTGTGCATTCCAATTGATTGCCATTACGAATGTCGATAGCTACAGGGCACACTTTAACGCATTGATTACAATCGATGCAATCGCCTTTCTCTTTTCGTTCCGTCTTTTTATATTTTCCTTTTGGTTCACCGCGCAAATAATCATAAGCAACCAAAATAGAATTTCTATCCGTCATTACCCCTTGTAAACGCCCATAGGGACAAACGATCAAACATACTTGTTCTCTGAACCAGGAATATACAGCGTAAAAAATGCCTGTAAATACTAGTAATGAAATAAAGCCTCCAATATGTTGGGAAATCGGCTCCCTGATAATTTTGAACAATTCGTCCGTTCCAATCACATAAGCTAGGAAGGTGTTCGCAATGAGGAAGGCTACTAAAAGGAATATTAGATGTTTTGAGGTTCTTTTAATAATTTTCTCGCTGTTGTATGGCATTTTATCAAGTCTTCGCTGATAATTGGCATCACCTTCGATCCAGTATTCAATTCTGCGGAAAACCATTTCCATAAAAATAGTTTGCGGACATGCCCAGCCACAAAATATTCGTCCAAATACTACAGTAAATAAAACAACGAAAACAATAAAGACCAGCATTCCAATACCGAAAATGAAAAAATCCTGTGGCCAGAAAGTAACGCCAAAGAAAATGAACCGTCTTTCCAAAATGTTAAACAGAAAAAAAGGATCACCATGCAGGCGGACAAAAGGAAGCGAAAAAAACAGAACGAGATAGAAAACACTTACAATGGTTCTTATGTTATAAAATTTTCCCTTAGGTTGCTGAGCATAAATCCAGTTCCGTTTTCCGTCTTTACTTATAGTTGATAAGTTATCCCGGAAGGTCTCGTTTTTTACAGGTACAATTACTTCGTCCATTCTATTTCTACTTTAATACAATTTGCAAGCTATCTAATCCAGTTGCTTTTGTTGAATCAACTGCATTTCCTTCTTTGTACAAATCGCCTTGTTTCTCTTTAGGATTGGCTGGGTTGCTTCCTTGCAATGATTTAATAAAGCTGGTTACTTCGTGAATTTGTTTCGCTCCAAGATCCTGTTGCCATGATTTCATCCCTTTTTCGGGATAACCATATTTAATGGTTTTAAAAATATCTTTTATTCCACCGCTGTATAACCAATATTCGTCTGTAAGGTTTGGTCCAACACTCCCTTCACCCGATCTGCCATGACAAGCTGCACAATTGTCCATGTAAATTGATTTTCCCGATGAAAGTGATCCGGCATCTAAAAGAAAAGTGGCGTTATTTTCATCTACAAGGTTGGCTGCTTTTTTTCTATATTCGTCCATGTCGTGTTTTCCCTGAGCCAACTGGTCTTCGTATTCAGCCAGTTGTAATTTTCCGGTATTGGTAACATGGAAATGAATAAAGTAAATCACCGCCCACACAATTGTAATGTAGAAGCCATATTTCCACCATGGTGGTAAATCATTGTCCAACTCCTGAATACCATCGTAATTGTGGTCAAGCAGAATGTCCGCTTCTTTTTCTACTGCCACTGAAGCATTTAATTTTTCAATTAAAGAAGGTTGTTTGACAACTACTTTGGCTTTTTCTTCCGCCTCCTTACGTTTGCGATCTTCTTCGCCAAGTAATTGCATGGAGATAGTGTACAGGACCCAAACAATAAAAAATTCAAATGCTATAATAATAAGCATAAGGTAAAATGTAAATATGCCCAAGCCCCAATAGGAACTTTGCACCTCTGTAATTGTCTCGGCAACTTCTGTTTGAGCGAGTAGTGAATTTGAAAATCCGCCAACAGCAAAAAGAATAACAAGTGTTTTAAGGATTGTTGCTGAAGCATTTTTCTTTTCTTTTTCCTGCTCAGATCTATGGTGCGCTGCTGCCTTTACTACATCCGCAAAAACTGCAATCACAATTAGTAATAGAATAACAATGCTTAATAAAGCAATGAATAAAGGATTAGAGAAAACGGTATCCATATCTGAATGATTTTATAATTATTTAATTGCCCCTTTATCTAATGGCATATTTTTCAATTCTTCAATGTGCTTCTTATCTGCCTTAATCACGTAAAAAATCAGCAGTGTAAAGAAAACAAAGAAAAGAAGGAGCGAGATCATTGGGAAAATTGCTACTCCCGCAATTGATTCCAGGTAGTTAATGAATTTCATAGCTTTATTTTTTAGTTTTTACTTTGATGTCAGTACCTAAGCGTTGCAAATAAGCAATCATTGCAATAATTTCTTTGTTGGATAAAGTTTCTATTCCATCTTTCTGAAGATGTGCAGCAATACTATCCGATTGAGCCATCAGATTTTTGTTTGCTTCTTTATCAAAATCTTTTGGATAAGGCACACCCAATGTTATCATGGCTCTTATTTTTACCGCTGTAGTGGTTGTATCCAGGTCATCATCCAGTAGCCAGGGATAGGACGGCATAATAGAGCCGGGCGACATGCTTGTAGGATCCAGCATGTGATTAAAGTGCCATGAATCCGGGTATTTACCGCCTATGCGATGCAAGTCGGGCCCTGTACGTTTAGAACCCCATTGAAACGGATGGTCATAAACAAATTCTCCTGCTTTTGAATATTCTCCGTAACGAGCGGTTTCGGAACGGAAAGGACGGATCATTTGCGAATGGCAAGTATAGCAACCTTCCCGAACGTAAATATCTCTTCCGTGCAATTCAAGCGGTGTATAGGGTTTTACGCTTGCGATAGTGGGTATATTGGATTGTATAAGGAAGGTAGGAACCATTTCAATTATTCCACCGATAAGGATCACGACAAGGCTGCCTATCATCAACTGAACGGGTTTTCTTTCAATCCATCTATGCCAGTGTTCTGTTCCGTGTGGTACGTATACTTTTACAAGAGGGGCAGCCTCTGCTTCCTCATTGGCTAAGAAAGAACCAATTTTTGCCGTTTTAAAAAGGTTGATGGTCATCAAAATTACTCCAACTAGGTAAAGTGCTCCACCTAATGAACGGGCAGCGTACATCGGTATAATTTGGGTTACTGTTTCAAGGAAATTCGGATATCTAAGCATTCCTTCTTCTGTAAACTCTTTCCACATCAGACTTTGCATAAAACCAGCCCAATACAACGGAATCGCATAGAACAGGATCCCCAGAGTTCCAAGCCAAAAATGCCAGCTCGCCATCCTTTTAGAATAAAGTTCTGTTCTAAACATTTTTGGTATCAGCCAGTAAAGAATACCGAAGGTTAGGAAACCATTCCAGCCTAAAGCGCCAACGTGCACGTGAGCAACGATCCAATCGGTGAAGTGGCCGATAGCATTCACGCTTTTAAGAGAAAGCAGCGGCCCTTCAAATGTGGCCATACCATAAGCGGTAATTGCCACTACCAGAAATTTCAATACAACATCTTCGCGCACTTTATCCCATGCACCACGAAGTGTAAGCAAACCGTTGATCATTCCACCCCAGGATGGTAAAAGTAACATGATGGAAAATACAACTCCTAAGGACTGCGCCCAATCTGGCAGAGATGTATAAAGCAGGTGATGCGGACCAGCCCAAATGTATAGGAATATCAAGGCCCAAAAGTGAATGATGGATAAACGATAGGAATATACCGGACGATTAGCCGCTTTTGGTATAAAGTAATACATCAAACCGAGGTAGGGGGTAGTAAGAAAAAATGCTACTGCATTGTGGCCATACCACCATTGCACCAGCGCATCCTGAACCCCTGCATACCATGAATAACTTTTAAATAGTGTAACTGGAAGCTCAAAGGAATTTACAAGGTGCAAAACAGTTACCGTAACGAATGTTGCAATGTAAAACCAAATAGCAACGTACAAATGTCTTTCTCTTCTTTTGACAATTGTGCCGAACATATTCCAACCAAATACCACCCATATTAGTGCGATGGCTATATCTATTGGCCATTCCAATTCTGCATATTCTTTTCCTGTGGTTATGCCGAACGGCAGGGTTAAAACTGCGGCAACGATTATAAGTTGCCATCCCCAAAAATGAATCGTACTCAACCTGTCGCTGAACATGCGTGCTTTACACAAACGTTGCAATGAATAATAAACTCCCATGAAAATTCCGTTGCCTACGAAGGCGAAGATGACTGCATTGGTGTGAAGTGGCCTGATCCTTCCAAATGTGGTAAAGCTGGTATTGAAATTCAATGCGGGAAAAACCAGCTGGAGAGCCACCCAAAGGCCAACCGTCATTCCAATTAATCCCCAGATGATGGTAGCAAAGGCAAACTGTTTTACAATTTTGTTGTCGTAGGAGAATTTTTCTAATTCCATAAGTACAGGTTATTTTTTATTTGATTGTATTTTCTCTGTGGATTCGTTCTCGAAAAGAATGCGGACTGAAGGAGTATAGTCGTCCTCATATTGTCCATGTCTTACTGCCCATAAAAAGGCGCAAAGAAATCCTATTGCGACTATTAAACTTATTCCGATCAGCACGAATAATGCACTCATTTTTCAGGTATGATTTTTCTGACAGCAAAACTATTATGTAATGACTGAATGCTTTATGAGTAGAATCACCGACCTACCTGACTTTCATCAGTTTTGCTGAGTAGAAGAAGCGCTAATTTTGAATAATGCTAGATGAATAAAAACTTATGAACGATGAAACAGGAAATTAGAACTACGGAGCACATAAAAGAATTAGTAGATAAATTTTATGAAAAGGTAAATGCTGATAACCTGTTATCGCCCGTTTTTAATTCGGAGGCAAAAGTTAATTGGGAAGCACACCTTCCGAAGATGTACAAATTTTGGGGAACTCAATTGATCGGAACAGGCGATTATGCAGGTCGTCCCTTCCCACCTCATGAGGAACTTCATATCAACAAAGAACATTTTGAGCGCTGGATAGCACTTTTTCTGGAGACTGTTAATGAAAATTTTATCGGAGATGTTGCTGAAATAGCAAAAGCAAAGGGGAGAAATATTGCTGCCATATTTCAGCATAAGCTCGGATTAATCTGAAACCTATAGCTTTTTCCGTTTCGCGATTATGCTTGTAGAGAGCGTGGCCAATAAAACAATTGAAACAGAACTTATCGGCATCAGTATGGCTGCTATCACAGGTGATAAAGTTCCTTTCACCGCGAAGGATAAACCAATAATGTTATAGGTTAGCGAAATAATAAAAGTTAGAATTATAATTTTTTTACTTGCTTTAGCCAGACTTATAAATTGAGGAATTTTCGAAAAAGAGGAACCATCCAATATTGCATCACAGGCGGGAGAAAAATTATTCGTGTCATCGGAGACTGCAATTCCCACATCACTTTGTTTTAAAGCTCCTGCATCATTTAATCCATCCCCAATCATTAGTACCGTATGGCCTGCGTGCTGAAGCTTTTGCACGAAATGCTTTTTTTCTTCCGGCTTTTGATTAAAAAACAAATCTGTTTTTTTACCGAAAATTTTTTCAGTCGTTTTTCTTTCTGAATCGTTATCACCGGAAAGTAATTTCAGATCGTGATTTTCGGAGAGCTTTGTGATGAGCGCATCTAGTCCTTCCCGGTAAGCATTAGTAAAACTGAAAAATCCAATTATTTCTCCCTGCAGCATTAAGAAAACTTTTGAGGAAAGATTATTACCAGGAGCAACAGAACCAATAACAAAAAATTCTGATCCCAGTATTATATACTTGCCATCCACATAACCTTTTATTCCTTTGCCAGGAAGTTCTTTAAATTCGCTTACGGTAAGGTATTTATCATTGCTAAATTTTGTATTTATTGTTCGGCTCAATGGATGAGAGGATTGAGCTGCAAGTGAAGTAACGAGCTGCAATTCGTATTCACTTAATTTAGGCCCAACAAAATTCACAGAGGATCCGTGTGTAATGGTTCCTGTTTTATCAAAAATTATAGTGTCAGTTTTTGCCAACTTATCAATCACAGATGCATTTTTCAAGTAGAATTTATTTCTGCCCAAAATACGCAATATGTTGCCATTTGCAAAAGTGGTAGTAAGCAATAATCCGCAAGGACAAGCCACTATAAGAATGGCTGTAAACGCATTGAGGGCTTTGCTGCTATCCGTAAATAACCAATATAGTGCTGATACCGATGCAATACTTAACACGACAATGGTAAAATATTTATTGATCTTGTCTACATAGTTATTACTGATACTGTTCTCTGGCTGATGCGCCTGCTTATCCTGATTCCACAGTTGGGTAAGATAACTTTGCGAAGTAGGATTTATGACTTCCAATTCAACCGCTCCATCTAATTGTTTCCCTCCGGCATAGATCAGATCACCGATTTGTTTTTTAACAGGAGCCGATTCGCCAGTGATGAAACTGTAATCTATATGTGTTTGGCTGCTCAACAATATTGAGTCCGAAGGAATTAACTCGTTATTGCGTATAATAATCCGGTCTCCGATTTTAAGTTCAGAAACAGGTTGATTAATTTCTTTTCCATTTTCTTTCTTAACAGTTACTCCTACTGGGAAATAGGATTTGTAATCTCGCTCAAAAGAAAGCGTATCATAGGTTCTGTTTTGAAAATATCGACCAATCAACATAAAGAAAACAATACCTGCCATCGAATCCAAATAGCCGGAGCCTGTATGTGTGGTTATTTCGTAAACGCTGCGAAAAAATGTAACCAATATAGCAAGCGCTATGGGAGCATCAATATTTAGATAGTGATGGCGAATACTTTTCCATGCAGAAACAAAGAAACCGGACGCGCAGTAAAAGAATACCGGAAGTGATAGAAATAAGTTGAGATAGCCAAAAAAATAATTAAGGTTTTTCAGTTCGTAAAAATTACCTAATGAAAAATATTCAGGAAAACTTAACATCATGATATTAGCAAAACAAAAACCTGCCAGACCAATTTTAATGATTATGCTTTTATTTGTTTTTTCAGGCTTATGCTCCAGATCATTCAGATTGATTAATGGCTCATATCCTATGTGCGCCAAAAGTTCAGCTACTTCGGAGAGTTTGATTCGCTGCGGCTGAAAAATTACAGTAGCTTCTTTTCTTAAAAAATTTACAGTGGAACTAATAACTCCTGTGTTTAGCCTGTGTAAGTTTTCCAGCAGCCAAATACATGAGCTGCAATGTACTTTAGGAATATAAAAAGTAATATGTGTATGCTGATCATCTGCAAAACGTACCAATTTGCTTTTGATTACGTCATTATCGAGATAGTCGTATTTCCCCGAGTAGATCATTTTGCCGGGAGAAACACCGGGAGAAGAATTGAGGTTGTAATAGGTGCATAAACTATTTTCTTTTAAAAGATCATACACTAGTTTACAACCGTCACAGCAAAATTTCTTGCTATCAAAGTGCACGATCTCCGCTTTGCAGTTTTCACCACAATGATAACATTCTTCACGTTGCAACTTGTCTGTTTTATATTTAACGTATGTCATGCTTAGTAACTCTTGGTTGTTTTTTGATAGAAAAGTGATTCAAAGGAGTTTTTTCCCCTTCCCCACGGGAAGGTGGTTGTTGATTTTAGGCTTGTTATGGCTCAAAAGTCGCTCAGCGTGAGCTAATATCTGATGAGGGTTGTCAGAACAATGTATGATTTTTATCATATTTATCTAAAATCTATCGTTTTACTTTTGTCCTTTATCAAAATCCGTAAATTTGCCATGAATTATTACGTTAAATAACAAAATGGAAGGCAAAGAAGGCATTGAAGCCCTTTTTCTTTATGCTACAGAAGGTATTTTGGTGGCAAATGATAAGGGTGAAATTACACGGATCAATCCAAGCGCTGAGAAGCTTTTTGGATACGAAAAGAACGAACTGCTTGGAAAAAAAATAGAAATGTTAATTCCAAAACGGCTTACAGAGAGGCATGTAAATCACAGAGATAAGTATAGCCACCACCCTCATGCCCGCTCAATGGGAACCGGGATGGATTTGAATGGGTTAAAAAAGGATGGAACTGAAATTCCAGTTGAGATAAGTTTAAGTCCTTATCATACAGCCGAAGGGAAATTTGTAATTGCCTTTATCGTTGATATTACCGTGCGTAAACAGGCAGAAGAAAAACTGAAAAACTATTCGGGAGAACTGGAAAAACAGGTAAAGAACAGAACCTTGATACTGGAAGAAGCGATTGAGGAATTGGAGAAAACAAAAAAAGATTTACATAATGCCCTTGAAAAGGAAAGAGAACTTAACGAGCTAAAATCCCGTTTTGTATCAATGGCTTCGCATGAATTCAGAACTCCGCTTACTACAATGATGTCCTCACTTTCATTGGTAACAAAGTATGGGAAACATAATGATACAGAAAATCAAGATAAGCATGTAAGTAAAATCAAAACATCAATCAATAACCTTACGGATATTTTAAATGACTTTCTATCAGTAAGTAAATTGGAAGAAGGTAGAATTGAAAACCTACCGGAAGAAATAAATCTGAAAACATTCATTGCTGATGTTATCGCAGAAATGCAATTTATGGCAACTGAAGGGCAAAAACTTATTCAGGAACATTCAGGAAACGAAATTGTTTTACTAGATAAAAAATTATTGAAAAATGTTTTGTTCAATCTTATTTCAAACGCAATAAAGTTTTCTCCCGAAGGTGGAACAATTGAAGTTGCTGTAAATGTATTAAATTCTACCGTAAAGATTTCGGTAAAAGATAATGGAATTGGTATCTCCAAAGAAGATCAGAAACATTTATTCGAGCGTTTTTTTAGGGGACACAACGCCACCCATATACAGGGAACAGGTTTAGGATTAAACATTATAGCCAAATATGCCGAATTGATGAATGCTACAATAGATTTTGAAAGTAAAGAAAATAAAGGAACAACGTTTACCATCATTATTCCGCAGTAATATTA
>ENA-ORBV01011230-ORBV01011230.1-microbial-mat-metagenome-genome-assembly--contig:-NODE-11230-length-14129-cov-4.543126_pt1 | contig 14129 bp, 9 predicted proteins | sample MGYA00237777_ERZ505514 | MGnify/ENA primary metagenome ERZ505514 (study PRJEB26160, sample SAMN06269048) | microbial mat metagenome | isolation source: Oligotrophic lake microbial mat | place...
TCTATTCGTCGGCAGCGTCAGATGTGTATAAGAGACAGGGCACGAATGGGTGTGATGGAAACGCGATCGGCTGCATCCGGAGGGCAGGTTTTGATTTGGCACGGATGGATTTTACTCATACGCGATACACGCTCCGCGCAGGCAAGCCAACGGCTAAACCTGCCCCTACGAGTTACGCCATGATGCGGTTGAGGATGCACATAAATTTATCGGGACAATTGGGCACAGGGATCATTTTGCTCCAAGAGCCAACTTCGGCCAATCCAAGGCTGTGTTGCCGCAGAATGTGCGCCCTGACGTTGTCTGCGGTGCCAATCACCAGCAGCGGCAGAATGCGTGGGTCGGGGTTGATTGGTTGCAAGGAAATAGGATTGTAGGTCATAGCAGTGTTTCACTCCACTAAAGAGATGGGTTGCGGCGATACCCAAAATCAAAGCCACCCTGCTGTTTGCATGCTAGAGCTTGTGGCCATAGCAAAGTCAGGGTGGCTAGTGGAGTGATAAACTGCCAGCTAGCACTCCAAACTGTTGTGCAGTTTTGAGGGTTAGTCGCCCCCTGGATATGGAGTAAAATAGAGTTGATAAATGACTAGTGACTCTACATACAGAAGATAGGGCATAAATAGCAAAGTTGCTTGATTTTGAAAAATTTTTTAATGCGCTACGCGCAAATAAAGAAAAGAAAGGGAAAAGAAAAAAGAGCAAAGGATCAAAGAGCCAGAGTATAAAGGGCTACAAAGTCCAGGAAGAAACACAGACAACTCGGAACCCAATGCTGTAGTCCTGATCGACGGGCGCGTAGTGATCGCGGTTAGCAGAGCGACAAATCCTAGGAGCGCTGCGCCAGGAGCCGCCTCGCAGCAGCCGATAGCGCTCATCACCATCCGTTATCCAAGCACTGCCATTACTCGGTGCTCCCTCATAAGACGGATGCCAATGATCGAGACACCATTCCCAAACATTACCGTGCATATCCGATAAACCAAATGCGTTGACAATGCCAAAACTACCCACTTCAGTGGTTTTCTGACGATACTCACCCTTGGCTCCGTCTCCATAGGTATAGTTGCCGTCATAATTAGCAACCTCTGTAGAAAGCGTATCGCCCACATGAAAAGGGCTTGTGGTATTGGCTCGACAGGCATATTCCCATTCGGCTTCAGAGGGCAGATGGTATGTTTTACCTGTGTATTGTGATAAGCGGGCACAAAATTCCACTGCCGCCTTCCAGGACACGGTTTCAATAGGTCGGCGATCGCCTTTAAAGCTGGCAGGGTCAAGTTCCAGCTCTTGGTCGATGGCGGGTAGCGCCGCAACAAACCGCCACTGAACCTGAGTAATCGGATACTGGCTCATCGAAAAGGACGGCACAGTGACGCAGTGTTGAGCTTCCACATCCACATCCTTGAGTTCTGGGAATGAATATTGATACCAGTCGCGTCCTACTTCATCCACAGGCGATCCCATGAGAAACTCACCACCTGGAATGGTCACTAGATCCAGAGTCAGGTCGTCGGTTAACGGTTCTCTCCAAACTGGGATCGAGAGAACTTGGGCACTTTCCTCTCCCTCCTGCAATTCCACCATCAACATTGGCACGGCCTCACCACTGGCAGCACCAATCAAGCCCAAGGCTCTGGCGGCTCCTTGGCGAATCGGTAAGGGTTGGTCGTCAGCGTCCAGTAATTGACGCAGTTCAGTCTGTCCTGCTTTCATCAGACCTAGGGCTTCGGCAGCACTGCGACGCAGAGCCAGTTTATCGGTTTTGGCAGTCTCCTCCTTTTCCTTGGTCTCGTCTGTTAAGAGATCCAGAAGACGCTCAGCTCCGATGCCCAGCTTTCCTAGGGTTTGAGCGGCGGCTTGCCGTGCTTCTAGGGCTTGGTTGCGGTTTTCTAGCATCCCAATTAAGTTGGGCGCGGCGATTCTGGCGGCAGATCCCCGCTGACCCAAATCCTGAGCCGCCCGAATCCGGTATTCCGGTTCGGGGGCAGATAGTTCTGAAATTAATTTACGAACCCGCCGATTTTCTTGCACCCGCTCCAATTCTTTGCGGTTAACTCCAGCTTTGGGGTCTAACTCAGTGGTGACAAAGTCTGGAATTCGCGTTTCTTTGGCCTTATCTTCACAGCAATCCCACACTGCTAGCAAAAAGCCACGAATCACGTCTGAGGTTTCGTGAGACTGGTCGAGCTTTTGGTCAATTTCTTGGAAAAACTCTCGCCAAGCTAGTTCTGGGTTCTCCTGGCAACAGTTGTGTTCTACACGGTAGGTCGCAGCCAGATATTCTGCCAGTGGATCAAGGATGATGCGAGTTTTGTCTTTGGGTTCTGGAGATTGCAACACCTGCAATCGTTGCTCTAGATAATCTAGTCGGTCTTTGGCATCCTTTTTTACTGCGGTTGCCAGGGCGGCGATCGCGGCTACTTTTTTGACGGATGTGGGTCGATAGGTTTGTTTCAGGCACTCCCAGGCAACGATTTGGGCATCTCGTTGTACATCTAAGTCATCCCGTTTTTGGGCAGGGTCAATGTTTTGGTTCAGTCGGTTCAAGTAGCTCAGCATCAGTTTTGGCACCGAATCCGGCAGGATTCCACCCGCGCCCTCTCGTTCTTGGATCAGGTGGTCGATGTAGAGCCGTGCTAATAGCACCGTGATTGGGCGTTCACCCGCAATGCTGCGGAGGCGATCGCAAGCATTAGAGTATTCATCATCCTCAAACAAGTCTCGTTTTTTGATCGATTCCAGGTAGTCAGGTATGAATTTCCAGAGACGATTTGTCTCAATTTGCAGAGGTTCCAATACTGTTTTTGCAGCCCCGCCTAGCGATTCGTTTAATCGAGACGTAACGATCAGTGCTTTTGCTGGAAAGTTTGCTAAGTCTGGAGTCACCTGCTTGCGGGTAGTTTCGCTCATCTCCGACAGGTGGTCTACAATCACCAAAATGCGCTGATGGTGCAGCAGTTTTTGCAGCAGTTCTGGAGGGATGTTGTCTTGCTGGTTGATCGAAGCGTTGAGTTGCCCGCCAATAGCTTCAGTTAGAGTCTTCTTGTCGTCCAGTTCAGTCTCAATCAACACAGGCAGTAAGCGATGAGTCATGAGCTGTTTTTCTAGCCCCATCCCAGCAATTTGGCAGGTCAGGCTGGTTTTTCCGGCTCCTCCTTCTCCAGTAATCAGCAGTACGGCTGTTTTGTGCTGAAAGATTGGACTCAGATGGCTGCTGCTGAGTTGATTCAGCAAGGTTCCATCTAAGCGAACGGGCAGAGGAATATGAATGTGCCGATCTTTGACGGTATCTAACTTCAAGAAAGCGGCTTGAACTTGCTGCCAGTGCTGCTCTACCCAAGCATCCAACACGCGGGGATGATATTTCAACGGCAGCAGTACTTTCAACACGCCACTCAAAGCAGTGCCTAGTTGAGGAAGTTTAGCGATCGCCTGAATCAACTCATCGCCAAATTTTAGTAACCACAACGGGCGCAGCCAAAAAACAGTTCCATACGCCGTAACTATTACCACCCCTCCCAACCCGATCAAGACAATCCAGGGATTGCTCTGCCCCCACGACACAGCTCGATAGCTTGGCTGCTCTGTGAACTGGCTCAATCGGGTGTCCAGAAATCGACTCAGCAACTGTAAGGTGTTTAGATCTTGTGCTTTTGTTGGCCAATCTGTTTTACCCTTGTCCAGTTCAGCCCACAACTCATCAAGCAGTTGTTTGAGACTTTTTAGCTGCTCAATTTTCCTAACTTGCCAACCCTGCAACTGGTTTATGTCTGCTTCACTGGCTCGAATAATCTGATCTAGCGACGTAATGGCGCGATCGCGCACTTGGGTATCTGCATCTCTCGCCGCAACAGACCGCAACGAGGGCACCGCTGCTTTTGCATCCCAGCCTAGTTGTCCTAGAGTCTCAGCCGCATTCCGACGCATCCCGGCATTTTGGTGGCTAAGAGACTCTGCTAACGGATTGACAGATACCTCGCCACATTGGATTAATATCGTTTGAGCATTGGGGCGCTTTTGCCGATCTTGAAGTTGTTCGACCGCCTGCCGCAGAGAGGCAGAGGTACAGCTTTGCCCATAGCTGTCAGTTGCCCACAGCAGTGGCAGGGCAGTCAAAATCGTTACTGCTGGCCACACCCGCCGAACCCAAATGCCCATGCAGTTTACTCCAGATCAAAATTGATGCCGATTAAGCCCTTGCCACCTATACTGGTTCATTCACCCTTCAAGCGGTGTATTCCGTATCATTATCCACTGCATGGGAAAATTCATCAGCGGGTGTTTGAGCGTGTAGTGATGAAGCATTTGCACCGAGATCTCGGCCACCCGTCCCAAACCCTGATGCCAATGCTTCATGCCTACGGGCTACCCCACTCCTAAGGTAGATCTATGTTTGAAAACCATGTGAAGGGTGGCTTTCAAAAGTAAACTAAAATTGTCCAAGCGCGTAGCGTCATATTAGAAGCCCAGATTCAAGGATTGTTCTTATGCCTCTAAATCGCCGGAAACTTCTGTTTTTGTTAGGAACGAGTGCAGTCGGCACAGCCTTAGGTGCTAGCTATAGCCAAATTGCCAGTGCTGCCGACTTGGCACAGGCTCCCGCTACAGGACCTTTTACGCTGCCACCATTGCCGTATGCTTACGATGCGCTGGAGCCACATATTGATAGTCGTACGATGCAGATCCACCACGACAAGCACCACGCGGCCTACATTACAAACCTAAATACAGCACTTCAGCGCTATCCGGCACTTCAAACTAAAAGTGGCGAAGAGTTGATCAAAGACCTAGCTAGTCTGCCAGACGATATCCGCACAACCGTACGCAATAATGCGGGTGGGCATCTTAACCACACGTTGTTTTGGAGCGTGATGGGTCCCAACGGCGGGGGTGCACCAACCGGGGCGATCGCCAGTGCAATTACCGCCCAATTTGGCAGTTTTGATACCCTGAAGCAGCAGTTCAATGAAGCCGGACTGAAGCGGTTTGGTAGCGGCTGGGCCTGGCTAGTCCGCGATCGCACTGGCAGGCTGCAAGTCACCAGCACAGCCAATCAAGACAGCCCTTTGATTGACGGGCTACAGCCCATTTTGGGCAACGATGTCTGGGAGCATGCATACTATCTGCTCTATCAAAACCGCCGCGCTGACTATCTCAACGCCTGGTGGAACGTGATTAACTGGGATGAAGTAAACCGCCAGTTCAGCCTTCCCAACGCCTAGCGTCGCGCAAATGTGGTCAAAAAGTTGAGCATATTTCCAGCGACCCGAGCGTTATTGCTCAAACGCGATCGCCAAAAAAGAGACCCGGAGACCACGCCTATTACAAGCATCCCGTATTGCTGCTACCTTCCGGTCCTGACAAAATTTGGGCGTTGTAATCGCGTGGATCCAGGTCAATTACACAATAACATGGGTTGCGCACTTTCAGGAGAACTACTCATATCGGCGACGACATGAATAGGAGCAAGCGGTTAAAGAATCTGGGATAGAAACTTCTGGCTGCGCTCTTCTTTGGGATTGTTGAAGAATTCTTCGGGAGTAGCTTCTTCGATTAGCAAACCGTCTGCCATCAGCACCACTCGGTCGGCGACCTCACGGGCAAAGCCCACTTCATGAGTCACACAGACCATGGTCATCCCCGAACTGGCCAGGGTGCGCATGACATCTAGCACTTCTCTCACCATTTCTGGATCCAGCGCTGAGGTCGGCTCGTCAAATAGCATGATCCGGGGTTCCATCGCTAGGGCGCGGGCGATCGCCACCCGCTGCTGCTGCCCACCCGACAGCTGGCCAGGAAATTTCTTCGCCTGCTCTAAAATCCCTACCCGTTCCAATAGTTGCAGCGCCTTTTCCTCTGCCCGTGCCTTCGTCCAGCGGCGCACCCAAATGGGAGCCAGCATCACGTTTTGCTGCACGGTTAAATGAGGAAACAGGTTGAACTGCTGGAACACCATGCCCACTTCACGCCGGATAGTGTCAATGTTTTTCAGGTCAGTTGAGAGATGAATGCCATCAATCACGATTCGACCTTTTTGATAGCTCTCTAACGCATTAAAGGTACGAATGAAGGTAGATTTTCCAGAGCCTGAAGGCCCCATCACCACAACCACTTCACCCTTCTGCACCGTTAGGCTCACTCCCCGCAACACATGGAAGTTATTGTCGTACCACTTCTCAACATTCTCAGCAATAATCATTGGCTCCGAGCCAACTTGACCATTTCTGGAGGCATCTGTCTGAATCTGCGTCATGGCGGTTCGTCCTATCGGTTCGAGTCGTGAAGGAGTCTAAAATAGTACCGAATTATTTGCATTGTACTAGTTCAGCGGGGGCTTAATTCAGTGTGCTGCGCTACCCCAACTAGTTTGTTGTCCTAAGTCGCGCTTCTAACTGGCGGCTACCCCAAGACATGGCATAACACAGCACCCAAAAAATGACGCCAATGAACAAATACACTTCGGCATAACGCCCAATATATAGAGGGTTTGCCAAGACGGCTCGGCTAATCCGCATGAGGTCAGACAACCCGATAATGGACACTAATGTAGTATCTTGCACTAGGCTGATGAACTGCCCTACAATCGACGGAATCGCCACTTTTAATGCCTGCGGCAAAACGATCAATCCCAGCGTTAGAGGAGTATTTAGGCCAAGAGCGCTAGATGCCTCTGCCTGACCGCGCGGGATGGACTGGAGGCCACCTCGGACATTTTCTGCCAAATAGGCGGCACTAAACAGCGTTAAGCCGAAAATAGCTCGCAATACCAGGTCTAACCGGACATTCCCCGGTAGGAAAAAGGGTAGCATGACGGCACCGATAAACAGCAGCGCAATCAGCGGCACTCCGCGAACAACCTCGATATAAACCGTAGACAGCAAGCGCACCACGGGTAAGGTACTCTGCCGCCCTAGCGCCAGTGCTACACCTAAAGGAAAGCACAGCACAATACTGACCACAGACATAAATAGGGTGAGTAGCAAACCGCCCCACGCTGTGGTGGATACTGGCTTGAGGCCAAACCCGCCTGCCATCAGCCACAGCATGATAAAAAATGACAGCCCCCAGGCGATCGCCAACCCTAGCCCAAAACTGGGCAGCGACTGACTCAAGTAGCGCCCTGCCCAAGCCCCTGTTAGCACCAGCCCCAGGGTTGCAAGCAGCAATAGTCGATACGGGAGCGGCGTGGGGGCGAGGACGAAAATGACTGCTAAAATGCCCACCCAAATCAACACGGTTCGGCTAAACAAGTGAGGCACATTCTGGCTTAAATTGCCCCAGGTTAGCCCCGACAAGGCGGAGATCATCCAGAGCAACGCCCAAATCCGCCAGTATTGGTCAGCCGGGAATTGTCCCACAAAATAGAGCGGCAGGTTCTCCGGAATCACTTTCCACTGAGCGGTGGTGGTAGCCCAGCCAATAAAGCCAACGATGGATCTAATTAGAAGTGACCCCAAAACAACGGTCACCAAACTATTAAACCAGCCACTAAATAAATGCTTACGAACCCAGGCGATCGCCCCAATCTGAGCAACATCGGGCCGTGTACTGAAAGACGGTGGGGAGGTAGTAGTCATGGATCAGGGGAACGAGGGACGAGGACAACTAACAATCAAAGGCTAAGCTTCAGGAGCTATATCTTTACATCTACCTTTCTCTTAACTGAACCAAGTTGTTGAGCTGGTTCATCAGAGCGGAAATCAACAGGTCAACCGCGAGGTAGGTCAGCAGGATAATGAGAATTACCTCGACGGCGCGCCCGGTTTGGTTGAGGATAGTTTGGGAGGTAGAGAAAATGTCGGGATAGCCGATCGCCAGCGCTAAACTAGAGTTTTTTGTCAGGTTGATATACTGGCTATTGAGTGAAGGGATAATGACTCGCAAGGCTTGGGGTAAGACGACCAAACGCATAGACAGCCCTTGCTGGATCCCCAATGCTTGAGCAGCTTCCCACTGTCCCTTTGAGACCGACTGGATGCCAGCACGAACAATTTCGGCAATGAAGGCACCTGTATAAAAGGCGAGTGCCACCAACATGCCGACATATTCTAAGGACAGGCGCAATCCGCCTTCAACGCTGGTTCCAGCCGCATCAATTACAGGAAACTGCCAGCCTAGCCCAAATAGAAAGATCAAAAGACTCAAGATTCCTAGTCCAATCAGCGCAATGGACTGAGGCTTGCCTGAGGCACCTAGTTCACCCATCAGTTTGATCCGCCAGCGCCAGACCAAAATCGCGGCGATCGCTCCCACAAACAGTGCCACAAACGCTAGCCACGACGTCGGCGTACCGCTAGGCCAAGGAATGACCATGCCCTTTTTACTAATGGCTAAGGTTCCCAATACGTTAGTGACGTTGGCACCCGTCGAGAAACTAAATAAAACAGCAAAATACCAGAAGAAAATTTGCAGCAACAGCGGGGTATTGCGCACCACTTCAACATAAACCTGACTGATTTTTTGCAGCAGCCAGTTACTGGAAAAGCTAGCTATCCCTGCAACTACACCGATCACAGTGGTCAGCACCAACCCCACTAAGATCAGCCGCAGGGAGTTGAGAAACCCAACAAATAGCGCCCACCCGTAGAGGTCGTTTGTCTGGTAGGGCACCAGAGTCTCACCAATATTAAAACCGGCCTGCTTCCACAGAAACCCGAAATTGAATTCTTTCCCTTGGCGCAGAAAGTTGCCGACAAGCCAAGAACCGGCGATCGCCAATGTGGCCAGCAATGCAATTTGGAGGGCAACCCGCCAAAATCGAGCGTCTCGCCAAATAGGAATTTTTTCGCCGCTATTGCCAGTGGAGATCATGGCGGATGAGGGAACTAGTAGGACAAAACAAGGGGAATCTGGATTGAACGCTTGATAACTGAATACATTAGAAGTTATTTTAGAAAAATTATTCTGAACGATACTATCCCAAAAGCTTGTTCAAACAAGGTGTTAATCGTTTCAGAAATAGAGTTATCTTTCCAAGCTGCATTTAATACAGCTTGGAAAAACAATCACATAGATTCAGAGCGACTCATGATGGATGCTGATTCTCGTCAAGCATCAGAGCATCTAGCGGAACGGAGGCGAATACATCAAGCCGCCATCAGTCCAGAGCTTGTTAGGACCCCGACCAATTTTCAAGTCAGACCCTTCACCCACATTGCGTTCGTAGACTTCACCGTAGTTCCCTACCGCTTCAATCACCTTAACGACGTAGTCATTAGCAAGGCCAAACTGCGCCCCAAGCTCGCCTTGAACGCCCAAGAAGTTTTGGATGTCGGGGTTAGGATCTTTCAGCTTTTCTGCGACGTTTGCTTGAGTAATGCCAAACTCTTCTGCTTGGATCAAGGCGTATACTGTAAACTTCACCACATCCGACCACTTAGAGTCGTTATTGACTGTTACAGGTCCTAGAGGTTCTTTAGATAGCACAGCATCAATTAGAACTGCATCATCAGGGTTGGGTAAAGCCGTACGCTTGGCTGCAAGCTGAGAGCGGTCAGAGGTAAACGCTTCGCAACGTCCTTCTTGGAACGCCGCAATGGAAGCGTTTGAGTCTTGGAATTTGACTTCGTTGACGGTGACGCCAATCTCTTTGGTGCGGCTGGCTAGGTTTAACTCAGTAGTAGTACCTGTTTCTACGCAGACTGACTTCCCTTGCAGTCCTTTTAGGTCTGTAATGCCACTGGCTTTGGTGACCAAAATGCCCTGTCCGTCATAGAAAGTGGTAGGGGCAAAGTCAAAACCGTTGCCACCGGTGGCATCTCGACTGGAGGTCCAAGTTGTGTTGCGCGACAGCACATCGACTTCCCCGCTTGCTAGGGCAGGGAAGCGAGCCGTAGAGTCAAGGTTGCGATACTCAATTTTGCTATCGACGTCGTCGGATGTAGCAAAGACGGCAGCCGCAATGGCTCGACAAACATCTACGTCTAGACCCGAATATTTACCGCTGGAATCGACGAAACTAAAACCAGGAATGGTTCCTTCCACGCCACAAATTAGTTTGCCGCGTTGGATAATTGTGTCTAAACGACTAGCGACCCCCGTTGCAGCCGGAGATGCTCCCGTTGCAGCCGGAGATGCGGCGGTGTCCGTTGGTGCCGAGGTGGTACAAGCAGATAATGCCGACACTGACAGCGTCACTGCCAGCAGCATAGAACCCCATTTACGCATAGTTATATTCACTCACTTCTCACTCACTGCTCAACAAACAGAACCTAACTCAATCAATTAGCAGAATTTGCAAACAATCACAATAGCAGCCTGCACGCAAAATCATTCAGATGATAAATATCTACGTAGACTGCCAGCAATTTGAATGTAATCTAACCCTTCTGTGCGGAACGTTCCACGAAAGGCTCTTGGAGGGGCGATCGCCCTGCCCTCAAACTCTCACGGCAGGGCTTATCAGTGGTCTTAGCTACGCAGAGCTTTCTCTAGCGCCAACACCTTCAAGCTGTTTTAAGAGTCTACTGGTTTGACATTTATTTTTGTATCACGCAACACACTCTTTGGGTCGTTGCGGCTGAAGATTCACCTGGATCTAATTCATGCATTGATCCCGCTTGGCGTAGCGGTAGCTTGAACGGTTTACCCTGAGATGGCGAGCCAAATCTAGTCTGCCATACTCAATTGAACGCTCAGCTGTTTTAGCCAGCTCAGGGTCGCAAACCACTTAACGTCTGGAGGTTTCTATCCATACATGGCGGGTACGGGCAAGTATGGCGAAACGGTTGATGTGAAGAGAATCCGATTGTTAGAAACAGCAGAGGTAAGTGGCATAAGCAGAGCCAAAATAGCGCTAACGACCTTGAGCCAGGTCACGGATGAGGGGCAAGCGGGTGCGAATGTAGTCGCCGAGCAGATCGACTTCGGTAGAGTTGAGGGCGCGCTCTGCCTTGAATTGACCCAGTAAGCGTTGGATCAAGCTGGAATCGTCTAGGTTGAGCAAGACATTGGACTGTGTGTCTTCCACCGTTGACCAGAGCTGCCGTAGTAGCAGAGGACTCATAAGCGACTCCTTAAGGTTTTCTTTATGTTTTATATAACATACCCAGCTTTCGTTGGGGAAATTGCAGATCACATAAGATGACACAAGAGTTACGAGATACTTAACAATGAGACAAGTATCTTGATTAAACTAGGTTATTTCTATTTGAATAACAGCCTACAATGAACAAAATCAGCCCGTTAGCTGAGAAATGGCTCTGCAAGTGCAGAACTGTTGCTTAGCTAACGGGCTGATGGTTTGGGGAAAATTAATCTTCTCCAGTAGGGGTAGCTGTCTAGAATTAAATATCTAGATCCTTTAGGTTAAGCCGAGGGCCGTAGGTTTCGATAAACTCGCGACGGGGAGCGACGCGATCGCCCATTAGCACCGTAAAAATCCGATCGGCCTCGGCGGCGTCTTCAATTTCTACTCGCTTCAACGTCCGGCTTGCAGGGTTCATGGTAGTTTCCCACAGCTGTTGGGGCATCATTTCCCCCAATCCTTTGAACCGCTGAATTTCGACCTTGGCATTTTCTGGGAAGCCAGCAATAATTTGGTCGCGTTCGCGATCGCTGTAGCAGTAGAAGTGTTGCCGTCCGCGCTCTAGCTTATAGAGAGGGGGGCAGGCAATGTAGACATAGCCTTGGTCTACCATTAGGCGCTGGTAGCGGTAGAAGAACGTGAGCAGCAGCGTCCGGATGTGGGCACCGTCTACGTCGGCATCGGTCATGATGATGATCCGGTGGTAGCGCAGCTGGGTTGGGTCAAACTCTTCACCCTTGATCCCTAGACCCAAGGCGGTAATCAGCGCCTGAATTTCGGTATTTTTGTAGATTTTGGCATCGTCTGTTTTCTCAATGTTGAGAATTTTGCCCCGCAGCGGCAGAATTGCCTGAAAGCGGCGATCGCGTCCCTGTTTGGCACTGCCACCGGCAGAATCCCCTTCCACAATATAAATTTCGGACTCGCTAGGGTCGCGAGAACTACAGTCGGCCAGCTTACCGGGCAACGTAGACGATTCTAAAACCGACTTACGCCGCACCAGCTCTCTGGCTCGGCGGGCGGCCTCGGCGGCATTAAACGCCTGGATCGCCTTTTCTAAAATGGCATCGGCCACGCCAGGTCGGAATTCCAAATATTCCGTGAGCACTTCGCCCACCAGGGAATCGACAATGCCCCGTACTTCGGTGTTGCCAAGCTTGGTTTTGGTTTGTCCTTCAAATTCGGGATCAGGCACTTTCACCGAGATGACGCCCGTTAGCCCTTCGCGGACGTTTTCACCCGCCAGGTTAGACTCACCTTCTTTGAGCTTATTGCGCTTGCGGGCGATCGCATTCATTGTCCGGGTCAGCACCGCCTTTAGCCCTTCTAGATGAGTGCCGCCGTCAATCGTGCGGATATTATTGGCAAAGCCCAGCAGGTTATCGGTATAGGCATCGACACACCACTGAAGCGCCACCTCAATTTCTACGTTATTGCGCTCACCCCGCACGTAGATCACCTCTTCGTGGAGAGGCTGCTTATCTTGGTTCATGTAAGCGATGTATTCTTTGATGCCCCCAGCGTAGTGATAAACTTCCACGCGAGGAGTATCGCTCTTTAACAGCTCCAGTCGGTCATCGGTAAACGTCATCTCTACGCCAGCGTTGAGATACGCCAACTCTTTAAGCCGACCCGACAGCGTCGCGTAGTCAAACTCAATCCCCGTAGAGAAAATTTGGGTATCTGGCTTAAAGCTAACAGAAGTGCCCGTCCGGTCTTCTTTAATCGGCTCGGCGCTCATTTCGCGGGCGGTTTTACCCCGCTCGAACCGCATTCTGTGGGCTTTTTTCTCACGCCAAACGGTGACTTCTACCCATTCGGAAAGCGCATTCACTACCGAGATCCCGACCCCGTGCAGGCCCCCAGAAACCTTGTAGCCCCCTTGCCCAAACTTACCGCCAGCATGGAGAATAGTAAGCACTGTTTCTAATGCCGATTTGCCAGTGCGAGAATGGATACCGACGGGAATGCCCCGACCGTCATCCGTCACGGTGACAGACCCGTCGGCATTCAGAGAGACCTGAATATGTGTACAATATCCAGCGAGCGCCTCGTCAACGGAGTTGTCTACTGCCTCATAGACGAGGTGATGTAATCCTCGCGGCCCCGTGCTGCCAATGTACATCCCTGGCCGCTTGCGAACTGCCTCCAAGCCTTCGAGAACTTGAATTTGTTCGGCATCATAGTTGGTCGTCATGAATGAAACGCTCCCAGGATTGGTCTGAAGCCTTCCTTGACTCCAGCAAAGTCAAATTTTATCAAAATTATAGCACAAAAGGGTCTTAAGACCTTCTAGGCGCTTTTCAAGGAAAGTTTAAGCAGGGGTTGGATTAGACAAAAATTACTTCTAGAATTTGAGGTCTAGACTGCTGCCCCGCCGATCTGAATTGCTTGAAAAACAATACTCTTGTACTAAATCCTCTGCTTCCTATTCTAATCGTTATTTGTGGAGCCACCGCAACTGGCAAATCGGGTTTGGCCTTAAAGCTGGCAAAACGGCTGTCAGGAGTGATTCTCAGCGCTGATTCTCGCCAAGTGTATCGAGATTTTAATATTGGCACAGCCAAGCCCACACCAGAAGAGCAGCGACAAGTTCCCCACCGATTAATTGATATTTGCGATCCTACGGCAACGCTGACCTTGGCAGAGTATCAGCAGCAGGCTCAGTCGCTGATTGCTGACCTGCATAGTGCTGCCTTACCCAGAGCACAGGAGGCCGAACAGGCTTGGCCACCTGAATACACACCTGAGTACATACCTGAACATACACCTGAATACATACCTGAACATACAGATAATGCGCAGGTACCAATGCCGCTGTTGGTGGGTGGGACAGGGCTTTATATTCGCTCGGTAGTGTGCGGTCTGCGGATTCCTCGGGTAGAACCTCAGCCTCAACTGCGATCGCAGCTCACTGCCCTCGGGCAACCGCTATGCTATGCCTTTTTGACCCAGGTTGATGCTGCCTCGGCTGACAAAATCCATCCCCACGATCAGGTGCGGACTCTCCGGGCGCTAGAAGTGTATTACGTTACAGGGCAACCAATTTCGACGCAGCAAGGAGAACAACCGCCTAGCTATCCGATTTTACAGCTTGGGTT
>ENA-ORBV01011231-ORBV01011231.1-microbial-mat-metagenome-genome-assembly--contig:-NODE-11231-length-14128-cov-12.417052_pt1 | contig 14128 bp, 11 predicted proteins | sample MGYA00237777_ERZ505514 | MGnify/ENA primary metagenome ERZ505514 (study PRJEB26160, sample SAMN06269048) | microbial mat metagenome | isolation source: Oligotrophic lake microbial mat | place...
GCGCAGTCCGATGCGCAGCGAACAAGCCAGGCCGCCGCCCCACCCGCGGCGGATGCGACGGTATTCGGCGCGCCCGATACCTCTCCACTCGTGCACGAAGGCATCATCAACGCACCCATCGCCGAAGTCTGGAAGGGCATCTCCACCGCCGACGGTTACAAAATGTGGGGCGTGGCCCAGTGCGAGTACGACCTCCGCGTCGGCGGCCAGATCCGCACGCACTACAGGCCCGACGGCAAGCTGGGCGATGCTGGCACGATCGAACAGGAGATTCTCGCATTCGAACCCGGGCGCATGCTTGCCTTCCGCATCGCCAAGCCCCCCGCAGGCTTCCCCTACAAGGAAGCGTGGAAGGGCACATGGTCCGTCATCACTCTCACCGACCTTGGCGATGGCCGCACCCACATGCGCCTCGCCGGCATGGGCTACACCGCCGACCCCGAGTCTCAGCAGATGCGGAAGTTCTTCCTCTCCGGCAACGAGTACAGCCTCAAGATGGCCCAGTCCCACTTCGACAAGCACGCGCCCGCCCCCTCCGGTCCAGCGCACGCCTCCGATCCCCTCGGCCCCATCGAGCTTCAGGCCATCATCCCCGGCCCGCGCTCCGAAGTCTGGCATCTCTTCACCACCAGCGAAGGCTGGAAGCGGTCCATGGGTGTCAACACCAAGATCGAAGTACGTCCGGGCGGGCCATTCGAACTCTACTTCCGCGACGACGGTGCCGAAGGTCACCGCGGCTCGGAGGGCTGCACCGTCCTCAGCTTCATCCCCGAGGAAATGCTTTCCTTCACTTGGAACGCCCCGCCCAACTACCCCGCCGCCCGTGCCAAGCACACCTGGGTAGTCATCCGCCTCGATGATGCAGGTCCCTCGCAGACCCGCGTCCGTCTGACCCACCTGGGCTTTTCCGGCAACGCCAAATCCGCCCCGGAGCACGCGCAGGAGTGGAAAGAAGTCCGGGCCTACTTCTCCGACGCATGGCCCAAGGTTCTTGAGGCCATGCGGCGAACCGGCGGTCTGGATCACCCTGCGACCCCAAACTGACGCAATGCCGTTCAGACAACGAACGCCATATCCACCGACCCTTCCCACTTTCAGCACCGCACGCTCTCCGCGGCTGTACCATCTCGTAGACTTTCAATCCACGCGGGCAGCCGCGCCAGACCAGTCGCCTGCGCGCCAAACACCCCGCACACCATTCCGTTGGAGATAGAGCATGTTCATGCGTGTTTCGATCGCTGCCGCCGCAGTCCTCATTTCTGCCTGCGGCCTCGCCGCACAAACTACGCCGAATGTGGAAGCGGGCAAACAGGCCGAGCCCCAGCCCGCAACGAAGAAACTTGCCGTCGGCGACCTCGCCCCCGCGCTTCAGGTCGAGTCGTGGATCAAGGGCAATCCCATCACCGGCTTTGAGAAGGGCCGGGTCTATGTCGTCGAGTTCTGGGCCACTTGGTGCGGACCGTGCGTCAAGGCCTTCCCCCACCTCTCCGAACTCCAGACCAAGTACAAGGACAAGGGCGTCAGCATCGTCGGCGTGAACATCTGGGAGCGCGGCGCCAACGACGAGACCTTTACCAAGGTCAAGGACTTTGTCGCCAAGCAGGACGACAAGATGGCCTACACCGTCGCCTACGACGGCACAGCCAAGGCCATGACCAAGAACTACATGGAAGCTGCGGGCCGCGGCGGAATTCCCTCTGCGTTCATCGTCGACAAGCAGGGCAAGATCGCCTGGATGGGCCACCCCGCCAGCATGGACTCCGCCCTCGAGGGAATCGTCGCGGGCACCTGGGATGTCGCCAAGGCCAAGGCCGAGGCCGATGCCGAAGCCGCCGTCCAGAAGGCATTGAACGACAATCGCAACAGCCCCGCCGACATGCTCGCCGCGCTCGATAAGGTCGAAAGGGAAATGCCCGCCGCCAAGACTCAGATCGACGAGTCCCGCTGGCAGATCCACCTCATGAACGGCGAGCCCGCCAAGGCCCTCCCGATCATGCGCACGCAGATCGATGCGGCCATGACCAAGAAGGACCCCCAGCTCCTCAACCGCTTCGCGTGGCTGATGGTCGACCCCGATGGCCCCTTCACCGCCGAGTCCCGCGATCTCGATCTCGCAAAGAAGGCCGCCGACAAGGCCGTCGAGCTGACCGAGAACAAGGACGGCACCATCATCGATACCCTCGCCCGCATCCACTTCATCAAGGGCGACATCGACAAGGCCATCGAGCTTCAGACCAAGGCCATCGAACTCGTCCCCGCCGATCAGAAGGCCCAGCTCCAGCCCGCGCTCGATGAGTACAAAGCCGCCAAGAAGGGCGGCTGATCCCCGCCTGTCGGCAATCTCCCCATTCTGAATCGCGACCACGACGACCCCGGCGCCTCAGGCCAGGGGTCGTTTTCTTTCATACGCTACCTTGGCGCGGGCGGTGCAAGCACCGACAGATACCGCTCCCACGGACCTACATCCGCCTTGAGCTGATACGCCATCGCCTTGCACACCTGCGCGATGTGATTCAGATCATGCACCACCCACGTCGCCAGCAACTGCGACACCGTCACCACGCCAAGCGCCGGGTGGCGGCCCGTCTTCGCAAGCTCCGCCGCGCCCAGATTCCTGGCGCGTAGCGCAGACAGCGAGTCGCGCCGGTGCGACTCGAAGGACTCGAGCAGTTCTTCAAGCGACAATCGCAGCAGGGCCTTGTGCCCGGCGCGATCGAATGAACCAAACGGCTCCGACTCGCCGTGTGCAAGGATGTGAGTCAGCCGCGGGATCCAATCGGTCTGCTCGCCATAAATAAGGTGCGCGATGACTTCGCGGGCCGTCCAAGTGTCCGCGCCATATGGACGTTCGACCAGCTGCGCCGTCGCGCCTGCCAGCAAAGTGTGAAGCACCCGCGGCGTACGCTCAAGCGCGGCGATGCCTTGTACCAGGTCAAATGCGTCGGTTGGGTTCATGGCTGGCGCTCCCAAAGGTCGGACCTTGCGGTGAGTGTACGGATGCGGACCTCAGGCACATCGTTCACGAAGTACACAAGACCGACCGCAGCAGCCCGGTCACTTCGCGCGGGTGCGACAGATTCAGCACGTGCGAACCGCCCGGCACCACCACCGTTGGCTCCACGCACCGAAGCGGAATGACCCAGTCGCAGTCGCCGTGGATGTGATGCACCGGTGCCGCGACGTCCTCCGCGCCCGGCCACTCCATGATCGCCCGCGCCCCCCAACGCAGCAGCGGCACCGGCACCTGCGACACCATCTCGCTCAGCAGCTTGCGATCCGCCGGGCCGATCCCTCCGCCGCGACCGCAAACCATCGGCGCAAGACCCAGTGACCATCCCACCACCACCGATGGAATCTCCCGTCCGAGCCGCTCCGCCCAGTGCAGCGGCCCGCACACCGCCGCGGGAGAACGGCAACTCGCAATCAGCACCACCGCGCGAGATTTTAGATGCCTCGACATCTCCAGCGCAAGCATCCCCCCAAGCGACAGCCCACCCAACACCACAGGCCCACGCTCCACCGCGTCAACACTCGCCGCCAGCCGCTCCGCATAATGCGCCAGAGACTCGCCCCGCTCAGGCTCAAGCCACTCCGGCACAATCACATCCGGAAACTCCTCACGCTGGCGATAGAACAGCCGCGAATCGACACCGAGCCCCGGCACCAGCACAAGCCGCGGCCGGATTCGTGCATCAGCCGCGTTCACTCAATGATCCCCGCCGGAATCTCGCGGCAGGGCGGCGTGCCCTCTTCGAGATCCAACACCACCCACTTGCTCAACCGCTCCCGATCCTGATCCGTCAGTTCAAGCGATCCCTCCACACGATCATCACCGACAGTGACTCGAACCAGATCGTGACTCCGCAGGGCCCGCACCTCCAGCGTTCGCGGCACGTGCTGCACCCCCCGCTCATCCCGGGGGAACTCGAATGCGACCCGAGCCTCAATGAACAGCAAACGCCCGCTCGCAGTTCGGATCACGGCCCCCGACCACTCCGCATCAAATGCATCGCTATCGCCGCCCACGATGCGGCCCGCCTGCGCCTCGACCTCATAGACGAAGACCTCATCCGAATCCGCGGCGTTCCGACGAAGCCGCGCCGCCATCGCTTCCATCACGCGGCGGTACCGCTTCCGCCCCGAGGCCAGCAGCAGGCCGCCCCCGCCGAGCACGATCCCCGGCAGCAGCAGCGCCGCTCCGCCGACAGGGCTCGATGACATCATCCGCAGGCCCGCCGCGGCGAACACAGCACCAAGCGCACCCACGCACAGCGGCAACGTCGGTGATGCGCCGTGCGTTTCGTAGTCCGCCGCCTGCGCCTCGATCGCCGCGCGATCCTCAGCATCCATCGCTTCTTGCCGCACCGTCATCGACATGCCGCGGCCCTTTACCACTCACCACTCACTGTCCACTGTCCACTACTCACTCCCCCAACTTCTCACCGATAAACGCCGCAACCTTGTCGATCGCCATGCGCTCCTGTGTGCCCGTGTCGCGGTCGCGCACCGTCACAGTCTGATCGGTCGCCGTCTGCCCGTCGATCGTGAAGCAGTACGGGCACCCCGCCTCATCCATGCGCGCATACCGCTTGCCGATCGACTGCTTCGCATCGTTCTCGATGAGCCCCTGCCGACCAAACTTCCTGCTCAGCTCGCCGTGCAGCGCCTCGGCCTTCTCCGGCATCCCGTCCTTGTTCACCAGCGGGAAAACCGCGGCCTTGATCGGCGCGATCCGCGGATGGAACTTCATGAACTCCGGGCTCGGCCGCGCCGCATCCACCGTATATGCCTCGCAGATCAGCGCGAGCACACCCCGGTCAAGCCCCGCCGCGGGCTCGATGCAGTGCGGCAGATACCGCTCGCCCTTCTTCGAACCATTCGGCAACAACTCGCCGCGCTCCTGATCAAAGTAGTCGAGCTTGATGCCTGAGTGCTTCTGGTGCTGCGCCAGGTCGAAGTTGCCGCGATGCGCTACGCCCTCAAGCTCCCCATATCCCGGCGCAGTGAACGGGAAGCGATACTCAACATCGCACGTGCCCGTCGAGTAGTGCGACAGCTCATCCTTGTCATGCTCGCGCAGGATCAGGTTGTCGCTCGCCAGCCCGATCGACCGCCACCAGTCCATGCGGAACTCGCGCCAGAACGCGTACCACGCCTGCGACTCATCGGGGTGGCAGAAGAACTCAAGCTCCGCCTGCTCAAACTCTCGCGACCGGAACGTGAAGTTCCGCGGCGTCACCTCGTTGCGAAAGCTACGCCCCGTGTTGCCGATGCCAAACGGCATCTTGACGCGCGTGGTATCAACGACATTCTTGAACTGCACAAAGATGCCCTGCGCCGTTTCCGGGCGCAGGTAGACCTTCGCGTCCTCATTGAAGACCGCGCCAGTGTACGAGAAGAACATGAGGTTAAACTGCTTTGGTTCGGTCAGGTGCCCAGCTTTGCCGGTGAATGGCGAAGGAATTTCAAGCGGATTTGACTGAAGGGCATCGACAGGAATCGCGAAGACGCGTCCAAAGTGTGTTGTGCCGGAACTATCTCGCACAGTCACATCCATCACATTGGGCGATTCACTTGGCGTGGCCGTCGTAAGCTCAAGCGGCTTGATCAGCTTGGGCTGCTCCATGAGTTGAGCAACAGCTTCGCCAGCAGTGCTGGCTACAACCGTGCGCAGCGGTACGGTGAAGCCGTTCGAAGTTACCTTTACGCCTTTTCCAATATCAATGAACAATCCCTGCAGATGATCCGCCCGAAAGCGCTGCTTCGTTTCCTTGTCATCCACCATCGGGTCGTTAAAGCCCCCAATGTGCCCACTCGCCTCCCACACTTTTGGGTGCTGAATGATGCACGTCTCCACAGGCACACACCGAACCGCCTCGCCATTGGGCCCCTTCCGCCCCCACGCCGGGTGCATGATCATGTCCTGCCACCACGCCTCTCGCAGGTTCCGCTTCATCAGCGTCCCCAGCGGGCCGTAATCCCAGAACCCGTTGATTCCGCCATAGATCTCGCTCGCCTGATAGATGAACCCGCGCCGCTTGCACAGCGACATGATCGCATCCATCGACTTCTTGCCGACGATCGGCGCGGCATCCTGCTTGGAGAGATCAGTGGGCTGCAAGGGAGGCGATGCTTCTGCGGACATGGAAATGCTCTCGTTTCTTCAGGCTTGGGCGTCGTCAACACCGGATCGGCCCGCAGTATAGGGACCCCGCGACGGTCCCCTTCATCCCGCTCACCCACGCACTCCACCAACGAAAAAGGCCCCAGGACTCAGCGTCCCGGGGCCTTGGATTCCATACCTTCAATCCGCAGCCTTACTCGCCGCAGCCCGCAAACCACGCGCTCAGGAACGCGAAGATGTCCGGCACCGAGATGCCGCCACCATCAAAGTCCGCCGATGCACTCTGCGCAAACCATCCGCTCAGGAACGCGAAGATATCGGGCACAAGCACCGCGCCGTTCTGGTCATAGTCCGCGCGGCAGCACGGCTGCGTGTTGTTGCCCTGCTCGTTGCACGGCGTGCCCGCTCCGCGATAGTTCCCGCCCTGCGTCGTGCACGCATCGCTGGCGATCACCACACAGATCGACCCGATGCAGCACGCGCCGGTCTCCGGAGCACACGTCCCGCCGCCGCAGACCGATCCGATCCCTTCAAACGAGCCGCCCTGCAATGTGCAATCAGCAGCGGTGATCACCGTGCAAGAATCGCCTACGCAGCAGGCCCCCATCGCCACATCGCACAGGCCGATGTCGCACGCCACGCCGATGTCCTGGAACTCGCCGCCCATCGTCGAGCAGTCGTTCGCCGTAATCACTTGGCACGAGCCATCGCCAAAGCAGCAGGCGCCCGTTGGCTGGGGGCAGGGGCTGGGCGAGCACGTCGTATCCGCCCCCTGGAACTCGCCTCCCTCCAGTGCGCATTGGCCCTCGGAGATCACAAAGCAGAACGACGAACCCGGATAGCAGCACGCGCCCGAGGGCCCAGGGCAGTTCGCCGTGGCGCACGTCGTCCCAAAGCCCTGGAAGATGCCACCCTCCAGTTCACACTGGGCCTGCGAGAGGACAAAGCAGAACGTGTTGCTCGGATAGCAGCACGCGCCCGTCGGCTGTGCGCAGGGGTTCGGGGAGCACTCCCCACCACTTGTCCACGTCCCGGTGCACGCCGCCTGCGTGGTCACCGTGCAAACGCCCGAGATGCAGCACGCGCCGGTCGCCGCTCCGGGGTTCGTGCCCACAAACACATCATCGACGTACCAATTCTGAGCCGTCGAAACCACGCCCACCACGCGGAACTGAACCCGGCACTCATCGTGAAGGTCGACACCCGACAGCGTGTGCTGATACTGCGTGTACGTCGAATCATCCGTCCCATCGGAAGTCAGCGTGTTCTTCACCACCCAGCGAAGCTGGTTGGTCCAAACCTCCACAACCAGCTGCCCGCCCGCCGGAACGCCGCGCTTCTGCGCCGAGTACCGCAGGATCGGGTTGCTCGCCCCGGCCATCAGGATGAAGTGCGTCCGGATCTCATCGGTCTGGTACGTGCCGCTGCCCGATGCGTTGAGCTGCAGCGAGTTGGGCGCGGTCGGCTCGTTCACGCCCGCGTTGCTCACCGAAGCGCCGCGGTTGTACACCCACAGGTTCGTGTTCAACGCCGTCGACGGGAACGCGTCGGAGAACGGCCGAGGCACCGAAGCCGGCTGCACGGTCAGGCAGCCCGTCGGCCGCGTATCGGCATACGACGCGATTCCCCCCGCCTCGCACGCAGAGAACGAAGTCAAAACGCCGCTGCAACCCCCAAGCCCCGCACACATGATCTGGCATGGGGTGCACGAAGTGTTGCAGTGCTGAGCGCTGAAGTTGTGGCCCACCTCGTGCGCAACCACCGCCCGACGCTGCGCAACATTGCTCAGCCGCCGCGAAAGGCCGTACCGATTAGTGGTGCACACCACACTCAGGTACGCAATCCCCAGGACTCCGCTGTCCATGGCGCGCCCGGTCATCAGGTGCACAAGGTCACGCCGGATTGGCGTATACAGCGACCCACCCCATGTCGTCGCAAGCTGCGTCAGCAGTGCGCCCGAATCCGATCCAGAGTATGGATCGGCCGAAGCGCTGCGGATGATGATCGTCGTGATCTCCATCGTCACACCCGTGTTGATCTCATAGATCCCTTCCACGGAGTTCATCGTGCTCTCGATGTCGTTGACGCTGTTCACTACGCTCGAGCCGTTGGTCGTGAAAAACTCAAAGTCCCCATCAATCGCGATCTCGACGATCTTGCTCGCCGTCCCGCGAAGCATCAGCCCCGGCTCTTCTTCCTCGGCCTGCCCGGCTGGCACAATCGCGCCACCGCACACGCCGCCGGTGTCGATCACATCGAGCGCGCTGTACACAACGTGCGAGCCTTCCGCCGCGGCGGGGTTCACAACCGAGTACGGCTGAATGCCGTAGATCGATCCGTCATCAAACCGCACGATCAGTTCCGCGCCGTCATTTACCAGAGCGCCACGCACCGACGATCCAGGATGCCCGCGAACCTCGCCCTTCATCGTCCGGATCGCCGGTGCCTCAACGTCCCGAAGCATTCCATCCTCGCCCTGCACCATGACCCGGAAGTAATCCGATCGCAGCGAGTACGGCTGGAGATCGAGCACGAATGCCCGTCCATCCAGAGTCACTTCCACAGACCACGGCTGAATGTTCTCTTCCGGCACTCCAAACGTCTGCACCGTATACCGGCTGACGTTCAATCCTTCGACAACCGCGGGATCAACCGCGGGCTGAGCGACCACGACCTGGCCTCCCGGGGCAGCAGCCTGCTGTGCAGCTATCGCCGCCTGCAAACCCATACACCCAAGGGCCAACGACACCACGCACGCCACATTCCTGGTCATCGCACGCTACTCCTTAACGGGTGGTCACGGTCACCAGCCCGATGTTCTGGCGAACTTCGTTGTTCGGCCCAAAGCCCCGTCCGGTTGCCTCAATGAGGTCATCGGACGCGGAAAGGTCGAGCAACCAGCCACCATTCTGGCCGCTCAGGCAGTGAATCAAACGTCTCTTGTGATACAGCAGAGGGCAGAGTGCGACACACGGATGCCGCACTGAAAGAGTACCCGCGCGATTCGCCGCCGCAACCCTTTATTGCGAACGGATTCCAGCCAATTGCCCCCGGTAAACCCCCATCTTTCACAACCTTCCCACCTCTTCTCTGGTGGCACTGCTCTCCACAGCAGTGCCTCAACACAAGGTCTCGAAAACAGTCCCGCCAACCTCACCCTGACCTGCCGCCGCCGCTTCTCGGACGCTCCCAGCCAGCTCGCCGCCCCCTTCGAGTCCTCGCCCCTTCCGGTTACCATGCCCCTCGCACGCTCCCTCCCACGGAACCCCCATGGCCAGACTCCACGAGTATCAGGGCAAAGCCATCCTCCGCCAGCACGGCCTCTCCACGCCCCGCGGCGGCCCCGCAGCCTCCCCCGACGAAGCCGCCCAGCTTTCGACCTCCCTCAACTGCCCCGTCGTCCTCAAGATCCAAGCCTGGACCACCGGCCGCGCAGCCATCGGTGGCGTCGCCTTTGCCGATACCCCCGCGCAGGCCCGCGAACACGCCGCGCGCCTGCTCAAAATGTCCGTCGGCGCGTTCCCCGTCACCCACATCATCGTCGAAGAAAAGCTCCCGCTCGCGCGAGAACTCTTCGTCTCGCTCTCGATCGATGATCGTGCCCGCGCCCCCATGATCCTCCTCTCCCTCACCGGCGGCACCGGCATCGAAGAACGCGCCGGCCAGGTCGCACGCATCCCCTGCTCCCCCACCGATGGCCCAGACTCCGCGGCCCTCGCCCGCGCGCTCAACGCAAGCGACCTCACCGACACCCAGCGAGGTCAGGTCGCCGCGGCCGTCAAATCAGTCTTCAACGTCGCCCGCGCCACCGAGGCCCGCAGCGTTGAAATCAATCCCCTCGCCTTCACCACCGATGGTCGCCTCGTCGCCGCCGATTGCCGCATGACCATTGATGACTACGCCATCGGCGCGGGCCGCCACCCCGAGCTCGGCATCGAGATCGCCCGCGAGCTCGACCACCCCCCCACCGAACTCGAACGCATCGCCTACCGCGTCGAGCAGGAGGACCATCGCGGCACGTTCTACTTCGCGCAGATGAACTCCGCCGCGGCCGAGGGCTCCAAGGGCCTCATCGGTTTGCACGGCGCGGGCGGTGGCGGCAGCATGATGTCCATGGATGCCATCACCAACGAAGGCTTCACCATCGCCAACTTCTGCGACACCTCCGGCAACCCTTCTCCCGCCAAGGTCTACCGCGCAGCACGCATCATCCTGCAGCAGCCCGGCCTCATCGGCTACTTCGGCTCCGGCTCCGGCGTCGCAAACCAGGAGCAGTACTGGAGTGCGTACGGACTCGCCAAGGCCTTCTGGGAACTCGAACTCAGCATCCCCGCCGTCATCCGCCTCGGCGGCAACACCGAGGACCGCGCGGCGGACATTCTGCACTCCGCGTGCAAGGGCCTCCCCGCCACCGTCGAGTGCTACAAGAAGAACGACCCACCCGCGCGCATCGCCGCCCGCTTCGCCGAACTGGTTTCTGCCTCTTGCAATCCACAATCCAAAATCCAAAATCCAAAATCGATTTGGTCACCTCGCTCCCCACGCCGCCCCTCCTTCGTCGGTGCACCCTCCTCCCCTTCCTTCGCCATCAAATCGGGCACCGTCTGGATCAACCCCGAAGCCTGGAAGACCCACGCCCCCGCAATCATCTCGCGCTCAAACGGCCTCCTCCGCGACAACAACGGCAGGCCCGCCCTCACCTGCACCGCGGATGAGTTCCTCGCCAAGGACAGCGACATGATCGCCTCCGAGGTCGAGTGCCGCCGAGACGGGATCGAGGGCGACGGGGGGGTGTTCGTGGTGCTCGACATTCCAGGCCTCAACTGAATCCGTGCCCATGGAGAGCGCTTCAATGTCCCCAGGCACTTCCAACTGCCCAAGATGCGGCTACGAGATCGGAGTCCTCGGCGCGGCCAAGTGCTCAGAGTGCGGACTCGATGTCCAGTGGGTTCCTGTTGGCAGCGGATGGCTTCAGTCGAAGCTCCACTGGATCGTGGTTCTGCTGGTGATGCTCGCGCTCGGGAATGCGACCTTGCTGCTTCTGACGGTGAGTTGCCTCGACGCGAAACAGGAGGCGCACGCCGCCCGACGGACTGCTTCCTCAGGCCAAATGGACCTGATCCAATATCGCTTCCAAGTGATGAACAGGTGGACGCAAGGAGACAAAGCACCCCAGACCTTACCACCTGACACTCCCGCCCTACCCGTCCCAACAATCTCAGAACTCACCCTCGACCGACTACTCCGCGTCCTGAAGCAAAACTGGTTCGCGGCTGGCTGGCTCACCTTCGCCGCACTTCTATCAGCCGGCACCGCGTGCTTCGTAGAGGTCCCGAGCCGCCGTGCGGTGCGGGCGACAAGGCGTCGAGAGATTATCGCAGTTTTGCTCGCGGCTTTGGCAACGACTCTCCTCGGCGTTATGATCGGCGTGGGTGCAACAGGCTGAGCGCACAAGTTCATATCAGCAGTTCGCCGTTCACTCGGATTGGGCAAAGCCCAGAACCTCGTGTAGAATCAAGGCATGTCGCTCAACATCCGAGCCCACTTCGATGGTGAGTTCATCGTCCCCGATGAGCCGGTAGATCTCCCAATCAATGAGCCGCTGAATCTCGAAGTGACGCCCGGCGCCAAAACCTCGTCGAACGGGTCGGCAGATGTCGATCCGGCCCTCATCCAGGCCCGCAGGAGCCGTCTAAAGGCCAGCGCTGGCCGTATCAAAGTGCCTGTCCCGTCCGATGAAGCCCTCCGATGCGAAAACCTGTACGATGACCGTGTGTGAGAGCTCTCCTCGATGCCAACGTCCTGCTCCGCCACGCCAACAACGCTGACCCCCGGCAGCACCCGGTCACCGCCGCGCTTGATGGACTCCTAACTCGCGGCATCGAACTGTGTATCTGCTCCCAGAATGTGCTCGAGCTTTGGGCGCTGGCCACTCGCCCCACTGCCGCTAACGGGCTGGGGCGCGAGCCTCAACAGTTCAGGCCGGAGCTCGATCAACTCATCGCTGCATTCACGATCCTCCCCGATCCGCCCGACCTGCTGTCGATCTGGCTGGAGCTGTGCACGAAGCACGCTGTTCGCGGCCGCCAATGCTACGACGCCCGGCTTGTCGCACTCATGACCGCGACCGACACCCGCACGCTTGTCACACTTAATGCCTCTGACTTCACACGGTACCCAATGCTCGAGCTGATCGTGCCGGGGACTTGACCTGACCGTCACATCATCGGATGCAACCTTCACATGGCAATCCTCCTCGACTCCTCCTCCCGCGTCATCGTCCAGGGCATCACCGGCCGCGAGGGCCAGGCCCGCACACGCCTCATGCTCGACTACGGCACCAACGTCATCGGCGGCGTCACGCCCGGCAAGGGTGGCACCTCTGTCTTCGGCCTCCCCGTCTTCAACTCCTGCGCCGATGCAGCCAAGGGCCTCGGCCAGATTGATGTCTCCGTGCTCTTCGTCCCCGCCCTTGGCATGAAGCAGGCCGCGATCGACGCCTTCAACGCCGGCGTCAAGCTCGCCATCCTCGTCGCCGACCGTGTCCCGGTCTGGGACGCGATGGAGATCGCCGCCTCCGCCAAGGCGAACAACGCGCACTTCGTCGGCCCCAACACGCTCGGCATCGCCAGCCCCGGCAAGGCCGTTGTCGGCATGATCGGCGGCCGCGCCGAATCCGCCCGCGAATGGTTCAAGCCTCCGCAGAGCGGGCCGAAGGGTACCGGCGTCGGAATCATCTCCCGCTCCGGCGGCATGTCCTCCTCAACCGCCTACTACTGCGGCCAGGCCGGAGTCCGCATCAGCTCCATCGTCCATGTCGGCGGCGATGCCGTGCTCGGCCTACGCATCCCCGAGGTCGCGCTCATGTTCGAGGACGACCCCGCGACCGACGCCATCGTCATCTTCGGCGAGATCGGCGGCTCACAGGAAGAGGACCTCGCCGCGCTCATCACCTCCGGCAAGCTCACCAAACCCGTCATCGCCTACATCGGCGGTAAAGCCGCAAAGGCCGGCACCCGCTTCAGCCACGCCGGCGCAATCATTGAGGGCAACGTCGGCACCCACGCCGGCAAAGTCGCCGCGCTCCGCGATGCCGGCGCAACCGTCGTCGATTCCTTCGGCGAGCTCCCCGCCGCCGTCGCAAGCCTCCTCCGCGCACGCAACTCCCGCTCGCTGATGTCCGACGCCGAACGCAAGGCCGTCTGGACAACCGCGATCACCAACATCGAGCCCAACAAAGTCGCAGTCCGCGGCCACGATATCGCCTCGCTCATGGGCAACACCTCCTTCGGCGCAGCGGTCTACCTCATCCTCACCGGCAACCTTCCCGACGAGAGAACCGGCCGCCTCATGGACGCGATCCTTGTCTCCAGCATCGACCACGGCGCAACGCCCCCCTCCTGCCTCGCCGCGCGAACCGTCGCCAGCACCGGCGCATCGCTCAGCCAATCCGTCGCCGCAGGGATCATGTCGATCAACAAGCACCACGGCGGCGCGATCGAAGACTGCGCACGCTACCTTGGATCGATCATCAAGCTGTCGCGAGACACCAATCGCCCTCTCGATGAACTCGCCACCGCCGAAGTCGCTCGCATCAAAGCCTCCGGCGACCGCATCAGCGGCTTCGGCCACCGCATCCACACCAAGGACCCGCGCACTGCGCGGCTCTTCGAGCTTGCCGCCGCGGCGGGGCTGGGCGACACCTCACCCCACATCGCCGCCGCCCGCGCCATCGAACGCGCCTTCGCCGCCATTGGCAAGCCACTCCCCATCAACGTCGACGGCGCAATCGGCGCGATCCTCGCCGACCTCGGTCTCGACCCGAGAGTGTTCAATGGCATCTTCATGATCGCCCGAACACCCGGCCTTGTCGCGCACGTCATCGAAGAGCAGACCCGCGAAAAGCCCATGCGCCGCATCGACCCGGTGAACCACTGTCTCTTATACACATCTCCGAGCCCACGAGACTAAGGCGAATCTCGTATGCCGTCTTCTGCTTGAAAA
>ENA-ORBV01011234-ORBV01011234.1-microbial-mat-metagenome-genome-assembly--contig:-NODE-11234-length-14127-cov-6.605694_pt1 | contig 14127 bp, 15 predicted proteins | sample MGYA00237777_ERZ505514 | MGnify/ENA primary metagenome ERZ505514 (study PRJEB26160, sample SAMN06269048) | microbial mat metagenome | isolation source: Oligotrophic lake microbial mat | place...
GCGCCGTGAAGTCGTCGCCCCGGAGGTTCTCGCGCACCAGATGCCGCGCGAAGACCCGCAGGGCCGTAAGTTTCCGCGCCAAGCTGGCCACGGCGAAATCCGCCAGGCTCAGCGCCTGCAACCACCCGCCGGCCTGTGCCGCCGTGACCCCGCGCCAATCCTTGACGCCCTGCCGCGCGAGCCACGCCGCGCCTTGGTCGAGATCGCGTTGGTAGTTCTCCCGCGTATGCCGCGAGAGCCCGCGCTCGAGGTCGATATAGGCGATGAAGCCGTCGATATCGCCCGCAAACGCCCCCGGCGCCCGACTTAACGCCAGCGAGCGGGAGGACGTTGAACGAGCCATTAGCGGAGACTGCCCGGCTCGAGCCCCAAGTCAAAGCGCCCGGCAACGGGGATAAAAAAACCAAGGCCCGTAGCCTTGGTTTTGCTTCGCCGGGCCGTCGCGTCCTTGGCGACTCAATAGCGTCGGCGCATTGGAGGACGCGGCAACGGATTGGCCTCCTTCATGCGGAAAGTGATGCGCGCCTTCTCCAAGTCGTAGGGGCTCATCTCCATCTTCACATTGTCGCCGGCGGCGATCTTGATGAAATTCTTGCGGAGCTTGCCCGAAATATGGGCGAGCACCACGTGGCCGTTGGCCAACTGCACTTTGAACATCGTGCCCGGTAGCACGACCATCACCTTGCCCTCGACTTCGATCGCGTCGTTCTCAGCCATGATTGACGCGGGATTCGCGGAGGGGACAGGTGGACATCATAAATCGGTGCGGTTTGACTGCGTAAAGCACACTTGTAAGCCGGATTGCCCCCGCCTAAGTCAAGGATTTCCTCCGTCGTGTCCTCCATGGTTTCCCCTCGTCCCACACCGCCAGACTGCCCGTTTGAGAAGCGCCATCCCTCCCAACTGGTGCGCGACGATGCGTTCTACATGAGCCTCGCCTATAACCAGGCGATCGACGCATGGCGCGAAGACGAGGTGCCCGTCGGCGCCATCATCGAGTTCGGCGGCGAAATCATCGGCGCGGCGCACAACACCGTGGAAAGCGCGCGCGATCCCACCGCCCACGCCGAGATGCTCGCGATCACCCAAGCCGCTTCCAAGCTTGGCAACTGGCGCCTCGAAGGCGCGACGCTTTACGTCACCAAGGAACCGTGCCCGATGTGCTCCGGCGCGACGCTGATGTCGCGCTTGAAACGCGTCTGCTACGCCGTGCCCGACCCGAAGATGGGCTGCCTCGGCGGCGCGACCAACCTCAACGACCTTCCCCGCGTGAACCATCGTTTCGAACTCACCGCCGGCGGCGTCCTCGAGCCGGAGTGCCGCGAATTGTTGCGGGCTTTTTTTCGCGCCAAGCGTCTCTCCGATCCCGTAGGCGAAAGTTGACGCACCCCGGCACCGGTGCATCTCTTGGCGGTCCATTCTTCCGTTCAGCATCCTAGAAATTCAAAAACACATCCACCATGGCTTACACGCTCCCTCCCCTCCCATACGCCCTCGACGCCCTCGTCCCGCACATCGATGCCAAGACGATGGAAATCCACCACGGCAAGCACCACCAGGCCTACATCACCAACGCCAACAATCTCCTGAAGGATCACGCCGACCTCGCCGCGCACGACGTCAACGCGCTCATCGCCGACCTCTCCAAAGTGCCCGAGGCCATCCGCGGCGGCATCCGCAACAACGCGGGCGGCCACAGCAATCACGCTTTCTTCTGGGCCATCCTCGGCCCCGGCAAGGGCGGCGCCGCCAAGGGCACCCTCGCCGCCGCCATCGAGGCTCAACTCGGCGGCTTCGCCAAGTTCAAGGAAGACTTCGCCAAGGCCGGCGCCACCCGTTTCGGCTCCGGCTGGGCTTGGCTCTACGTCACCGCCGACAAGAAACTCGCCGTCGGCTCGACCGCCAACCAAGACAGCCCGCTCATGGGCAAGGCCGTCGCCGGCATCGAGGGCAAGCCCGTCCTCGCCTTGGACGTCTGGGAGCACGCCTATTATCTCAACTACCAGAACCGTCGGCCCGATTACATCGCCGCCTTCTGGAACGTCGTTGACTGGGACGCCGCCGAGGCGAACTACGTCGCCGCCATGAAGTAACCTTGCCACCGGTTAAGACAGAAAAGCCGCACCGTTTCCGGTGCGGCTTTTTTTCGGCCTGCGGCGGCGACTCCGCACGCTACGGGGCCCAGACGTTGGCGTTCAAGGTCGAGCCCAAGCTCGTCGGGCTGATCGGCGTGCTCTTGCCCGTCTCGGTGTCGAGGATGCACACCCGGCTCGCGGTCGCCGTGCGCGCGGTGTAGACGAGATGCCGGCCATCGGGGAGCCAGTTTGGCTCCACACCGTCGAACGGCGCCTTCGAAACCTGCTCGCTCGCCCGCTTGGAGAAATCGTAGACCGCGATCTGGAAATTTCTCCCTACACGGATCGTGAAGGCGATCTTGTTGGGGTTGGTCCGGCTCCAATCCGGCTCCGCACAGTAGCTGCTGATTCCAGAGGTCAAGCGGGTCGGCGCACCGCCGTTGACCGGCATGGTGTAAAGTTGCGGACCCGGCTCGCTCGTGAAGACGAGCCGCGTGCCGTCGGGCGAGAAACACGGCGAGGATTTCACCGCATCGGAGCGGGTCTTGCGGGATACGCCCCGGCCCTGCGCGTTGCTGACGTAGACCTCCGGCGTGCCCTCGCCGCTGAGGATCATGGCCACTTGCTGACCGTTCGGGCTGAAGCGCGCGCCGCTGTTGGTGCCCTTGAAGCTCACGAACGTCGTCCGCTGAAGGGTTCCGAGATCGAGGCTGAAAATATCCGGAAAGCCCGATTTGTAGAAACTGGTGTAGAGCAACCGCGAACCGTCCGGCGACCAGCGCGGGCTCATGGAGATCGAGTTGTCCCGGGTGATCTGCTTCACCTCGCCGAACATCAGGTCGCCGGTGTAGATTTCTTTCTTGCCGGTGCGCTCGTTGATGAAGGCGAGCTTGGCCGCGAAGTAACCGCGCAGACCGAGACCGTTGGTCTTGGCGACCGCGACGTCGGCGGCGCGCAGCAGGGCGTTGCGGGCGCTCGCCCCCGTCACGACTTCGGATGCGACCGCGGTGCCGCTCGGGGATCGCGTGATGTCGACCCGCACCTGCGTCGGCGTGACGGCGCTAAACTTGATGTCGAAGGCGTGGCCGCTGGCGACGAGCCGGTAACGTCCGTGGGTGCCGAAGGCCTGGAGCGCGAGGGCGTTTAACTCGGGCGTGTTGGCCGAAACGCGGACCGGAAGGGTTTTGTTTTCGGACAACACCTCGACGGTGCCGATGTCGCGCTGGGCGTGGAGCGACACGGCGGCCGCGAGGACAATGAGGGAAAGACGCAGAATTTTGTGCATGAGGAAAATTTAGGGAGATTACGCGAAGGGGATTTCTATTTGCGCGCCGCGCCGCCTTAACAACTCTTATTTGCTAGCCTTCCCATTCCCGTGACCGCCGACGAAATCAAAGCCCACTTGCAGCAGGTAAAATATCCCGGCTTTAGCCGCGACATCGTCTCGTTCGGCCTCGTCCGCTCGGCCGCGCTCGTCGACGGCACCGCCAAGGTGGCCCTCGCGCTCACGACCAGCGACCCGAAGATCCCGCTCCATCTCAAATCCGAGGTCGAGAAATGCCTCCTCGCCCTTCCCGCCGTCCGCGACGTGATCATCGACATCTCGGTCCAGCCTGCGCGCACCGCCACACCGGCCAACGGCCCCGGCAATCTCCCCGGTGCCGGCGGCGCCCCTAAGACCGCCCGCTACGCCGTCGCCATCGCCTCGGGCAAGGGTGGCGTCGGTAAGAGCACCTTCGCCGTGAATCTTGCCTGCGCCCTCGCCCAAATTCTTACCGGGCAGGGCCGCCCGGGCCGCGTCGGCCTCATGGATTGCGATATTTACGGCCCCAGCGTGCCGTTGATGATGGGCCTTCAGGGTCGCCCCGAGGTTGAGGGCGACGGTTCCGCCTCAATGTTGATCCCGATGGAGCGCCACGGCGTGAAAGTCATGAGCATGGGCTTCCTCGTGGATGACAACACCCCCGTCGTCTGGCGCGGCCCGATGATCATGAAGACGATCCAGCAGTTCGTCCAAAATGTGAAATGGGGCGAGCTCGACGTGCTCCTTGTCGATCTGCCCCCCGGCACCGGCGACGCCCAACTCTCCCTCGTGCAGACGCTCCCGCTCGACGGGGCCGTGCTCGTGACCACCCCGCAACCCGCCGCGACCAACGTCGCCCGCAAGGGCGGCCTCATGTTCCAAAAGGTCAACGTTCCCCTCCTTGGTGTCGCCGAAAACATGAGCTATTTCATGGATCCCGCCGGCCAAAAACATACGCTCTTCGGCTCGGGCGGCGGCATCGTCACCGCCGAAAAGCTCGGAACCTCGCTCCTCGGCCAAGTGCCGCTCATCCCGGAAATCCGCGCCGGCGGCGACAGCGGCGAACCCGTGGTGGTCAGCGATCCCACCGGCACCGCCGGCAGAATTTTCCGAGAAATCGCCGAAACGCTGCTCGTCCGCTTGGCCAAACCGATGCCGGGACGGATGTAACATTTCGGCGACATCGCGGGCATTGACAGGCCAAACGCCGTCGCTCTCATTTTCGCAGCCTTCCGAACCGCTGCATGACTTCCACCACCACAGAGTCCGATCCTTCGTCGTCCCGCGACTTCGTGAAGCAATCGAGTCTCTATCAGGAGTTCCTCGCGGAGCGGGAGGAGATCTTGAAGCACAAGTGGCTGGAATCCGAGCGACTCGGTTACGACATCGGATTCGAACGGGCGCTGCTGGACTGGATCCGCAAGCATCGCGAGAGCTGGCGTGCCGCGCGCCGTCAGCAAACGAATTTCCGTCCGACCCCGGCTTCGCCTTCAGCGTCGCCCTTTGCCGTCCCGGCTGCCGAGACGAGAAAGTAGGACCGCCGTCCTGGTCCGCAAAAAAGCCGGGCATATTCGCCCGGCTGGAATAACGGCGCAGAGAACGCCCGGGGCGTTACTTGATTTCCTTGTGGAGCGTGTGGCGCTTGAGGAAGGGATTATACTTCTTCTTCTCGATGCGCTCGGTGACGGTCTTTTTGTTCCGCACGGTGAGGTAACGGGAGGCGGGTTTGCCCTCTTTTTTGGCTTCGGTGCATTCTAGCGTGACGACTTCGTTCATGGTTGGAAAAGGTTGAAGGGTCAGAGCAAAGCCCGCACCCCCGGCGCTGCAACCCCAATCTTCCGCCGCTTTCCGCCCGGCATCGCGACATGCTCAGCGGCGCTTCTCGGTCAACGGCAGCATCACTCCCCGCCGGAACAATGTCACCTGGCTCGTGCTCGAAGACACCACGATCGCGATGCAGTTCGTCGCCACGCTGATCGCCGCCGCCGCCGCGTGCCGGCTGCCCAATCCGCTTGGCAGCGGATGGATGCTGTCGGTCGCTTGAATCAGACTGCCGGCCGACTCGACCACGCCGTCGCCGCGGATCGTAAACGCGCCGTCGATCGACGAAAACTCCTTCACCGTCTCATCCATGAAAGGATTGAGGATATTCCGTTCCTCCGCCTTGTAGCCGAAAAAGGGATTGAGCACGAGCGGCTTGCTCAGCGCCGCGACCCGCTCCGTGTCTCCCACCACAAACAAGCAGCCGACCGGACGACCTTCGCGCCCCTCAACCGCCAGCTCCGTGGCCACCGCCAGCACGCGCTCGAGCACCTCCGGCTTCACGTCGTCCGGCAGCAGGTCCGCCGTTTGTCCCGTCATCAGGGTTTGAAACTCCCGTTCGATGTCCACGACCACGAGCGTGTCGAATTGATTGCTCCCGGTCATGCCGTCGAGGCAGCAGATCCGGTCGGTGAACTTCAGGACACCGCGCGTTAGGGCGACGAGAATCGCGCTCCGCAACTGCGCCATGCGCTGGTTGGAAAACGAGCGCACTTGGATCGTCTCCGCAAACTCGCGCGCACCTTCGCCCGGCTCGATCGGATTCCGCGTCACGAGGATCGTCTTCAGCTTGGCGTCAAACGCACCGCGCTCGATCCCGCCGACAAACGTGTCCCCGAAAACCATGAGCGCATCACAGGCCGCGCCGCTCGCCACCCGCACCGCCTCGCGCAGCATGAGTCGGTTGACGCGGTTCCGCTGCGCCAGCACCGGCCGGACCGCGCCGAAACCGCCCACGAGCAACTCGTGGAGTTGGTCCAGATCCGGCGCGGACACCAGGGCGTCGACCATCGACTTCTCCTTCACCTGCCGCGCGATCGAGGCCAGCACTTGCAGGTAGTCCCGGGCGCGTTCCCCGGCGATGAGCATCACGATCAGGTGGACGCGTTCGTCCGCCAGGGCTCCGTCGTGTTTGATGCCGACCCGGCTGCGCCCGATGGCCAAGATATACCGTCGCGGCATCTTCACGCGCACATGCGGCAGCGCGACGCCCAGCCCGAGGTAGGTCGTCATCGTGCTTTCGCGCGCCAGCAGCCCTTTGAGCAGCGCGTCCGGCTTCAGGTCGGGGAAGCTCGCCACGCTGACCGCCAGCAGTTCTTGCAATGCGCCCGCCAAATCGCCGCTCCGCAGGTCGATGATGCGGTTTCGGGCGATGATCTTGTCGAGCCGCATGAAATCAGGAATCGGTTGCCCGCGTCACTTTTCCCAGTTCAACGCACCCTTCTTCACTTCGTAGAACAACCCCAGGATCAACACCCCGATGAAGAAAAAGATCGGACCGATGATCGAGATGTCGTTGGCCAGAAAATCGCGGTAAATAAACGTCCAGGGCACGAGGATCACGATTTCCAGGTCAAACAGCATGAAGAGCAGCGCCGTGAGGAAAAATTTTACCGAAAAACGCGTGTGCACCAAGCCCTCCGAAGGCACCCCGCATTCGTAAGCCGAGTCCTTGATCTTGTTCGCCTTGGCCCGCTGGCCGAAAAAGTGGCTCGCCGCGATGATGAAAGCCGTCAGCCCTCCCGCGATCAGGGCTTGGATCAAAAAAGGCAGATAGTCAGCGGATGTCATGACGCAAAACCAAGGGGGCCGAGCCGGCTCGCCGAGACAAGCGGGAATTTGCCCAACGCGTCGGAGGCGCAATATTTGTTGTCCTCGCGCGCCCCCGATTTCGTAGGGCGAGAGCCGGCGATCCCGGTTTTCAGACTCGCGCCAGCAACGACTACGAGTCCGCCCGACGGTCTTGCGCCTCGGTCTCCGCATTTGACGCAACCCGTCTCATCGCGCAGCGTCACAGAGCCGTATGCACCACGCCGCCCTTGCCCGCCTCGTTCTCATCGCCGGGCTGCTTGCGCCCGGTGCGGCCACGATCGCGCAGACCGCGTTGCCCAAGGATTCGCCCTTCCTCCCGCCGGCCGGCACCGCCGTCGCCTCCGCCGGCGCCGCCGAGATCTTGGAATTGGCCGGAATCAGCGGCACCGGCAAAACGACGTTGGTGTGCATCGTCGACACCCAAACCAAGCGCAGCCACTGGATCGCCGTCGATGCCACCGTCGAGGGAATCAAGGTCGTCGCCTTCGATGCACGCCAGGAACAGGCCACCGTCCTCGTCGGTGGCCAGCAAAAGATCCTCCGGATGCGTCGCGCCTCGGTCGCCTCCGGCACCAATGCCGCCGGCACCGCCGCCGCGAGTTTCAGCACCCCGTCGATTCCCGTGACCCAAGGCGTGCCTCAGCCGCCGCCCGCTCCCGGCTCGGTCGCACAGCAGGAAACCGAGGCGAGGATGCTTGTCAGCGACCTGCTCGAGATCGGCATCCAGCAACGCAAGGCCTACGAAGAGGCCCAAAAAAAGGCCGATCTGGACAAGACCGCCGGCAAGAGCGGTGCGCTTGTCCCAATTGCACCGCCGACGACTTGATCGGTCTGGCCGGCGATAGCTGGTCACCCGGTATTCTGGCCGCACCCCCACGCCGACGTTTCCCTCGTTGACAGTGTTCCGGGGCACCCATTCGTTTCCGACGGCGGAGACGCCGCCACAGTTTCGTTCCGACCATCCCAATCATGGCCAACCTCCTCGGTTATTTCTCCAACGACATAGGCATCGACCTTGGCACCGCCAACACGCTCGTTTATGTGAAGGACAAGGGCATCGTCCTCCGCGAGCCCTCCGTCGTCGCGCTCGACACGGTTACCCGCAAGGTCCGCGCCGTCGGCGATGAGGCCAAGCGCATGCTCGGCCGCACCCCGGGTAACATCACGGCCATCCGCCCCATGAAAGACGGCGTGATCGCCGACTTCGATGTCACCGAGGCGATGCTGCGCTACTTCATCCGCAAGGTTTCCAGCGGCTCCTTCCGCGCCCCGCCCCGCGTCGTCATCGCCATCCCGTCCGGTATCACCGAGGTAGAGAAGCGCGCCGTGAAGGACTCCGCGCTCCACGCCGGCGCCCGCGATGTCATCACCATTCCCGAGCCCATGGCCGCCGCCATCGGCGTGGGTCTGCCGATCGACGAACCCGCTGCCAACATGATCGTGGACATCGGCGGCGGCACCACCGAGATCGCGATCATTTCGCTCAACGGCATCGTGTTTTCGAAATCCATCCGCGTCGCCGGCGACGAACTCGACGCCGCCATGGTCAACTACATGAAGCGCGCCTACAATCTTCTCATCGGTGAGCGCACCGCGGAAGAAATCAAAATTCGCGTTGGCTCCGCCTACCCCCTCGACGAGGAACTCACGATGGAGGTCAAAGGCCGCGATTCCGTCGCCGGCCTCCCCAAGACGATTCACATCACCTCGCAGGAAATCCGCGAAGCCCTGGCCGACACCATCTCATCCATCGTTGACGCGGTCCGCGTCACCCTCGAACGCTGCCCGCCCGAACTCTCCGCCGACCTCGTCGACCGCGGCTTTGTGATGGCCGGCGGCGGCGCCCTCATCCGCGGCATCGACAAACTCCTCAGCGAGAAAACCGGCCTCCCCGTCACGATCGCCGACGACCCGCTCTCCGCCGTCGCCAACGGCACCGGCGCCGTCCTCAACGACCTCTCGTGGTTGATGCAGAACGTGTGAGCGGCGATTCACATCGGGCGTCGCAACAGTAGTTCCGAATCCCCTCTAAAAAGAGGGGTGGCGCGCAGCGCCGGGGGGTGTTGATTGGGGACCGCAAACGAATCCCATGAAGCTGCCCTACGACCCGGCCCTCAAGCTTCTTGCCCGCGACCACCGCAACCGCAGCACCCTCGCCGAAGTGCTCCTTAGGAAATACCTCAAGGGTCGCCGGCGGCTCGGTTACGATTTCCACCGTCAGCGCCCCGTCCATCGCTACATCTTGGATTTCTTCGCTCCGAAACTGATGCTCGCGCTCGAAATTGACGGCGACACCCACCGCTTCAAAGCAGACGAAGACCTCGTTCGCCAAAACCAACTCGCGTCACTCGGAATTCGTTTCCTCCGTTTTGGCGACTTGGAGGTGAAGCAAAACACCCTCGGTGTCGTAAACATCATCGACGCATATATCGAAGCTGATTTTCCCGCAAAAACGACCGCCGCCTGACCATGGCCGCGCTAACACCCCGGCGCTGCGCGCCACCCCTCTTCATTGGTGGGATTTTCAAGCAACCGACCCTTCTCTACCTTTTTTCGTGTCTTCCGTGTCTTCCGTGGGCCATACCTCACCCACGACCTGACCACCTGACCGACCGATTCCGCCATCCCGACTCATGCCCAAACGCTTCGACCAAGCCCGCCCGTTTCTCACTCTCGGGCTTGTCGTCGCCGCGTGGTTCTTCGTCCCCACCGTCGTCAAGACCTTCACCCGCGCCTCGTTCTTCGAACTCACCGCGCCCGTCGGCGTCGCCGTCTCCTACGCCCGCGATCTTCAGGAATATTGGTCCCTCCGCCTCCGCTCCAACGACGAACTCGTCCAGGCCGGCCGCGATGTCGCCCGCCTGATCGCCTCCTACGACATCGCGGTTCAGCAAAACGTCGAGATGCAGGGCGAGATCGCCCGCCTCGAGGGCCTCCTCCGTCTCCCGTCCTACACCGGCTACCGTTCCGAACACGCTCGCGTCGTGCGTCGCGATTTCTCCGGCTGGTGGCAGCGCCTCACCATCCGCAAAGGAAAAAATTTCGACCTCGCCGTCGGCTCTCCCGTCGTCTTCAGCGGCGGTGTGGTCGGCCGGGTCAGCGAGGTCTTCGCCTACACCGCCACCGTCGATCTCATCAGCAGCCAGACGGTCCGCCTCGCCGCCGTCGTCGAGGGCGACATCCGCCCCATCAGCTACCAAGGCGGGCTCAACCCCACCTTCGGCTCCGCCGGCGGCATTATAGAGTTCGTCCCCCTCGACATTTTCGCCAGCGCCAACTCCACCAAACGCCTCGTGACCTCCGGCCTCGGCGGCGTCTTCCCGCCCGGCCTCACCATCGGCTCCGTCATCAAGGTCGAGCCCAGCAACGACGGCCTCTTCAAATCCGGCGAGGTCAAACTCGACGACCGCCTCGCCGCTCTGATCGAAGTCACCGTTCTGATCCCGCTCTCCCCCAACTGACCGGCCCTTACCCCTCTTACCCTTCTTACTCCTCTCAACTTGCTCCGCCTGCTCTTCATCTTTCTCTCGACGTTTCTCCTCTGGGCGTTGACCGCGCAACTCAACCACGCGCTTGCCCCGTGGCGGCTCTACGTCTTCGTCGGCGCGCTCGCCGTCACCCTGCCCGCGCTCACGTTCTCCCTCCGCGCCGGCCTCCTCGCCAGCTTCCTCGGCGGTCTTGTCTTCGACGCCACCGCGCCCATTCCCTTCGGCACCCACGCCCTGCTCTTCGCGCTCGTCCACGCCGTCGTGTTCAACTTCCGCGACCGCGTCCCGCGCGACGACACCCTCAGCCGCGTGATCATCGCGCTCTTCGCCAATCTCGGCCTCTTCCTCGTTTTCTCCTTCACGCAGGTCGCCCGCTCCCCCGCCCCGGCCAGTCTCTGGCCCCGGCTCTTCGCCGATCTCGCCTGCTCGCAGGTTCTGCTCGCCCTGATCGCCCCGTGGTTCCTCGCCGTGCAGGCCCGCGCCCTCGCCCTCGTCGATCACGAGCAAAAGCGCTACGCCTAGCCGCGCCATGGCCGCCGACGAAAACAACCTCGCCGATCGCTCCGGCCGGCTCTTCGAATCCCACAAGGGCTACGATCCTCGCGTCGTCTTCTTCTATTTCATCACCGCCGGCCTCCTCCTCGTCCTCCTCGGCGGTCTCGCCTTCCAACAGCTTTTCAAGTCCGAGCGCCATCACGACCGCGAGCGCACCCAGAACCAGCGCCGCATCCTCGTCCCCGGCCCCCGCGGCAACATCTACGATCGCCACAACCAGCTGCTCGTCGGCAACCGCCCGCGCCTCGCCATCGTCCTCGATCTCGCCGAACTCCGGCCCAAGTTCCGCACCGAGTTCCTCCGCATCCGCAAAAATTATCGCGAGACCGGCGACAAGGAACTCCCCACCGCCGACCAGCTCCAGACCCTCGCCCGCGTCAGCGTCGTCCAGTCCTACCTCGGACAGGTCAACGCCATCCTCGGCCGCGATCTCCGCGTCGATGCCGGCCGCCTCAACCGGCACTTCGCCCGCGAACTGCTCCTCCCCTACCCGCTCGTCGAGGACCTCGCCCCCGCCGACTACGCCCGTCTTATCGAACGCCTGCCCGTCGAGTCCCCGCTCCAGCTCTACACCACCAACACCCGCGAATACCCCTTCGGCTCGGCCGCCGCCCACACCCTTGGCTACGTCGGCATCGACGAAAATCTCGAGGTCGACGACTTCCCCGGCTCCGACCTCACCACCTTTAAGATGCGCGGCTCCATCGGTCGCGACGGCCTGGAGCGCAAATTCGATGAGCAACTTCAGGGCGAGGCCGGCGGCTCCATCTTCCGCGTCGATCCCCTCGGCTACCGCATCCGCAACACCAAACCCATCGAGTCCCGCCTCCCCAAACAGGGGAAAAATCTCGTCACTTCCCTCGACATCGATCTGCAGCTCGCCGCCGACAAGGCCATCGGTGATCAGGTCGGCGCCGCCGTCGCCATCGACGTCGCCACCGGCGAGATCCTCGCCCTCGTCAGCAAGCCCGACTACGATCTCAATGTTTTTTACCCTCGGCTCAGCCCCGCCGTTTACGCCGAGATCAAGTCCCGGGGGGCCGAGTTCAACCGCGCCGTCAGCGGCCTCTATCCGCCCGGCTCGACGTTCAAGATTCTCACCTCCATCGCCGCACTGCGCCGCGGTGTGATCGACCCCGACGAACCCATCGTCAACTGCCAGGGCACCCTCCCGCGCTTCAATCACCGCTTCGTCTGCTACAACGGCCGCGGTATCCACGGCGAGGTCCTCCTCCGCCAGGCCATCGCCGAGAGCTGCGATATTTTTTACTACGAGGCGGGTTGGCGCACCACCGCCGAGGGCATCGCCGCGGAGGCCCGCCGGTTCCACTTCGGCGCCCGCGCCGGTATCGAAGTCCCGGCCGAGATGCGCGGCCTCATTCCCGACGGCGCGTGGAAGGAAAAGACCAAGGGCGAGAAATGGTTCCCCGGCGATACCGCCAACATGGCCATCGGCCAGGGCGACGTCCTCGTGACCCCGCTCCAGATGGCCTGCTTCACCGCCTCCGTCGCTCGCGGCGAGGTCTTCACCCGGCCCACCCTCCTCCATGATCCCGACCGCCCGGTCCAGCGCCACGAGAGCATCGGTCTGACCCCGGCGCAGCGCCTCGCGATCTTCGAGGGCATGGAGGCCTGCACCCTCCCGCCCCAGGGCACCGCCCGTATCCTCACCACCCTCGACGCCCTGCGCGTGCCCGGCGTGCGGATCGCCGGCAAGACCGGCACGGCCCAAAAGGCCGTCAAGGGCGGCAATATCAACTTCGCTTGGTTCATCTGTTTTGCCCCCATCGAGAAACCAGAGATCGCCATCGCCATCGTCCTCGAGGGCGACACTCCCGGCGAAGAGTTCGGCGGCGGACGCAACGCCGGCCCTGTCGCCAGCGCGATCCTCAAGAAATATTTCGAGAAGAAGAACCGCCCCGCCGACCAGAAACTCGCGCCGTTCAGGACCGAGTGATCTGTTCCCTCCCCGCCGCGCGCACCGCATCGCGGGCCCGGCGAAACACCGTCTCCGGCTCTGCCCACGTCTCGCGCGCACCGTAGCGCACCCGCTCGAGTTCCGTCACGACCTCCTTCAGCTCCGCGCTCGTGTGCCGCCATTCCGCATTCCGCACTCCACACTCCGCAATCCGTGCGAGCCACCGCCCGGCCTCTCGCCGGATCGGATCGTCCTTCAACCGCCTCCGGCCCCGGCTAAGACCGAACATCGACCGACGAAAATACTTGAGCGCCCACACTGCCGCACCTGCCAGGCCGGCTACCGCCAAGATCCCCGCGACCCGGCGCACATCCCACGGCCCCGCGAGCCACGCTTTCACCGCCGCCATGGTCTCCTCCAGTTTCGCGCGCAGCTGCTTCCCGGTCGCTTCCGTCGCCGTCTTCACCGCCTTCAGCGTTTCCGCCTGCGACCGCGCGTCGAAGCTCACGATGCGCCGATACCAAAACACCCGCAGACTGTCCAAACGCGCGGTCCAACTCCGGTCCGTGCGCCGCGCGTTCGCCCCGGTCCCGCCGGCTTGCGCCGCCGCCGCCGCCGCGTTGGCGGGCGCCAGCGGATCGACGCGCAACCATGCTTCGCGCGTCTCGTCCCAGATCTCCGTCCACGCATGGGCGTCCGAATTGCGGACCGTAAAATTGTTCGAGAAGCCGTTCCACGAGCCGCCCCGAAAACCGATCGCCACCCGAGCGGGGAAGCCCGCTTCGCGCGCCAAAATCACCAAGGCGCCCGCGAACAGTTCGCAATGTCCTTCGCTCTTCCCCGCCAGCCACCGCACGAGGGCGTCCCCGCTCCCGGAGGGAATCTTCGGCTCTAGCGAGTAGGCATGGTTTGCCGTCAGCCACGCACTCGCCGCCCGGCCAAACTCCGCCGCGCTCGCGCCGCTCCCGATTTCGACCCGCATTCGCGCCAACGCCGCGCGGTCCTCGTTCCCCAGCCCCGTCCGCCGTTGCAGCAGCCCTTCGCCCCGTCCCGTCTCCGCGGCTTCCCCGCGCCGCCGCCAACGCTCCGCAAACGCCGGATCGCCCAACGCATCGGCGAACGTCATGCCTTCCACGCGATAGGCCGTCATCTGTC
>ENA-ORBV01011237-ORBV01011237.1-microbial-mat-metagenome-genome-assembly--contig:-NODE-11237-length-14125-cov-6.393152_pt1 | contig 14125 bp, 8 predicted proteins | sample MGYA00237777_ERZ505514 | MGnify/ENA primary metagenome ERZ505514 (study PRJEB26160, sample SAMN06269048) | microbial mat metagenome | isolation source: Oligotrophic lake microbial mat | place...
TTGAAAGAACCGGTCGGGCCATTTCACGACATGACAAAGTGGAGTAAGACCATTGAGGTCTTTTTCGTTGACCAATGCCCCAAAGCGTGTCATCTTCTTGCAAATAGCTACCAAATGATCAATTTCTTCTGCGAATTCATCATCAGAAGGCAGTTTGCAAGCAGAGATGAGATGAGAATCCACGTTATCAACCCAAAGGTTGATAAAAATCTTCCTGTATGCAGGATCAAGTTTCTCTGAATACCAACGATTTAACAACAAACTGACAATCGACAAATCTTGTTCTTCCATCGCAACTCGTAGAAGATTTCGTCCGTTATCATTTCGATGATAGAAAATGAGTTTCAAAGCCTTTCTTGAATTAGACTCATGCATTTCATCTGCAATCCTGTTGAACATGCCTTCATGATCTCTGTGTCTATTACTTCTCATGTGAGCGAAACGATTTTTGAAGAAAATGTAATCCATGAGAACGTTGTTCCCAGTTGTCAGGTTTTCATACAACAAAGCGTATTCCAAAACATAATCGTGATGAAACAACCCTCCCAAAATGGTAGCATTACGAACAGTAAACAGTGGGGGAATGATGCCAAATAAATCTTGATTCAAAAAGTAACGCAAGTCGTCTGCACTGATTTCTTCCAAAATGTCAGTCAACAAAATAGTTCTCTCCCAATCACAATTGTGATTCGATCTTGTCCTGATCAAGGTCCACATTGGTGAATGTGCCAGGACTGGACGAAAATTAACATTGGCTCCTCTGCGGACCAAAAATTCAGCGATGTCCCAAAATTTGTAACGAATGGCATAGCCCAAAGCCGATTCTCCATGGCCACTTTCCGTCATAACTGCATCTACAGTTTGGGGAGTGCAGGCATTCGATAGTCCTTTGGTGATCCGACCTCCTGTTCTGATGCATCTGCGAATTTGATGCAAGAAAACTTCACTTGCATTGTTCGTAGTCATGGTTGTATCAAGTAATTATTTTGTATTGTCAACAACAATCTTTTGTTCTGTGAGAGGTTAGGCTCGAGATCTAACGGCGTGTAGTTCTCTCTCTGCTGAGATTATGGATGCTGAGAAGAAACGGTCCGCCAATTGCACAGACTGTTATTCAATTGGGAATGACTTCGTCACAACCATAGCTCGTGTTGTGCCCCTTGGCCCAATTGCCGAACCCTTCTTTGTACATGCATTTTTGGTTGCTGTGACTTCAGCTACTACTAGCTAGGTATTGACACGAGACATTTTTCAAAGAACAAGCGTCATGTCACACTGGGATCCAGTAGGACTTCCAAGGTAAACAACGGTAGCCTTATCTTTGATTGCGCTTGCAAAAGTTCAACTTGTAAGACCACAAATCTAGCAACCGGCACTGAAACATTTGACCAGTTGTTTATTCCCACCTATTCAGCAATTTGTCATTAAATCTTTTTGATACATCTGCACAACTACTGTCATGGTAAAAGAAGAGATGCACGCATTGCCCGTCTTTTTGTTTGACCCAACCGATAGATTATCGGTTCAAAATTTAGGAGATAGGAGACCATTGCACAAATAAATAATCAACTCGTACAACAACCATGCAGCCCAGCACAATTGGAATGATTCCCATGTCAACAACGGGACACCAAACCAGCGATAGGAATGTGGCCAGAGATTCTGCCAAGCGAATCAGCGATGCTATCTTCTCTCTTGCGGCTTCCATCGGCTTGCTAGCTTCCAAGGCCATGCATCCCGTCCAGCTAGCTTCTAACAAGGAGGACCCTCATCCCGTCCTGATGGTGATGGAACGGGTTTACTCCCTTGCTGGTGCTCTTGATGTCGATCTAGCAGAGGTTGTTCGTCAGAAGACCGAGATCAACAAGATGAAATATCCAAAAGAACTCTGCATCGGCGAAGTTGAAATCCAGAAGTACACCACCTACTCTAACCAAACAGGCATATCCAGAGACGAGGATGTAAAACTCAGCAATAATCAAACCAAACAAAGTCTAGTTGGCATCCCTGCCAGCGTGGTAAAGAAACGGTTTGAGGAAACTCTTCCACAATTGATGGCGTTGGTTACACAGTGCAGCCGTGAACGAGGTTGGCTAGAAAATTACGACACTCCCACTCAAGTCTGCAGTCTGTTTTGCGAGTTGGGAGAACTGATGGAGATAATTCAATGGAAAGACAAATCCGATCTTGCTGTGTATCGCGATGCCATGGATGGACTCAGCAGAGAACTTGCGGACATTACAATTTACTGTTTGCACTTCTTGAGAGAATTGGACGCCAACAAGGAAGACAGTAACGAAATTTATAAATAAAAATTATGCATTGAAATTTGTAGTAAAATGTAAATGATCTGGTTGAATAACTTTCAAAATTTCATATAGTCCAGTGTCAGTAAAATCTTATTTACTGAAACAAGTAAATGAGCCGATGACCATTGGCCTATTCCTAAAACTGAATGAATTCCCTTGCCGCATCATCTTCCCATACCGCATTTTCCACCAACATGACATCAAGGGCATGGGCATATTCGGGAAAGCCAAATAGCCGTCCTCGGTGTCGACTCGCAAGCTCAGCAAAATCTATTATTCTTTCATTTGTTTTTAGACTTTTCAATGTGACGGGTCCACCGTGCAATCGACGAATTAACATTTCAACTTCGCATCTAGACTTGGGACGTTTGAATTGTATAACACCTCGAGCGCAATGTCCTAAACCTGTTGCGTTATGTTTAAAAAGGTGAGCTATGGCAACTTCGTGAAGTTCGTGTAGCTGGCCCATTTGACCTTCCTCATCATCCACCGTCATGTGGAGCGCCGAGTAGAACCAGGTTTTGGTATAGGTCTCAGGATTTGGCATTTTGTTGTTTTATGGACTGTCCGAACGGTGTGGAAATGCACGAGGGAGTGGATCATGTGTCTCATTCACGAGGGATTGGATGAGACATTGAATTGGATTAGTGAATGAATGAAAGAGTGATTGGATGAGCTTGCCATGCGATTTGAGTGGATAATTTTAGTGGACGAATGGATGACTGAACCAGTGAACGAAAATTGCAGCGGGTGAGTAGACCCGTGCGTGCACGAGCCGGTGAGTGGACGAGCACACTAGCCAACGATTGACTCACTCAACCCAATCAATTGCTTGGGCGCTTATTGATTCGCACTGATGGTGGACGCAACCAAGACCTCTGCAGATGCGATGAACCTGCGGTGCTTCTCTTTCAGAACAGAGAAGCACAATTAAGGTCTCGTTCCCCCGGAAGTTTGACCAAATAATTTACGTGATTTCACAAAAAAGAAGCAGCAATCCTGCTTGGCTACTGTCAGTGTGCATCTAGCCAAATGCGCAAGTGCAGGTTATGAGAAGAGCCTGACTTTTGGTCCAAAAGCCTGACTTTTGTAATCATAACATAATCACCCACTGCTATCACGTCGTAGTTACTAGCTAGCTATTGGCATCATCAGCAGCTACTAGTAGCTGTTAATGGCTACTAGCGGCTAGCAGCTTCTGGTCACGTTACTAGCTAGTAGCTAGCTACCACTAGCCACGGAAGCCACTGCAAGCAACGACATCAATGTTCGGAGCACAGGCTAGCTAGCAGCTACTAGTAGATGTTAAAATCCAGTTACCACAGGTTAGCCGTAGCCTCACTCAAACCGCAATAGCCTCACTGTTGCCGCAGCAGTGCAGGGTTATTACAGTGCTTGCGGTCAAATCTTGGAACCCAATCCCGTGAGAATCCGTGAATGAACAATAACACGTGTAAATAACTAGTCAATTGTGTTGTTTTCATACAATCTTCTCTACATAGTTTAGCCTTTCTTAATCAAGAATCAAAGCAAGCGACGGCCTATTAGCCATTGTGGTAAGCTCAACAGTGAGTTTGTGCTATGGAGAGGCGAATTTTGTACGGAGAACAGATTTAGACGCCGGCTTCCACTTGCTCGGAACCTGCTATGCTGCCGGTCGTAGAGCTGGGTATCGTTGGAAGAATTCTTCTTTATCAACAGAAAAGATCCATTTTTTTCCAGTCATGGGGAGAGGACCAAACATAGCAAAGGCAAAAAAACCCTGGAACACATGCGTCTCCGGCATGTCTTCTTCTTCATAGATGTGTTTGTTTTTTCTCTCTTTGCTAGTAGGTTTCTCGCTACATCCCTTGAATTCCACATACATCTTGCGGAGCACGTGTTCCAGCATGTCAGCCAAGACCAAACCGGATGGGTCATTCTTGTGCACATCGGCATAAAGATTGTAATGTTTCAAGGCATGCTCACAATTTTCACTGGCCTTCACTGCCATCTTGTACAAGATGTCCCTAGTCAATTTGTCGCCAGTATGATTGTTGTTGGCTATGACTTCTAGGGTAAAATCATGTTGGCAAATTTTTCTGGATGGATCACGGTGTAGAATTTCCTTCAAGACGAGCATGTGTCTAGGCCTCAGTTGTCGCTGATAACTTTCGTCATCAGCTCTGTCAACTTCCATTTCAACGGAGTTAAATTCAACGAAGTCAAAGGCATAGGCATAGACGTCATTTCCCGTCATGAAATCATGCAAGACAGATTGCACTGATTGGTGGTTCTCCAATCCATGGAACCGCTTGTACGTTTCATCTTTGAGACGGTCCCCACCTTCAAAAGGCCTCGCAGCCATGCAAAGCTTCATGCAGTGAACAGCAAGAAGAGCACGCACTTCATGCAGGACATAGCGTGGCAAGGACATGGTCAAAAGCGATGACAAGACACAATGTTGTTTTTCCGACCCATCGGGCGTCCGAGAAGTTTACAACATCCAGTCAACGAGTGGAACTGATAGGTAGGGAGCAACTGCGCTACCAGTTGGCTAACCAGTTGGAGTCGCGCAGATGACACTCTCTCACAGACCCACATAAGGGTCTGTTCCCCCGGAAGCTTCGGTAGTAAAAAGATTGGACTTCTTTTTTGGTTGTTCTTAAACACAGTTGCTCACCTTCAACCAAAGAACTTGGGCAGCCCGGAAACAAGCAAAAGCGGAAACAAACAATAGCGAAATCAAGGACTGAACTAAAAAGGTTGGTGACACAGTGCAAATTTGGATGTAGTTTCCGGATACTGGAATCAAAATTCAATTCTGATGCATGCAGGCTGAGTGAGTCAGTGGATGAACTGCATCATCACACTAGTGAATGAATGTGCGGGGAATGGATGCGTGAATGCCGTCACTGCGTGCCACACCAGAAGCGCTGCTAGTAGCTACTAGCTAGCTAGCTACTACTAGTAGCTGCTAGCAACTTCTGTTCAAGAATGCGTCACCGATTAGTTTATGTAGATTCTGGTGACGTTGCTAGCCAGTAGCTAGCTACCACTAGCCACGGACGTAGCAGTGAAAATAAGACGATGTTGGTTCAAATACAATGGCTGCCCCCACCTGTGATAATCTGTGGGCCGAGAAATGTTTGTCTAGCAATTAACCCTACAAAAGAATCACTTTCTGGACTAAGAGAAAATCCGAAATCAAGGATGCCGACAGGCGCGCACGGCATGCGAAATTGAGTGGTGGCCCTTGCGCGCAACGTCCACGATGACTGATTTTGATATTTCGAGCCGGGTGAGCTTCCACGATTGCAACGACTCACTTTTCTATCGATTTTGATAATTATTTCAGCGTGGAACAGAATTTGAAAACGCCAAACGAGTTCTATCGTTATTACTTTAAAAATCAATTCCACGAAACAGCACACAAAAACGTTCGTCTTACAACGACAATACATTCTTCCCCACCAACAACAATGCCAACATCAAATAAGAGATCTCATGCGCAGCCAAGCAATGGCAATGGTGCTAGCAACAAGAAAGGAAGGAAGACGGGTCCTGATTACGCGAGTGCGGCAAACAAGCAAGAGATGACCATCTGTGAACACACAGTGACCAAATGCGATAACAACATCAAGAAAATCAAAGTCCGTTTGAGCAAGGCGAAAAACAAGAAGGAACAAGACCAGATTCAAAAGGAGTTGGAACGTGTCCAAGAAATAAAGGATACCTACAATGCAAGAATGAAGTACCAAAAGGTTCTTGCCCCTGTCCGCCCTAGCACGGTAAAAAGTCTGGAAGCTTATTATGAAAAAGTCGAGAATGCCGAAGAATTCAAAACAAAATTTGTCACGGTAGCATTTCTGCATACAAACGGAGCGGATATTCCATTCATCGATCGTTTTCTCTCTCCATTGACCCTTGCTGTTACTCTTGGAGATTATGTCGATCTGTGGGCTGTGGCCTATCCTGAAGATTGGCTAACTTATTACACCAAGGACGATTTGCGAATCTGCGAAGCAAACGGATATAGATTCCCAAAAACATGGCGCATCACTCATCCATTTTTATACGCTCAAGTTGTCAAAAGCGTCAAACCAAAATATCTCGCTGTGATTTCTCAGTGGCAAGATCGATTGCGTTCCGATGAGTTACTCAAGAAGCTCAAAATGCCGACTTGGGAGGACATCCAAGGCGCAATGGACAAAGCATGCAAATCTCTTTTGTATTGGAAACTCTTGAATCCCTCAAAATTCAACAACGCGGAGAATGCGTATCTTGCTTATTACAACAAGTTCGAAGGCTGCAAAAACATGAAGGAAATCAACCAGATGCTCGAAACCATGAGACGTGACGTTGTGTTAGAAGACAGATTGAAGTTTCTTTCAGAACGTTGTCAGAATCCTATGGCCTGTCACATTGACAAATACGGCGGCTACTTCAAGAATTTCACAAAAGAAGCCATGCACTTGTGGAACTGCAGCAACGCCATTTATGATTACGAAGTGCACGTCGACGCCAAGGCAACAAATCACCCTCTACCACCCGACTTCATGAAAGTAAAATATAATTGTCTTGCCGAGAATTTGCGAATTGAGGACGCAACAGACTTTCGAAATCGCTGCCACAAGATCCATGAGAAATGCTTGCCATACATTCGTAACTGGGCTTCGATCAACCAGGAATACAAAAAACGCAAGTATCAATCAAGTGGAATGACGCCACCAGTGCAGGGACTCTCGATTCTTCTCAAGAAAGATTTTGTTGGATACGAGCCTGTGCACAACGAACAAAAGATCAAAATCATGTTAACAAACGGTGAACTAAAGTGCCCCGACTGCCAAGATAAAATCGAACCAGATTCAAATTACGTCCGTTGCGAAGCCGAGGAATGCGGTATGTTCTTGCACAAAGAATGCGCGTACAAAACTGATGAAAAGAAGAGTCGACTTCTTTGTGAGAGTTGCGGTAATAAAGAAAATTACAAGGAATGTGGGAAATGCAAACTGGTCAGCAAGAATCTTGTGCGTTGTTGCGAAGCTACCGACAATGAGCGTTGCCACGTTGGATTTCATAAAAAATGCGGTGTCCTTGTGGATGCAGGAATTCCTGGATTGAACTACTATCCTGATAAAAAGAAAGCTGCTATGATTTGCCACCCGTGCTCAAAGCACATGTGTCTTCGAAAATGTTTTGGATGCAAAGTCACTGGATTGGAAGCCAATTTGCTGGCTTGCAATGGGTGTGGTTCAATGATACACAAAAAGTGCTGCAAGACTGACAAAGAAGGTTTGCACGGCTGTTCTTCTTGCAAAGCAGCGGAATGTGTCATTTGCCAAGGCTTCGACATCTACAGCAAGGACAATCACTGTGCAAAGTGCAGTGGTGCGGTTCATCCAGGTTGCAGCAATCACAAAGACATGGAGGTTGGTGAAGCAAAGGAACAACTTCTCTGTCTCAAATGCTGTGGAGACGTGAGTCAACGGGTTTGCATGGTGTGTGCAGTCAAGGGGAAAAATGAGTCGGGATGCGAAGTAGACAAACTCTGCCGCTGTAAATTGTGGATGCATCCCAGCTGTGCCGTGCCACTCCCTGAATCTGACATTCCAGCAGTCTGTCCGAAGTGTTTGGAGAAGGAAAAAGATAGACTCGAAAAAATACGAATGAACACCGGCCCAGTGTTGATTCCAGGGGATGAGAATAACCCTCAATTCCAAGCACCTGGTGAAGATTGGGCATTCCAAAAGAAACGATTCATTGAAACCATTTATTACATTGTTGGCGTCCTCGATCGATGCTACAAAGTGCCCATTGTTCGTTTCAGCAATGAAGTTATGAATTGCGACATTGATCATTCTAACACAGAAACAACCACGTTTGTCGAGTGTAACCTTGTGTGTGCCATTTCTGAGGCTATTGGTTTTCACTGTCCAAAGACAATGGGAACCACTCCTTTGCATTTTCAGAGGAGCATGAAAACCTGGCAAGACAGGGGAATCTGGGGATTTAATGGAGGTTTGCCCTATGCCCTGTTGCGGTTGCACTCAGTTCTGACATTGGAGTCCTTTGGTAAGGGTTGGGAGCGTGACATTCTTGATTGGTGCCTTGACACAAGCATTGAAAACTTTTCTTCAGAATGCAAACACGATCTGGAAACAACATGGAAGAAAATAAAGATGATTGACCTTTCTGCATTCAACGAACAATCTTGATCAGTGTGCGTCTTTTGAATTGAAGATTTCGAGTTGTCAAGATCAGTGTGCGTCCTTTGGTGATCAAGATTATGCAATGTGCATCTTTCACCACAGCAGCATTTGAGACAAAATTAATGTAACAAACTATGAACACAAACACATCCTGCAATGTTAAACTACACTCTAACTAGCTAGCTAGCTGCTAGACAAGTAGCCAGCTAATTCACCATTTGGTCAGTTGTCTTGATTGGTTTGAATCAGCAACTGCATTTGTTGATGGACAGCCAAACATCAGTCTGAATCAAATGTCTTCTGCAAATCCACTTGGACTGAGTGACCAAATGCAGACTGACAGATCTTGTTGCACCCATTGGTCTGCTGTTCTTTTTGCATTTTAGTAAACTTGACTGCAACAAGCTCTGCCTTGCCTGACAACCAGCAAGACTTTTGAGCTGTTTGTCTTGTTGTTGTCTTTCACAAATGGCTTGTCTCATCATTCTCAACTGGTGGTCAGGCAACTCATCCAGTCCTGCTGCTTTGGAATAAGTCAAATCCTGACTGTCATGTTGTTGATTTAGCTTTCTGGTGGAAAGCACAGATGGCATCCAATCAGGTTCCGGTAAACTGTGTTGGTGTCACTGGCACTCACGCGGGACTCAGATTGCAGATTGCAGCCAACCAACAATCAACAAGATTGACCATGATGCTTGGCTTGGTCAAGCGGTTAGCAAAAAGAAATGGGGAAAATAGGAAGGATGCAGAATAGGAATCCTGAGCATTCCCATGAAGCTTCAAACTGTGCCAGCAGCCATAAAAGACATAACCCAAAAACTATTGTGTGTAAATTATGTTTGTTAAACAATGCTGATTCATGACTAAAACTCAATCACTAATTGTTGTAACACATGCATGAATGATGGCCGGCGTGCAAAACATAGCAGTGTTGGCTAAACCAGTGACATTGTGAACTAAACATTTCCAAGCAAAGCTGATTATTGTTGCTACTTCAGTTGCTTGTCCTAGCTAGCTAGTGTTTCTTCTTTTGTAGGTAAAATAAACACACCACTGGTAGGGTTGACCCCAAGAATGAACCCTTGTTGCATTTCTGCTCGTCTTCTTTGTCCTTCGTCCCCTTGATACACAAGAGGGTTTTCGATTACAGTGAGAACTATCAGTCAGTGACTGCTCAGTAACTGCTAGTAGTAAAACAATGCAGCAGTAGGCACTCAGTAACTACTAGTAGCAAAACAGTAGCAGTGGGTATTAGTAGATCTAATGCTAGCACTGGTTCTACTAGCTACTGTCTAACACTACTGCGCAAGCAACTCTTGTTGTCTCCTACAAAATAAAAATTGTTACAATTATCTAACAATAATTGCACCATTGCATAGTCAATTAATTACTAAATACACTACTTAAATTCCCTACCACTTCTTAGGAATCCACGGCGGACAAGCCGAGCTGATTCTACAATATTCTGCTCGTCATTGACAGGATTGTACAACAAACGAATTCGCACGGATCTCCTAAGAGGAGCTCTGTTGGCTCGAGGGCGACGCACCGGCATCACTGGAGGAACTGGTGCTGAAACTACCTCATCAGGACGTGGCACCAGAATTTCTCGAGGAATTGTTGCGATTACATTTGCTCGACGTGCCTCACGACGAGCTTGGCGACTTGCCTCATGACGTGACTCAAGGTCTCGAAGAAAACCAAATGTATGGCGTCGTACCGCTGTTGTTGCTCTCATACGCATCGGTGGCATCTTGAAGGGTCTGGTGATGGCGAAGATCGAAGAGTAGTGAGTGTTGAATTTCGATTAGATTTTTCGAATCTCTCGACCACATAAACTCAACAAGAGACATACCAAGTTGTCTAACAAGACAGGAGTGTTGTCGTTTTGGTGTTCTTCACGGCGATATGATTTGACTTCGGCCCTTCTTTCTTCTCGTGTAGCCGTGTCTCGCATGCACGAATCAATCTTTATATCCTTCCGTGACACAACAACTCTAACAATCAATCAATCGATCTGGTGTCGATGTTGTGTTTACTCGTGATGATATGACTCGCATTGTTGAGTTGACATTGATGCTCCTCCTTCGATCCTAATAGCTCTTTTGTTGGTGTTGCATTGCTCTTGACGTCTTCTTATGAGGATGCTTGCAAGAAGGGTTCTCGTCTCGTGTAGTCACTAGTACGCACTAATAGCTAATGTCACAAGCACTGCCACATCTAGTACAATTACTACCAGCTATGCGATCCTAGTGCTAGCTAGCTAGGATCCTAGTGCTAGCTAGCTAGTAGTTCCGGTAACGCTAGCTGCACTAATTCTTGCTATGGTAGTGCTAACTACTAGAGTGGAAGTGCTACTAGCATGCACTAGTGCTACTACCACTACTACAACTATCTAGCTAGCTAGTTGGTACTAGTGCTACTACCACTATCTAGCTAGCTAGTTAGCACTAGTGCTACTACCACTAGTTATTGGTTTTTTTAAATGTTTTATAGTCGAATAGATTGTATTGCTTAGACATGGTCTGTGTTGGGACTATTAAGCATGCTGTAGTGACGCTCTTCTCTTTCTTCAACTTCATTCAATTCGTCAATGAACGACTGGTGGACACTGCGGAGACCAATGGCCGTGGCTTCTAGGATTCCGTTGTCGTCAACTAAGGCCTCTTCAATGGCATCATGCACTTCTTCCCATTTTTGGCTCAGGTATTGCAACAACTCACGAATCTTGATCTCACGAGCACTTCTGACTCTGACCTGAATAGAGGAGGTTGAGGACGAGACAGAAGAGTCTTCTTCCATGTTGTCTTCCAGGTAAGATAATCGGACAAGCACTGGCTCCGCAACTTCAAAGGGTACGGTGCACTGAGTGCATGTTTCAAGACGGGGCTGGGCAACGCATTCTTCGCAAAAGAAATGACCACACGGAGGTGTGTAGTACGTATGCGCATCTTTGAGATCGCTGTAACAGAAGCAGCATTCTGGGCCATTGTCTGCGTTAACGAATACCGTCTTCATGGTTGTTGATGATGTATTCTTTGGGGCGAAATGTTTGAATAGATACTTGGGAACCGAATGAGGCTTGATGTCGGAATGAAACTTGGAACCGAGAGTGAGTAAGAGACTTGATAGCTTGGCTGGAAAAGAGCACGGCTTGAATCGATTCCGTTTTAAGACTTGAGGAAGATAATAAGACTCTTGATGCTTCAATCGCTCGATTCTGATGACTGAAGATTCGGCTGATCTTGTTTCTTCGGCTGATGCTGACGTCGACGTATTGTGAATATGGTCTAAGGATTATGACTGTTGACTGAATCGTCTACATCAACATCAACTGAATCAATTGATTGCTTCTGGTGTAGCGGCTTGTCCTGTTGTTGTTACTGATAACGATGGAGATGAAGATGATAGGTCGTCGTTGTTTTTATTACTAATTATCATGTATCCTCTCGTTAGGTGATATTGACTTGATATGCTAATGGTCAATGGCGTATGCTGTAACTGTACTTTGGGGATTCAAAAAATAATAATCTCACACACAAGCCTTAGCTATGAAGATTGAGAAGAAACTGTTTAGAGCACAGGATCGTTGCCACGGGCTGTGACTTATCGTCGTAGCTAGTACTTAGTACTAGCTCTACTAAAAGAGCTCTACTAAAAGAAACGCTGTGCTGATCCTGGAAGTAGATTGTAGTGCCGGTAAAGTTAGTAACAGCTGTACCAATTCTTACTATAATAGTACTGGCTACTAAAGTAGAAGTACTATGTCTACTACTACATCTACTACAACTACTACAATGGTAGTAGCCGTTGTACGACACTGTTAGCGCGTACTACAAGCGGTATTCTTGCTAGCTGGCACTAAAACTAATTTTGATACTAACACGTTGAATGGTCAGTCTCTGACACAATTGGATTCCAAAACTCTTTTCTGACACTCATTTCTGACGCAATTGGATCAGACACTCATCTCTGACATACTTGGAATCTTTTAGTTGATGACTGACATACTTGGAATCTTTTAGTTGATGACTGACATACTTGGTTTCTTTTACTTGATGACTGACATAATTGGTTTCTTTGAGTTTGCTGATCTCCCTCATGAGCTGGTCAGTCATCATGTTATGAGGTTCCTTCCTTCCTGTCTCACGAAGTTGGCTTCTGAAACCTAGTGTCAGTCATGTAAGTGCTAATGTCGAAGTATGTCAGTGGGAATATCCTGCGACGTATGTCAGTGGGAATATCCTTCTAATGTCGAGGTAGTATGTGCTAATGTCAAAGTATGTCAGTGGAAATATTCTTCGAAGTATGTAAGAGGTCGAAGTATGTCAGTGACATGATCGAAGTATGTCAGTGGAAATATTCTGCGAAGTATGTAAGTGGTCGAAGTATGTTAGCAGAAGATCTTCTACTTCTATCAATCTTCAACCATTGCTGATTTTTTATCGATGTCGAGAAATCATAATTACTGAATGATAAAACTCTTTTGTTTTCATTAATTCTCTCAAAGGTAAGTTATATCATTAAAATAATATTTTTGGAATTGTATGAATATATTTGTCAAGGTTGTTCATTTTCTAGATCGATGGTGCGATGCCTTATGACGACAAGGGCATCATGGTTACTTGTGTCGTCGATCCGTTATCCCAAGCTCAGTTATTATTTACGAGACAGATTTGAGGTCTCCATGGCGGAAGACGATCGTCGGTACTCAAAGTTGCTCTGCACCAATATCAGAAAGCAAGGCTTTCATTCATAACCGAACGCCGCACTTTCTTTCTACATACACCCACCAAGCACTAGCCGGGCGCTGGAAAGTCCACACAAGAAGAGTATCAACAGAACGAGACAAATCGCATCGTTGGAGAAGGATAGATGGAGAAGGATAGATTGAGTGATTGAGTGATTGATCAAGCCTCGATAGATAGAATCGAAGACTCGGCAGTATCGATCGAGAGAAAGAAGTATATTGATTCGGCTACACGAGATACTGTCATAATCAAGAAGAAATAAAGTATCGAGTTGTACCGTGAAGAAGAATCGCCGTGACGATTGAAAGAGCTGCTCCCAAGGCTACGGAATTGCTACAGCCGACTTTGCCGCGCCTACAAATGTGGCCTTTGTTACAGCTCTTCCTATTTCCGATTCAGCTATTCTTCTAGTTGTATTGGATACAAGAGGATCTTTCTCGCTCACTCCTTTCAATTTGGACTTTCTATCTGAAGCTCCATACTTGTTAGTCAAGTCTTCCGATTCGGTCATCTCTTATTCCAAGGTTGCTTCCACTACTTCGGCTTCCACTACTTCGGTCTCCAAGCCAATTGCCCCAAGGAATCGATCTTCGATATCTATACTAATGATTGATCCGCACCGCTACGGCTACGAGTACTTCTATTGTTGAAAGCCGGGCTTCCATCTCTAACCGAAAGCCCCGCTTTCTTTCCATATACATCCACAAGGCACTCCAAGACCAAGGTGCGGATAGTATTGGAGGTTGCAGGCTACAACCTGTTAACTATCAAACTTGGTGCCGACAAGCGATTCTACGGTACCCTGTCTCTTATACACATCTGACGCTGCCGACGAATAGAGAGGTGTAGATCTCGGTGGTCGCCGTATCATTAA
>ENA-ORBV01011239-ORBV01011239.1-microbial-mat-metagenome-genome-assembly--contig:-NODE-11239-length-14122-cov-4.817017_pt1 | contig 14122 bp, 12 predicted proteins | sample MGYA00237777_ERZ505514 | MGnify/ENA primary metagenome ERZ505514 (study PRJEB26160, sample SAMN06269048) | microbial mat metagenome | isolation source: Oligotrophic lake microbial mat | place...
GGCGGCGGCATCAAAGGCGGTCAGGTGATCGGTGCGATGGAATTTGAACTGGACGAGTCGGCGCCGCTGGTCGAGTCGATCGATCTGGCGCAAACGGTCGGAGAGCGCTTCGGCTTGGCGCTGGAAAACACACTTGCCGGCATTGAAGTTGCGCGCTTGCTCGGTGTTGACGCCATCGAAATTGACGTACGAAAAACCAAAGACGACGTGTTGGTGCTTTGTCACGATGCCGATTTAAAAAGAACCAGCGACTCGTCAGAAAAAGTCGGCGATCTGACATTTGATGAGCTGCAAGAAATCATTTTAAATGACGGTGAATCAACCGTGCCAAGCTTGCACAAAGCGCTTAAAACTGCCGGCAAAACTCCTGTAATAATCGAATTAAAATCAACGAATGTCGCCAAAGAACTACACAAGGTCCTAGCCGATTTTCCGGCGCTCGATGTTACGGTTGTGTCGTTCAAATTAGATGAACTACGGCGAATCCGCGATGAAAACCCCAACATCCGCTTGTTTGGGTTGGAACACACCAAGCCATTCGACATTATTCAATGGGCACATATTATTAAATTAAACGGTGTTGGTTTGAATTTTTGGCTGCTAAATCCGCTGACATATATGTTGCTGAAACGCCGAAAGCTGGCGATTTATGCTTATACCGTTAACAGTCGTTTGCTCGCTCGTTTTTTGCAGTTTTTGTATCCGGATGTGGCGATTTGCACCGATCATCCCGAGCTGTTTATTAATCGTTCCTGGACAAAACTGCGGAAAATTCGCGGTAAACAAGAGCGTCGGAAAATTCGTACAAAACACAAATAGTTTTACTGAAAACAGCAACCTTTATTACTTTTGCTTACGGGCAAAAGTAACCAAAAACCATTCCTAGACGGTTGCTCAATCGTGAGGTACTGCTGTCATAAACAGGCTTGCTCCGGAACTCACTAATTTTCAGCCGCAGGCTAAAAATTAGCTCAAACAGTCCTCGCACTCAAAGGCGCCTCTTTTGTACAACAGTTTCCTCAGGATCTCACAAAGCCCAGACCGAGTTTCGAGCAAACAGCTAGATAATGCGAGAAGCCGAAGTGAAACGAGTCGTCGAGGCGTGACCAAATAGTATCATTTCTGCATCGCGTGGCTTCAGCCGCCTCGAAGTTTTTGAATACTTTTTTGAAAAAGTATTAGGTTCGGCAGTTTGGCGAAAAACTAGTTTTTAACCTGGCACGTTGGGCAAATGTGGGTTCCGCGGCCAGCAACACGAGTTTTTATGATTATGTCGCCGCAGCGTTGACACGGCGTGTTTTCTTTTCGAAACACTTTTGCGAAACTCATATAACTACCTTTTTTACCTTCGGCATTCACGTAGTTTTTGTCGGTTGAGCCGCCCTTTTCTATACTAAGTTTTAAGATGTCGATTAGTTCTTTATGCAGAACTTTAAGCTGAGCATCTGTAATATTTTGCACGCGAGTTTCTGGGTGAATACACGCGGCAAATAACGATTCGTCGGCATAAATATTGCCAATTCCAGCTACGATTGTTTGGTCTAGCAGCACAGATTTTATATTGCTTTTTTGGCGCCGGCGAAGTCGCTCTATAAATTTTGTATGCGTAAAATCGGCAGCTAACGGTTCAGGCCCAACTTTTTTGAAAAAATCTATATTTGGAACTTCTAGTGTTGGGATTAATTTTACCCAACCAAATTTGCGCTGGTCATTAAAGAACAATTTACTATCGCCAAAATCTAGCACCACATGCGTGGTTTTATCGGGCAAATTATTTATCAAACTGTCGTTAGGATGCCCTGCGCCAAACCGATCCTTATTACTCACAAACACCAATTGACCAGTCATTTTCAGGTGAATCAGCAATGTATATTTTGTGTCCAACTCAATTAGCAAAACTTTGGCGCGGCGTGCCACGAGGACAATTTTTGCACCAACGGCAAATTGCTGCACATCAGCAGGAGCATTTGGAAAACTTTTGGGCCAATCGTGCCAGACATGTTTTATAGTTTTTCCTGGCAAAAATTTACTCAAACCAATACGAACTGTTTCAACCTCTGGTAATTCCGGCATTTTTTTATTGTAACAACATCGTTGCCAGTATAATAAACTTTATGAGTAGTAATTTGGGTGATATTTTAAGTCGGCGGCGCAGTTCGGAGCCGCGCGAGTTTGCGATTATCCGCGAGTTTGTAACCGAGCATTTTGCCGTTTCGCCAAAACTTTCGGTTAGCAATAAAGGCATTGTGATTGGTATGCCCAACTCTGCGGCGGCCGGCAGTTTGCGGCTCAGTTTGCATCAGTTGCAAGAATTATGCGGCGAGCAGTATCGCCTAAGTATTCGAATTAGCTAATACTATTTTGCGAAAAACTAAAACCGTACGCCGCTTACAAATTCGCTGTAATCAGGAATTTGGGCTTGGAATAATCGCTGTATATTGCTCAGTCGTCCGTTGAACGTGCCGACTTTACTGGAACAACTCGTTGTCCAGGTGCGTTGAATATCTTTGTCGCCGTCAAAAGTGTGCATGATGAATCGACGGCCCAATGGACATGCGCCGAGTTCATTTTCGTTGCCGTTATAACGGCGCTCTAGGTTAAATCCTTGGTCTTCAAGGCCGGCCAAGAAGTTTTCGTACGCTTGCTTGTTATTGTTATAAACTTTGCGCTTATCAACAGTGCCTTCGTAGCCTTTGAGGATTTCGATTTCTACAGCTTCATGACTCACGGTAATGCGTTGCTCGCGATGATCTTTTTCGGCCACGATCGGGCCACTAACAATCATGCGCACTTTGGTGTCAGTACTGGCAAAGTCTTGGAGTTTTTTGATCTCTTCAGCAGGCTTGTCGGTTTTTCCGCCGTCGAATGCCGAGAAAATTAAAATGCCACCAATAATCAACAGGGCGAAAATTCCTATAACTGCGGCGACTATTTTGTACATTCAAAAACTCCTTAAGTAAGCCTATAATAGCACTTTTGAAGATATTTTACAATACTTATGGTTGCCGGCATATACCCTAATTGTATGTAATTGGGCTCTTCTCTTTTGGCGCATACTAAATCACATGGATAAATCTAGAAAAAAGAACACCGAACCACTTACTAAGGAAGGGTTTTCAAGGTTCTGAAAAAACTTAGCAAGAAAACAGCTCTAAAGACAAAGAAGCCAAAAACTACCTGAGATCCTTACTGCATATATAGCTTCATAGCACTACGCACTTCTTGCATAGTTTCCTAATGACACTTTGTACACTTGCGTAGTATTTGCTTAACTAACTCTGGCCGAGACTCATATTCAGCCCAATTGGACTACTACTTTCAGTGACAAACCGGATTAGTTACTCCTGTTTTTAGTGGAATGCATTCAATACTATCAGGTACTTCGATATGGACTACTGGAACCTCTAACTTTACTTCCAGAGTCTTTGCAATAGTTTCCAGTGGCTTTGATTCACTGGCATGATGGGATAGCTCCACCAACATTATGCCAAGATCTTCAGCGTACTTTGTTGCTTCTTGCTCAAATTCACCGGCAATATAGACTTCGGGCTCCAACTGGTCAAAAAATTCGCTAATGAACCCCTTGCCTGAAGTTATAGCAATCCGTTTAAACTTTGTGCGTTTCTTACCAGCTATACGAACATATGGATGACCCAAAACTTGGGCTCTGACTAAAAGTTCACCTAATATCATAGGGTAGTCTTTGGCTAACCGGACGCCACCATTGACTGTATGGGAGCCGTAAATTGTGGTTACCGGTTTAGCCGGAATCCCTAGTAGCCTGCACAGCTCTTCGATAATCCCACCTTCACAAAAATCAAGACTTAAATGACAACGATATACTGCGAGTCCTGCGTTAGCTGCTAGCGTATGTTTTGCCAGGCTATTGCCCGTAAGCGGGTGTTCTTTGTATGTTGGACCGTGGTGAGTAATGAACAGCTGACAGTCGGCTTCTATCGCGCGCTGGATTGCTTGCAGCGAATAATCCAGTGTCAGCCCTATCTTGTTGACCTCTTGTTTTAGATCTCCTTGCAACAGTCCAACATGATCAAAAGATGCTAGTCGTGGTGATGCAAATTTCTCTAATGCTTCTATGATGTATTTCAAGTTTTTCATTTCATGTTCCTATTTAGCGTGAAACACTGGGCTATACTGCTCCGGTGAGGTTAACGAATAGTGGTAGGCTGGTATGGCACTCATAGCATCCGGGGACAAGATTGCAGCACGCCCGCCAACCATTACTCCGTACGCAGCGTATCCAGCTAGCTCTGCTATGACTAACTCACGCCTGGCATCACTATCAAAACGATTAAAATTACCTAGCTTAACGCGCTCTGTCAGCAAGCCATCAATTGTTTTGTTTACTTTCCTGTCCTGAGATGCTCCTATCCGCCCAGTAGCTATTGCTTGCGTTGCGTCGTATTCAATTCCTAATTCTGTAAATGCGGACTGCATTGATCCAACTGTTATGAATTCCCCAACGCCCCTTTCGGCTACTTCTTGCTGCGCTTTACGAATTGTCTCGCTAGTTTTGGCGAAGTGACTTTTTGTAGTCTCGCCAGTACGAGCAAGAATCACGGGGTCGAGGCCTTCAACGTCAGCCACCTGCACATCAAAGTGCACTTTAAAACCATGCTTCGCAAAAAGCTGCTGAACTTCTTCGCAGTAATCTAGGCCTTTAGGCACTACCTCGCCCAGCCCATCACCTAGACGATACTGGTTAGTGTCAGGACAGCAAGGAACCACAAATGGCGCTGGCTGTTCCCGAAGCTTAGATCGGACAAACAATTTTGCTAGCTGTGGTAACTCTATCTTTGGGTTACGGCTGCAAACCTCTATACCTTTCGGAGGCTGGAGCAAAAGCTCTAAAGCCAATCTCGAACTATCCACGCAGGCAGATTGAACTTGTGCTGCTGGCATCGATACGAGTAAGGTCTCAGCTTCTCGTGCCAATGCTCTATTAACAAAGCCGAGTCGCGCGCGTTCTGCTTCATGTCGGCTCGGGCTTAGAGTTCCAAAATTGGAGCGCACAATGTAACCCTGCATTTCAAGTTCTTCTAGATCTTCAACTGTCCGCATTTGGGGTAATAGTAAGGCTATGTTTGTTGCTGTCTGTTCTCTGCGCATAGCTCGTTCTTCGGCCAACTGATTACGTACTTCTATCTGTAATTCATCAAAATTTCTCATATTATTTCTCCTTTAAATTAAAAACTCCCTATTCGGGAGCTGTCTTAAAGCTTACTTAAAAACTTACAAAACTATATAGACTCCCACATATACATGGGAGTACGCCAAGCTCCTTGCTGGCCAAAATTAGTTATGATAGTACCTGTCTTCATAATTATTTCCTGAGTGCCTTAAACCGACCAGCGGCAAGCTCTTTAGAGCCCCGGGTAACGGTTGCAATACCAACACCCAAGTCTTGAGCGATCTTAGCTTGCGGTTCTCCAGCGATAAGTCGTTTAACGATCTCTACTCGTCGCAGTAACTCTTTGCGTTCATTAGGAGTAGTAACTCCCATTAGAAAGTCCTCAAGATCTGCTGTGTCTTGTAGTGATGCGATTAAATTGGTGAATGTCTTAAAATCTGACATATCAGTATACTAGCACACTAGTGCGTTATTGTCAACTAGCCAGTTCTTTATTATCCTTAAGCTACCGCACTCAGATGTAAAAGGCCTTATGGTTGCGGGCAAGTTGTGTTTTACAATTGATGTTATGCAAACAAAACTAGTTGGAATTTTAAACGTGACGCCAAACAGTTTTAGCGACGGCGGATTGTTTTTGGATCCTGCTGACGCTCTAGCACAAGCACGGAAACTTTTTGCCGATGGCGCTAGCATAGTAGACGTTGGTGCAGAAGCGACAAATCCGTGGGCAGATCCACTTACTCACGAGCAAGAATGGGCGCGTTTGTCCCCTGTTCTGCCGACTCTGGTCAAAGAATTTCCGGGTAAATTGTCGCTTGATACGTATCACGCCGAAACGGCAGAAAAAGCTTTAAAAATTGGTGATATCTGGCTAAACGATGTTACGACTTTTCGCTCGCCCGAAATGATTGCGGTCGCTGCCAAATATAACGCAACCTGCATTGTCAGCCACGCTCCCCTTTCGGCCAAAACTGTCAAAGAAACACACGCTATAAAGATTGATGATTTGCAGATTGTGCTGGATGAACTTGAGCAAAAGCGCCAAGAAATGATTACAACCGGCGTAAAACCCGAAAATATTATTTTGGACCCTGGTATTGGTTTTGGCAAAACTATGCGACTCAATTGGCAATTAATCGAGTTTAAAAAGCACTGCGATACATTCTTTGGAGCAGATCAAAAAGTCATGCTCGGCCATTCCCGCAAACGATTTTTGGCCACAAATCCTGTCACAGGCGAGCTATTGCCGAACGAAAAAATCCGCTTCACGTCCGAACGAAATCTCGAAGTCGCAAGGAAAATCATCGATTCAAAAACCGACTACCTCCGCGTCCACGACATCGCCCTGCACGCCAAACTGATCTAGCTCCTTGCCAGAAATTACCTGCAGCTTTTGTTGATCGCGATGTTTCGATGTCTCACACCAAGGTCAACAAGCTTTCAATTGAGGAATTTTTTGAGTTTAACAACGGCTTTGTTGCGGGGGGAGTATTTTGCTACTTCAGTTTCGGACATTTCGGCGAAGGTTTTGTTCTCGCCTTGGTTTTGGCCATTTGGAATAAAAATTGAATTCCAGCCGTGACCACTCGGTGTCGAAGGATCACCACCGGGCTTTCCTGCAATCGCGCCTTCCGTTACGCCTTCAAAAACTTGCATGCTTTTACCATCAAACAAACCAAATAACACCGTTGCTGTTGCGGATTTATCGTCGTAGGCGCTGACCATTTTTGCAATTCCCGCTGGCCCAACAGATTCTAAAAAGTATCGCACTAATGTTCCGGGCAAACCGTTCAGTGCGTCGCACGCCAATGTTACGTCGTCGACCAACACTGGTTTTTGTAAAATTTTATAGGCTTCGCGCGCTTTGTGCTGCACAACTTTGTGCGAATCAAGCGATTGTAGTTCGTCAATATCCATTTTGTGATGCTCGAACTTTTCGCCCAAAAATTGCTCAAGCAGCACAACTTTATACTTGTTTCCCGAAACGAACACAAAATTCTTCATTGCGCTACAAAGTGCCCCAGGTGGAGGCGGTGTCGGTGTCGACGGTTAGTTTTACGGGGAGTTTTATGACGGCTTCCATGGTTTCTTTGAGTATTTTTGCGACTTTTTCGGCATCTTTTTTGGGGCATTCTACGAGCACGCTGTCATGGATTTGCAGTAGCATTTTTGAGTCGGTGCCTTCTAACTTTTGTTGAACGTCGACCATGGCTTGTTTCATAATGTCGGCGGCCGAACCTTGGAAAGGCATGTTTACGGCCGCACGATACGCGCCTTCGCGAACCATAAAATTACTCGATTTGACATCTGGTGTTGGGCGTCGGCGACCAAAAATGTTCTCAACGTAGCCTTGTTCGTCGGCCTGTTTTTTGACTGAATCAATATAAGCTTTTAGTTTTGGGCGAACCTCAAAATATTTGGCAATAAAATCTTTAGCAGCTTCGTAACTCATGCCGGTTGCCGCCACCAATCCGTGCGTGCTCAGGCCGTACATCACGCCAAAGTTCACCACTTTTGCTTCGCGGCGCATGTTTTTGGTAACGTCTTCTGTTTTGCGCCCGTAGACTTCGGCGGCCGTGGCGGTGTGCACATCAATATCTTCGTTGAACTGTCTAATCAATTCTTTGTCGTTGCACAAATAAGCGGCGATGCGAAGTTCGAACTGCGAATAATCGGCGCTGACAAATACGTTGCCAGGTTCGGGTTCAAAAGCGGTGCGAATTCGTTTGCCAAGATCGGTGCGCACCGGAATATTCTGCAGGTTTGGTTCGTTGCTGCTGAGGCGTCCGGTTTGCGCGACCGTTAGCGCAAAAGTAGTGTGCAGGCGCGAGTTTTTATCGACTTGCTCGGGCAGCGTATCGACGTAGGTGTTTTTGAGCTTGGTGACTTCGCGGTACTGACTAATTAAGTCGATGATTTCGTGCTGGCCGCGCAATTTGTCCAGCTCGGCTGCGGCCGTTGAATATCCGGTTTTGCCTTTTTTGACTCCGGCGGTTGGTAGCTTAAGTTTGTCGAACAAAACCTCGGCCAATTGCGCGGGGCTAGCAATATTGAACTCCATGTCGGCGTGGCCGTAGATTTCTTGGGTAAGGTCGCTGATTTTGTCTTCGATCTCGACGCTTAATACTTTTAGGTATTTTGTGTCCAGTTTTATGCCCTGATATTCCATGTGCGCCAAAACGTTGGTGAGTGGCCATTCGATTTCGTTAGCGAGTTTTTGTACTTTTGGCATTTTGGCCAGTTGTTTTTTCTGCAAATCGTACAAACCGCGCACCACGGCAATAATGTCGGCTTCGCTGCCAATGCCGTCGGTTCCGTCAGAATTTTCTTCGATATGAATATGCAGATCTGCGCCAGCGAGTTCGGATAAACTTTGTTCGCGGATCAAACTATTAATTAGAAATGCACCGACCAAAACGTCGTGCTCTACGTGTTTTGCGTCTATCCCAAGCGTAAACAAAATTTGCATGATGGATTTTAGGTTGTAGCCAACCAGCGGCAAATCCTCGATGTAGCTTTTGAGTTTTTTGCCAACCGATTCGGGTTTTAAACTGGCAAGGTCAAACGTAATGGTTGTTTTGGCGTCCGGCGAAATCGTCAAACTGAGCGGCTCTTGGCCGTGGCTTTTGGCAGAAATTGCGTGAATAAAGAGTTCGTCAGCCAAGTTTTTGTTTTGGGGTAGTGTCAGTTTTTCTAATTCTTCGGCTGTTTTAATGTATAAAGCGGCGCCGACCGTCAGTTTTGCCGGTTTGTGCAAGTCGGCTTTGCCTTCAATATGCATGTATTCGGGCAAATTTCGCGCCATACTTTTGAACTCAAACTTTTCGAGCAACACTTGGACTTTTATGGGGTCGCTTTTGCTGCCATCGACCGCTTTTAAATCTAATTTTATTGGCGCGTCCGTCCAAATTGCCGCCAGTTTTTTGCTCAGGTACGCCGAGTCTTTACCAGCGACTAATTTTTTCTTGAGCGAATCTTTTATAAGTTCGATGTTTTCGTAAATTCCATCCAGCGTTTCGTACTGCTTTAATAACTCTACCGCGCCCTTTTCGCCAATACCCGGCACGCCCGGAATGTTGTCGGAGCTGTCGCCCTTTATACTTTTAAGGTCCAAAAACTGTGCAACTTCAACACCGTATTTTTCTTTGAAACTTTCTGGGTGAAACAAATCGATGTTACTAAAACCTTTTTTGAGCGCATACACATGTACGTTCGGATCAATCATTTGCAACAAATCTAAATCGCTGGTAATCAGCGCTGTGTCCAAATCTTTCGCCGTCGCCTGGCGAGCTAGCGTGCCCATAATGTCGTCGGCCTCGTAATCGTCCAGCTCGTACAGCGGCCAGCCAAACGCTGCCAGCAGTTCTTGCAACATCGGTATTTGCTCGTAAAAATCTGGCGGTGCTGGTTTTCGGCCAGCTTTGTATTCGGGATACATCTCGAGTCGTTTGCGAATATTTGTTTTGGGCTTATCCCACGCCACGCAAACGTAATCGGGGTGCAGTTTTTTGATAAGTTCGAGCGCCAATGTCGCAAACCCAAACACGCCGCCAGTTGGCATACCATCTTTTGTACTCAAAAACGGCATGGCGTAATAACCGCGGTAGAAAACCGATTTGCCGTCGATAATCGCCAGCCGTTTGCGACCACCCGCTTTTCGAACTTCCTCTTTCATACAATTAGTATACGCTACTTGGGGTTACGGCGGTCTTTGATGCGACGTGCCGCCTCGCGTTTTTCTGCCCCCGAGTCTTTGATTGGCGCTTTTCGCAAACGCTCAACATAAGGAACAAATACTTGCACTTTTGGCGATGGGCGAATGCGCGCAGCATGGATTGCTTCTGTGCCATCAACTCCAAGCCCAACTATATGGCCAGTGCTGTTTCGGGTTATTTCACCTTCGGGATCAACATGTGCTTCGCTGGCAGGTTGTGCTTCGGCGTCGGCTTGCTGTCCAGTATTATAATCAAAAAATTCACCTTCTGTGCCTGGATTCATACAACTATAAAAACACAGAAACTAAATTATTACAACCGCGGTGCTCTGTAAATGTTGGAAATTTAGTGGAACATTATTATGCTGGCGATGGCGAAGTAGATTAAAATACTTACAATATCTTGCAAGACAGTCGTGAACGGACCAGCACCAACCGCCGGATCGTGATGTTCGATCTGAAATAATTTTGCGACACACAGCGCAACAATTGGAGCGAACGCAACCGTTAATGCCATCGATAAACCGACGGTCAGTGCTAGTTCAAGTTCGCGCAGCCACACAAAAGAGACCGCAGCAACAATCAGGCCAAACAATACTCCAAGTGTTGTGCCAATAATAATTTCTTTGGCTAGATAAATTTTAAACATCGCTTTTTTGTCAGTAATATTACGGACATAAATTGTTTCAGTTTGCGTGCCAACTGCGTCACTAAGATAAATAATCATCGGCATAAAAAACGCTAGTTTTACGTTTTGTGCTAACTGCGCCTCAAAGCGCGAAATTAAAAATGTCGCCAAAAAACCACCGACAAGTCCGGCCATCAGCCACGGCAATCGCAGTCGCAGCAAAAACCCGGTCGATTCTTTTAAGTCATCGGCCTCAACAAACTGCGGTACTTTTTTGTGTTTCATAATCTCCCCTTTTTGTTCATTATACTCCAGCGCCTTGCGGTATACTACGAGGCACTATGCAAAAAACTGATCTACCAAACCAAAACAATTTTTATCACCTGTCTGCCGACGAAGCCCTGCGCGAACTCAACTCTACCGCCGAAGGACTTAGCTCAGCCGAAGCAAAACAGCGCCTGGAAACCTACGGACATAATCGGTTAGAAGATTTGCACAAAGAATCGCTGCTTATAAAATATCTGCGTCAGTTTAAAGATTTGCTGATTATTATGTTGTTGGCCAGCGCCGTTGTTTCGTATGTCTTGGGTGAACATCAAACAGCAATTGCGCTCGGCGTGGTGATTTTGCTCAATACACTAATGGGCTTCCGACAAGAATTTAAAGCCGAAAAAATAATGGAAAGTCTGGAGCGCCTAGTTGTTCCAGTTGCCAAAGTTATGCGCGGTGGCAAACTGCAGGAAACCGCCTCGACCGAACTAGTTCCCGGCGATATTGTGTATCTAGAAGAAGGCGACAGCGTCCCTGCCGACATGCGCACAATTAAAGTATCCGAACTTTCCATTAACGATTTTGCGCTGACTGGCGAATCAAACCCAACGCACAAAAATATCGACGCAATTGTTGGCGACGTGCCGCTGGGTGATCAATTTAACCGACTATTTATGGGCACAACCGTTGCAACTGGTCACGGTTACGGCGTGGTAATGGGCACCGGCATGCAAACCGAGCTTGGTCGCATTGCCAACTTGAGCGCCGAGACTCACAACGACGAAAGCCCATTGCAAAAAGAAATGAACAACATTGCTACCCGCGCAACGCAAGCCACGCTGGCGATTTTCTTGCTTCTACTATTAGTTGCCAACCAGAGTGATCTTGGTTTTCGCGGCGCATTATTATTTGCCGTCGCCGTTGCCGCGTCACTAGTTCCGCAAGGTTTGCCAGCCGCGATTAGCACGGTACTGGCCAACGCCGCCAACAAAATGGTCAAAGCCAAAGCGCTGGTAAAAAAACTTTCCGCAGTCGAGACTCTCGGCGCCACCAGTATTATTTGTACAGACAAAACCGGCACATTAACCAAAAACCAAATGACGGTGGAGCAAATAGATATCTCCGGTCGGTCACTCGCGGTTAGCGGTGGCGGTTACGAACCAACGGGCGATATTACAAAAAACGGCGTACCGCTAGACGCGGCGGAACTTGAAAAGCTTGAACTATTTTTTGCCACTGTCCTGTTTGCGAGCAACGCCCGCGTCAACCCGCCCGACAACGATCAGCCGCAGTGGCACTGCATTGGCGACCCAACTGAAGGCGCGGTGGTAACATTGGCGCTCAAAGCAAAATTAGACATCGAACGGTTGGAAAAATCGCATCCGGAGCTGCGACAGTTCTCTTTTGATTCGGCACGCAAACGCATGAGTTCGATCCGTAAGTACGGTGCCAACAAAGAACTGCACGTGTTTGCCAAAGGCGCGCCAGAAAATATTTTACAGCGCTGCACACATATTTGGGACGACGGCGTCGTTCGTAAACTTACCGAAAAAGATAAAAAAACATTGCTCAAACAAAACGAAGCGCTCGCAAACCAAGCCATGCGAAATCTATGTTTTGCCTACAAAACTTTGCCGCCAAAAACCAACATCGATAAACTCGAACAAGACGACGCCGAATCTGGCCTGACGCTACTCGGCATGGTTTCGATGATCGATCCGCTGCGCGAAGAAGTTGCTGACGCCATGCTGGCCGCCCACAAAGCTCACATGAAAATCTGCGTCATTACTGGCGACTTTGCGCTAACAGCCAAAGCGATCGCCCACAAAGCAGGCTTAGGTATCAGTCACGAAATCTTGGTGGTTTCCGGCGAAGAGTTAAAAACCATGCCTGATAAAAAAGTGCTGCAACTCGCCACGCGCGGCAGCGTGATTTTTAGTCGTGTTAGCCCAGAAGACAAATTGCGAATTGTCGGACTTGTAAAAGACAGCGGTCGCGTAGTAGCGGTTACCGGCGATGGAATCAACGACGCGCCAGCTTTGAAGCGAGCCGACATTGGCGTAGCCATGGGCGTCACCGGCACAGACGTGGCCAAACAGTCGGCAGAGATCGTACTTTTAGATGATTCGTTCAATACGCTGGTGCACGCCGTTCAGCAAGGCCGCACGATCTTTCAGAACATCAAAAAGATTTCGTTGATCGCGTTTGTAGCCAACTTTTCTGAGCTGATCGTAAATCTTGCCAGCTTGCTAGCACTGAGTTTTTTCTCTGCCCCGCTCGCACTCACGGTCATGCTCATTATTGCCATCGATTTGATCGCCGAGTTGTTCCCAATGGTGGCGCTCGGCTGGGACCGTGCCGAAGGCGAAGTCATGAATGAAAAACCGCGTAACCCAAAAGACCACATTTTAAATCGCAAAAATATCATGATGATAATCTGGGTCGGCGCACTCATCGGTGGCTTAGCATTTGCAAACTTTGGTTTGTTCTTTGTACGAAGCAATATCAATTGGAGCGATGTTGTCAACGGCTCCCACGCCCAAATGCACGCCTCGACAATTACCTATGTCACAATCATGTTGTGCCAGCTGGTAAATATCTTGTTCATGCGCAGCTCCAAGGGCTTGTTCACGCGTTACCAGCTTCATAACAGCAAATTGCTCATCGCTATGATGATGTCTGTTGGCAGCATCCTGGCGATCGTCTACGTGCCGTTCCTGCAACCATTCTTTGGTAGCACCGCACTGGACGTTATGGACTGGTTAACCGCCGCCGCAGCCGCGCTAATCTTTATCGCTATCCGCGGATCACACCTACGACTCTCAAGATCCTAGAAATTATGACTCTTTGCTAAGATTTTTTAGCTTTTTTCTGCTTTTCGTCTTTCAGTTCGTAGTGCAAGGCAATGCCACCTACAACAATCCAGAAGATCGCTGCTCAAACATCTCCTTTTGATGAGAAGTATACCATACTACGAGCATGCTACGCTTCATCCCCGCTTACGTAAGAAATAATAAAAAAACTGAATAGTGCAAAGTTATAGACAAAATCTTCTATTGGGATGGTGCCAATTCTAAATCCGGTAATAGCTAGTCCGCCATAAGTTACGATTGGCAGCGCAGTTAAAAAGCTGTTGGCAAAAAAGAATAAAACAAAACTGATTGCCATAAATGCCCAAAAACTTTTAGCGGCAAGTATTTTTGGATTAAACCACAGCGCGACAATTGCAGCCAAGCCCGAAGCTCCAACCACAAATGTGTAAGACCCACCAAAACCAAAAAGCACTGACGCAATTAACGCAGTGGCCGGCAGCACCAGCAAAAATTTTACTTTATTGGTCGAATAACTATCTGTAATATAT
>ENA-ORBV01011241-ORBV01011241.1-microbial-mat-metagenome-genome-assembly--contig:-NODE-11241-length-14120-cov-5.228940_pt1 | contig 14120 bp, 15 predicted proteins | sample MGYA00237777_ERZ505514 | MGnify/ENA primary metagenome ERZ505514 (study PRJEB26160, sample SAMN06269048) | microbial mat metagenome | isolation source: Oligotrophic lake microbial mat | place...
ACATCCTGCTGCTCGTGCAGAAGTACCGAGCCGAGCGCGGCGACGGCGACGACAAGGAGATCCGCGCCGAGATCACCCGCGCCATCGACGCGTCCCCCAGCCTGCGCAACAAGAAAGACCTCATCGAGGCCTTCGTCGATCGCGTCACTATCGCGGGCTCGGTCGACCACGAGTGGGCCGCCTTCATCGCAACCCGACGGGATGCCGAACTCACCCAGCTCATCGACGACGAGAACCTCGACCCCGCCGCCACCCGCGACTTCATCGACCGAGCTTTCCGTGATGGCACCATCCAGACCACCGGAGTCGCGATCACCCGCGTCCTGCCGCCGGTCAGCCGCTTCTCGCCGGGCGGCGGCCACGGCGAGAAGAAGCAGCGCGTGCTCGACCGCTTCGCCGAGTTCTTCGAGCGCTACTTTGGGTTGGGCTGAGGACACTGTGTGACCATGTCTCGATAATCGATCATCCTAAAAAGGCTGGAGCAGGCAGGCAGCAGTTCTCCGCCCAGCTTCAGATTTCCGCAATGCAGGCCCATGAGATGGAGTGAACACATGACCGATCTTGATCGGAGCATCGACGGGGTTGCCAAGACAATCGCCGAGATTCTTGAGAAGAAAAAGTACGCGATCGACTACTACCAGCGCGAATACAAGTGGGAGTCGAAGCAGATCGCCGAGCTAATTGCGGACCTTACCGCGAAGTTCCTGGAACTGTATGACGCGAATCATGCTCGTCGCGAGGTGGCTCGGTATCCGGGCTACTACCTCGGGTCCATCATCATTTCTCACAAAGACGGTAAGCCCTTCATCGTCGACGGACAGCAAAGACTGACGACTTTGACGCTCTTTTTGACTTACCTTCGAAGACTGCAGCATGGGCGGGAGACGCTCGTAGATGTTGACCAGTTAATCTTCTCTGAGAAGTTCGGCGAGAAATCCTTCAATCTCGATGTCGAGGACCGAAACGAGTGCATGGAGGCGCTGTTCGAGCATGGCGAGTATGAGCCTCCGACTGAGGCGCCAGAGTCCGTTCACACTCTCGTAGCTCGCTACGGCGAATTGGATCGGCTGTTCCCCGATGAGCTGAAGGATGAGGCGCTGCCCTACTTCCTCGATTGGCTCAAGGATCGTGTTCAACTCGTGCAAATCACGGCTTACACCGATGAGGACGCCTACTCGATCTTCGAGACCATGAATGATCGGGGCCTCAAGCTCACGCCAGCGGACATGCTCAAGGGTTTTCTACTTGCCAACATGGAGAATGGGTCGCCACGAACCAAGGCCAACGAGCTGTGGCGAAAGCGGCTGAGGGCATTGGACGAGATCATTGACGATGCAGGGTCGGACTTCCTTAAGACTTGGCTTCGGAGTCAGTACTCGACGAAGATCCGTGAAGGCAAGAAAGGCGCGAGTCCCGAAGACTGGGACCGCATCGGTACAGAGTTTCACCGTTGGGTGCGAACTTCCGCCGAACGGATTGAGCTCAAGTCAAAAGATGATTACCACAAATTCGTCACCCAAGATCTGGACTTCTACAGTCAGCAGTACCGTCGCGTGCTCCATGCAACGAAGGGGCCATTTGACGCCGCGGGTCCTCTTCGATTTATTAGATACAACGCGGACAACGGGTTCACGCTGCAAGACCAGCTGCTGCTCGCTCCTCTGGTCGTCGGTGATGACCAGTCGGCGGTCGATGCGAAGCTAGAGATCGTCGGGCGCTTCGTTGATGTTTGGACAGCGATGCGAGTTTGGAACTCGCGATCCACTGCCTACTCCACGATTAAAGTCGCAATGTTCAACGTTATGCGAGACATTCGTGGCCTCGATCCGCAGCCTTTAGCGGAAGTGCTCCGCGAGAAGCTGCTCGCTGTGGACGAGTCCTTCAACGGTGATGTCGAGTTGAGGGTTCACCAACAGAACCGAAGCCGCATCCACGTCCTTCTGGCTAGAATCACTGACTTCGTGACGGTCGGATCTGGGCAGGCATCGAACTACATCGAACTGACTAACCGGTCCAAAGTGAAGTATGAAGTGGAGCACATCTGGGCGGACCACTTCGATCGCCACCGTCACGAGTTTGCTCACGAGGCGGACTTTGCGCGCCACCGAAACCGCGTCGGGGACCTGTTGCTCCTTCCGAAACAGTTCAACTCCAGCTTCAACGATGAGCCCTACGCGAAAAAGCGCCCCCGGTACTTCAGCCAAAACTTGCTTGCAGCGAGCTTGGATCCGCAGGCATACGAAAAGAATCCCGGCTTCCTCCAGTTCATCAAGTCACAAGGGCTTTCATTTGTCTCGTACAAAGACTTTTCTTCGGCAGCTGTAGTCGAGCGCGGAGAGCTGTATCGAGCCATGGCCAAGCGCATTTGGAATCCGGACGCGCTTGTTCAGGTCGCAAGTGATCGCCAGGGGTATATGGATGCCGGTCGAAAAGAGGGCCATTAGTGCCGGCCGAGTTTTAGGGTAAAAGTGAACCTGTTGTCAGTCGCCGCCGCCGGCCCGCTCATTGCTCCGTTCGCGAACGGGTTCAAGCAGGTCGACGCCGTTCGTAACGATTTTCGATTCGCAACTCCAAGGTCGCGAGGACATGGCGCGGGTGACCCCTGAGGCTCAGACGTAGCAGCAAGTTCATGAAGGGGGAAACCGCAATAGTTCTAGCCGCCGCGGTGCCGCAGTACCCAGATTGTCTTGGAGATAGAGACGAACTTCATTCCAAAATCGCAGTCTCGCTCTCGACCGGTCAACGTAATTTTCGTCACCTAAGTGGTTCAATCGTCGACCGAGGCGACCCACCCGGCTGTGTCAGATGCCGCGGCCACTACCTCCGATCCGTAGAACCAAACAATCTTCTCCGTGGATTCCGTGGGATGGGCTGTTTCAAGTGCCCAGATGGCTTCCACAGCGAGCTCGTGCGCTTGCCGGGTCCACGCTTCTTTCACGAGCAGCGCGTCTGGTTGGTCGTCGCGGAGATTCTCCCACCCTGCGGCGTCGAACTTTGCAACCTGTTCAGCGTCAAGTTCGAACCCTTCCAGGGACAAGTGAACTCGCCCCGGGCGCTTGCTGGCGAACAATGCCAGACCTGCCGTCCCCCAAGGTTCGCGGGTGGTACGCACGAGGAGCACGTCGCCCGAAGTCAGAGTGCCCTCTACCGAAAATCCGACCAGCGCAGCCTTGATGAGGTCCTTGAGTATGGCGCGTTGGTCCTCATCGCCGAAGTCGATGTATCCAATCACGGCCCACGGGAATTGAATACCGTCATCGAAACTCAGACCGAAGACGCTGGGCATCTCTTGGAAGACGAGTTCGTGCACGAGGGATCGGCGTTCTGATTCAGTGATCGGCTCACCTTCGTTCATGTAGTCCCGAAAGATTGCAATGAGAGTGTCAAGCTGCGCCTCGTTGAACATCGCGATGTACTCCTTACGGAGTGGGATTCGCACCTCGCTGGTAACGTGCGGCCGACTGATCGCCAGCTCGCACGCGCCCACGGGGTGCTCGCCCGTGTAGTTAGCGATTTCATACTCCGCGAGTTCGCGAAGCGGTACGGCTTCATTGGGATGCTGTTGCAGATACAGCCACTCCGCGCGGGCATCCTCGAGGGTCTCGTGGCAAGTAATGAACGCGTGCACGTATCTGTCGCGATCGAGCACGCGTTCAGGGTCCATCCGTTCGTACTCATCGCTCGCCCAGGTCTCAACTTGGGCCAGCGGCGGGGAGGCCGCTTCCAATCTGGCAAGCGCCCGCAGCTCGCGGCCTACTGCGGCTCGATCGCTGCTGGTCACGCTGCCTCACCTCGTCGAACACTTCGGATGACTCGCGACACATCGAGTGGATTGTCGTGCCGCCACTGTACAAGGGCAGCTCGACTGGACCGGCGCACATTCGCCGTGGCGGAGTTCCGCTTCAGGTGCCACTCCAGCGCGTCCTCCGCATAGGCGATGTGGGCGATTGATCGCGCGGCCCGAATCGCAGTAAGCGCCTCGACTGGGTCCCACCCCATTGCAAGCAGCACCGCGAAGCCAGCGCTTGGTCCGCGATTGATGCCCATGTGGCAATGGGTCAGAACCTTGCCGCCCTGACGGATTGCCTCGGTGGCCCAAGTAGTGATGTCTTCGAACCAGGACGATGGGACCTGCTGACCAGCATCGTCGATACCGTTCCAGAGATAATCAATGATTGGGATCTGGTCCCACACGTCATTGTCGCTTGCCTCAAAGCGGGCATCGAGGATGTGGGTTATGCCTTCGTCTACGAGCTCGAAGGCTTGAAGGCCGGCTGCACTCTCATCTTCGTCGAGGTCGCCTCCTACTGCGAGGTAATCGGTGACGAAGTGGGCGTTTGCATACTCAAAAACCGGGTGTGTCATGAACTTGAATCCTTTCTCTTGCTGGGTGATGAGTCGATCTAAGCGATTTGCGGTGCCCATCCATAGGTACCGCGCTATCCACCTCTTCCTCGCGGCGTCGAGGACACATATGGAAGACTTTGGGTGTGATCATGGAAGGCCCGAGCGGCTGGCGAGCCGATATCGTTCTGACGGTTGGCGATCACAAAGTAGGCCCGCTTCGCTTGCCGTCCGACGAATCCGTCACATTTGGTCGGGCTGCTGAATGCGGCCTTCGCGTGGATGACGAACGAGCGTCGCGAATGGTCGCGAGGTTCTTGCCGACCGAATTCGGATGGATCGTGATCAACGGGGATCGCACTAGGTTCCGGGCGAAGAGTCTGTTCGTCACCTCAGCCACAGTTGACCGCCGCGCCCATTTTCTTCTGCAGCCGGGTGCCGACTGGACCTTGGATTGGGATCTGGATGTGACGACATCGGCCAGTGTCCATTACCGCCGGGACATTCACGGTGAGGCGGTCGCGGTTGCAAGAGACACAAAGCGGGGTGAAGCCGACAATCCGACCTTGCTTCGCCGTGACGGGCACATTGTCGAAGTGAACAGGTCGCGGGGCACCGATCTTGCTGGGGATCGCCTGAATCTCAACGAAGGACAGCGAGAACGACTCGGAGCCTTATTCGCGTGGCTCATCGAAGGACGCCCAGCTCCTGACAACATGATCGCCGAGGCCTCGCGACGAAGCGGGTTTACGATCCCCCAAATCAACGGCGTCTGGACGAAGGTCATGACCTACCTGAATCGCAGTCGCGATGAAGGAGCGCAGATCGAGACGATCGAAGAGCTCGGGTTTCACCTTGTCGAAGTAGCCGGCGTGATCGGCCCCGATGATGTGCCTGAACGCGCAAGGTACTCGGGTACCCGGCGACCGTGAGCGCGATCCAGCACGCTTACGAATGGCGTCGATAGAGGAGAGTGCCTAGATGGCGAAAAAGCGCGTTCCGGGGTTTGACCTTGCGGCGATCATCTCCCGCATGGGCGCGTCCATTGACCACGTCGAGGATAACGGTCAAGTCGATTTCGACCTCGATGACATTCCTGGATTCGCCCACGTGAAGGATGGGGCCTTGCGCCTGTCCTTTTTCATCGCGTGGGATCCGGAACCCACCCGGGCGCGTACATTCGGCAAGTTTTTGATTGTCCACGGCGATGTCGAAGTGATAGAGCTTCCGGACGGTACAGCACTTCGATTCCTCGTCACTCTCCCGGTCGAAGACGTACCAGAAGATCAAGGGTGGGCTCGGGACGTTGCCGCTGAAGCGCGCGGACTCAGGCGCCTCTGGGAGGACACGCCGCAGGACGAGGAGATGGTTGAGTCCCTCACCGCCGCGGGTATCGCGGCGCCGCACCTCGGCTCGCGTCAAATCGACGAACTCAGAACCTTCGGTCCATGGCATTGGGGTACGCGGTACATCGACCCGAGAGACTTGTACTCATTCAACGTCGATCTTGTCGCAAGCGTCATCGCCAAACGCGGACATCTATTCGCCATGTCGCACGCCGGTCACGGTTGGAATAGTTACGGTCTCAACTTGGTGACAGGTCAGGGACCGATCGCTGTCTTTGTGCAGCATGGATATGGAGGTTCCTTCATGCGCCCGATCTCGGCCCAGATGGACATCAACTCCAGCTATGCGCGCATCGCCACTCTCTTCGACGCGACCCGCGCTAGGCACAATGAGCCGCCTCGGTGGTTGTTATATCGCTCCGACTTCCGCGGTGCGTCTGGAATCCTCGACCTCCAATCGATCAATGGAGGCGACGTAGACGGTTCGCCGGGGATCGACCTCGAATTCGAGCAGTCGTACCTCGCAATGGCCGAGTTCGATCGAGATGACGAGTCGAGGCTATTTAGTAAAGCCGCTGAACTCTTGGGCGATGTTGCGCCCTTCAACGACCGCGACTGAGTCGATGACCGTGTGGGTAGTTCGCTACCTATTCACGCAGGATCATTTCCCGCACACTGTCCAGTATGAAGATTCAGTACACCACATGCAGCATCTGCGGGAGAGAGTTCCGCAAGAACAGCCTCGGTCCGACCGGCGAGCCCCGCCACCTCGTTCAGGTCAATCGATTCTGTGATCCGCAAAGAATCGCCGGCACACGAGTGCCTACGACTCGACTCGACTTTGCTTCGCTGAACCGTGCTCAATTCGTATCCGGTGGTCTGCCGGGGCTTGGGCGACGACGGTGAGGGTGAGTGCCTCGCCCGGCACTGGCACTGCTGACGCGTAGCTGAGCCAGGCACTCGGGGGGAGCAAAGTTACTTCACCGGCTTGCGCATACTGAAACTGTCGTTGCCATGGTTGTTGACGCCGGTCGAAAAGAGCTCCACTAGTGCCCGCGCGGCGAAAGTGGCACTGTTTTCAGTCGGCGCTATCGGCTGATCGGTGCTGCGACTCACAGGGCAACCGCGTCAGCGAGTGCAGACTCTGAGATCGACGGCTTGAGCAACTGTGCAGGGAAGATGTTGATGTCGTCGCGGCCGAACAGCGTGCGCGTCTCCTCCATGAGGCCGGAAGCTCGCATAAGCACGTTGCCATCTGCTTCGTCCATGTGCACGACGATGTCGATGTCGCTGTCTGGCCCCGCATCCCCGCGGGCGACCGAGCCGAACAGTCGGGGCTGCGTCGCGTTGTATTTCGTGAGAAGCGCCTCGAACTCGTGTCGGCGCGCGTTGAGCAGCTCCCGCAAGGCGCGCGTCTCAGGTGTCGCGGCGGTAATCGACATGTTTTGAGGATACCGGGGGGGCTAGAGCAGTGGGGCTGCCGGCGGGGTGTGGGTGATCGATACGAAGCGGTATGCCGGCCCGGCGCCCCAGAAGCGGGTGGAGGGCGGCATTATCGGACCGCGGGTTGAGCTGTTGATGTACCGGGGCCGCGATAAGACCGCCTAGTAGATGGCGTGATTAAGCGAGTCGAGCATGTGCGCTCTGCGGTCGACGGCGCGCCCCTGCACCGGGTTTTTTGCTTCGTTGCCGCCGAGTTGGGAGCGTTCCTACTGCTTCATTCTTTACTATCGGTAAAATCGATAATAGTATCGAGAATATGAGAGAACAGCCGCCGCTCATCGCGCCCGTGTTTCGGTCGGACGGTCAGGCGCGTCTGCTCGCAGCCTTACTGCTGGCGGGTGATGAGCTGAGCATCCGCGACCTGGCTGGTAGCGCCAACCTTGCGTACGCCACCGCCCACGGCGAGATCACGCGGTTGCTCAACGCTGGCATTCTGCGAGAACGTCAAGTGGGGCGCTCTCGGTTGATCTCTGAGAATCCAGACAGTGCGCTCGTGAAGCCGCTGCGCGACATCCTGCTCGTGGTTTCTGGGCCGGTGGCTCTATTGTCAGTGGCTCTCGCGAGCATCGAGGGTGTGCAGCGTGCCTTTTTATACGGTTCCTTCGCCGCCCGAGCGCTTGGCTCGGATGGGCCGGCTCCGAACGATATTGACCTGATGGTGATCGGCACCCCGGATGCGACCGCGGTGTACGCGGCATGTCGACAGATCGAGCAGTCGGTGGGGAGGCCGATCAACCCGACCATCCTGACGCCGGCTGAGTTTGATGAGACGTCGGGCTTTCTCGAGAGTGTGCGGTCTGGGCCGATCGTTTCGGTTGTTGGGAGTGCGGCGTGAGAAGGGTGTTGACTGCTGCGCAACGAATGACTGTGGACGCGCTTGCTGCAGACGGGGTCATGAGAACGGGGCCAAGTCAAGCTCGCCACACATGCGACTCTCTCTCGCAAGCTCGCAACTGTCTGGAACAATCGGAGATGCTCAAGTTAAGGCCGTCTAGGGCCGAGTTGCCCTTTCTTGACAGCGATGAATCGGTTTGAGCGAATTGGCAATTTTGGAGACTTGTAGGACACTGTTGGCGTTCACGGCTTGGCCGCGGCGAAACGGGCAAGACGGTCTAGGGCGGCGGAGTTGACGATTCTGATTCGGGAGGGGTCGGGTTCTTGGCGCGAGCCGGCAAGTAGCGGCTATCTGAACGAAGCCGACTTACAAGGTCTGCTTCTCGCGCATCCGAATCTAATCCCCGGGGTGGACGGCGACGTGGCAGTTTGCGCTGAGTTTCAGAGTGCCGTGGGCCCTGCCGACCTGCTGGTCATCGACGGCTCGGGTGCCATCACGATCGTTGAGTGCAAGCTCGCTGGTAACCCTGAGGTGCGACGCAGGATCGTCGGCCAGATTCTTGATTACGCATCGCGGCTCTGGAAGCTACCCGTCGCTGAGCTCGAGTCTCGTTGGGTGCGTGCAACGCGGGCTGGTCAATCTCCTTTCGACGTTGTTGACGATGACGACGGGAGACTTCGAGAAGCTGTGCAACGCAACCTCGACGATGGGAGTTTTCAACTTGTGCTTGCCGTTGACAGCCTGAACGAAGACCTGAAACGCATGGTGGAGTACCTCAATCACGCGACGCTGCCTAGCATTTCAGTTGTTGCCGTTGAATACGCGCGTGCGCGCGAAGGCTTAGTCGAAATCCTGATCCCCAACGTTTACGGGACTGAACTCGCCGAAGCGAAGGCTGCCTCCGGTGCTGGCCGACGCGAGCGGTGGGGTGTTGACGACGTAACCAGTTGGACCAGCGAACATGACCCGGATGGCCTCGACTCCATTTTGACGCTCATCCAAGAACTCGGTGCGGCGGGGTTTGGCCTGTCGGGTGGTCGAGCGCTAACACCGTCCATGAATGCAAGCATTACCGTCGCTGGTGTGGGGCAGAAGTGGCCAGTTAGTGTTTATACCGACGCAGTGCGAGGGGCCTTGATCGAAGTGCGTTTTCCGGATTTCAAAATGCGCCCCGACATTGCGGAACGAATGGTCGCTGAGCTCGAGAGCATCGAAGGTATCCCGATTCCGCTGGCGGAGGTCAGAAGTTCCGGCTTCAGTAAGCGGCCGAACCTAGCTGCGCGTGAGTTCACTCCCTCGATGGTGAAAGAGATGGTGGCTGGGCTGCTTCGAGCGTGGGCGTGACGGCACCTGTCGTCAGGGTGCTGAAGAAGGCGGTCGCCGCACAGCCGAGAATTCCCTTGAGGCATCGCCTCCCGCGGATACGCTAGTGATGCGACTCCTGTCAGACGCCGCCGGTAACCTGACCCCCTTCAGGATGGCGCACCAATTGAGGCGGAGGTGATCCCCATGGCTACGAAGTTTGAATTCCGACTAATCGGTGGCAATGCTCCCGAGGGTGAGCTCGAGGCCGATCAGCTCATCGCGATCGTGCAGAGCCTCAAAGAGGTTGCGACCCGGCTCGGTCGCGCCGAGACCAACGCCGGGGCAGTTGGCCGCCCGTCGAAACGAACGCAGCGGGTCGCCAAGCTGACGATCGGGCTGGCCCCTGGCAGTACGAGGGTGTTGGTTCGTCGTGCGGACGACGCGGACGCACTTGATTTCGATCTCCAAGAAGAGCTTTCGTTCGACGAGAAGTTCCAGGCGATCGTCGAGTCCATCGCAGTCGACGAGCGACCGGACTGGGTGACAGACACGCTCGCGCATGCAGCCGGGGAACTGCGCGCAGCGCTGGAGAGAGCGGCGCCCACGGTGGAGTTCGCGGTCGGAGGCGAGGTGCGTCGCACGTTTCAGACAGCAGAGACGCGCAAGGAGACGTGGAAGCTGGCTGACGCGACAGGCCTGACCGAGACCGTGACCTTTGTCGGTCGCCTCCGCGTCGTGAACCTCGACACACATCGCCTCCAAGTGACGGATGACGTGGGCAACAAGATCGCGCTGCCGAACGTCCTCGACGACGCCACGGCGGGCCGGCTGCTTGACCAGTACGTCTCAGTGGTCGGCGCGCCGGAGCGAGATCCATTGGGGAGGTTGACGCAGGTGCATGAGGCAGTCATCCACGCGGCAGAACCGATCCCGGGAGCGATCGGAGTGCGCGAGGCTGTGTCGCTTGACGACATCCTCGCCGGTGCAAGAGGGCCGGCACTTGGGGGCATTCCCGGACTGACCGATGACGAGGCCGAGTCCTTCCTCGAGGCGATCGGTCGCTAGATGGCGAGCGCTGATCAGGCGGTCCTGTTAGACACAGACGTCTTTAGCGCCCTGTACGTCACGTCTCATGAGATCGCGCTAAAGCAGCGTCATCCTATCGATTCGTGGCGCGCCGCCCTAACGGGTTCTCGCCCACTGATCGCATTTCAAACTCGTGCAGAAGTGCTGGCAGGTGCTTACCTCGCTGACTGGGGAGCGCGGCGCCTCACCGAGCTTTACGTGCAACTTGACCGCACCCCGACGGTCGACGAAGACGTGGACGTCATCGAGGCGTACGCGCGGTTGCAAGCTGATGCCCGGAAGTCGGGTCATCCGCTCGGGGAGGCGCGGAATCACGTCGGCGACCGGTGGATCGCGGCATGTGCCATCGCAAAGGGCCTCCCGCTTCTGACGGGAAACCGTCGCCACTTCGAAAACGCCCCCGGGCTCTCACTCGTCAATCTGTAGAACGGCTAGCGTGTTCGGAAGGCACGTGATTCGACCGACCTTACGCGGGCTCTCTACTAGCGGGCCTTCGGGGCCGGGTTTCACGAACTCGACCCGCATGCACAGGACTTCACCTGACGGAGGTCGGGGCCCAGTTCCATCGTTTCCGACAGGAGGGCCTCGATGGCTGACCAGATGAGCGACGCCGGGTTTGATGCATTCGCGGCGCGGCTGGCTGACCCAGCGACACCAGCACCGGGCGTATCCGATGTCGCTATCGGTGACGCTGCTGCGGCCCGTGGCCGTGCCCTGACGCTGCGCGAGCATGGCAGCGAACAGAGTGTTGACACCGTTCTGAGGCAAGCAGGCCGCACCGGCTTGGGTTATCCGTCGAAGAACGCCCAACGCGCTGTGCGCGGGCTGTTGCCGGAGCACTCGTAGCGGCCGGGCGACGCAAGCCGAGCATCCATACTGGCGCGTGCCACAAGAACGGGCAGCACCCGCTAGCGTGATGGGATGCGCCGCTTTCTTGCCCCCATACTTGTGACCCTCGCGATTGTCGCGCTGTTCGCCGGCATCGGGGTCTGGGCGTTCTCGGGCGTCTTCAGCGCACAGAGCGGCGACAGCACTGAGAGCGGTTCGAGGAGCGAAGGCGGGCCAGGGCCCTCCGTCAACAATCGTGAAGACGATGAAGATTTCGGCGAAGTTGCGGTGTATGACGTGCTTGCCGATGGCACGCTTGACCCGCAGGCCGAGGGCGTGACGGCCGAGGTGTGGGACCTGTGGGTGCGGCTCATCGGCGCCGAAACGGCCGGTCAGTCGATCATCCAGTTTCGCGCGGGCGACGCGCCCGACAGTGACACGCTCGCCTACGTGTACCAGGACGAGGATCCCCAGTACTTCACGCTCGCGATCAACCTGGCGACGGCGGATGATCCGCAGCTGCTTGTCTCGACGCTGGTGCACGAGTATGCGCACGTGTTCTCGTTTGCTCCCGCCGAGTTCGATACGCAGGCGTCGTCGTGTGACACGATCGCCCTTGCCGAGGGATGCGCCTTCGGCGACTCGTACCTCTGGGCGTTCTACGAGGCGTTTTGGGCGGGGTATGCCGAGCATCCGGACCTTGAAAATGTCGACGAAGACATTGCTTACGAGTTCTATCTTGCCAACGAGGATGACTTCATCAGCGACTACGCGGCGACCAACTTCAGCGAAGACTTCGCCGAGAGCTTCATGACCTTCGTGATCGAAGACGACTGGTCGGCCGACTCGCCGACGGGGGCGAAGCTCGAGTTCTTCATGCAACATCCCGAGCTGGTTGAGCTGCGGGAGCAGATGCGGGCGCGGGCGCCGCGGGAGTTGGGGTTGGGGTGAGGGGTTGAGGCGGTCCACCTTAATTGCTTCGCGAGCCGCTGTCAGCCAGCGCGTACCACGATGCTGTGGCGATGTGAACCGATCCCGGCAAAAGCGGTTCGCGATTGCTCCCGCCAACTTCCGGGGATTTGTCGTAGGTTGAAGCCATGAGTGCACGCGGGTCTGATCGAGTTCGGTTCCGTATCCCGGCGAACCTCAAAGACGAACTCGAGACTGCGTCTGCGATGCTCGGACTCAACACATCCGATTTCGTCAAGCAGGCAGCGCTGCAGGCCGCGCGAACGACAATCACCGAAGAGCGGCACATGGTTCTCGGCGCAGAGACGTGGCAGACGTTCACGGCCACCATCGACCGGTCCGGCGGATTCATCGAAGGTCTCGCGGATCTGCTGAGGCGCCGGTCGGTCTTTGCACCAGAACAGGAGGTGCGGTGATGGCGTTCAAGGGTGAAGTGCTGACCGTCAGCGAGTTACTCGCACGGGCTGCCGCAACTTTGCCTGAGGCAGTGCCGCCCGTGAGTGCGTCGGCAGGTGATGCCTCCGGCGTGCGACATACCGCGGCGGGGAATGCGCGGCATTGTTCCGAGCTGATCGCCCACGGTGAATCGCTCGATGTCGGCTGGCGGTTCGGAATACTACAGACGCTCGACGACTACGTTTCGACCGTGCGTCGCGGAGGCATCGGGCTCGGTGCGGCGGTATTCGCAGAGGAACCACCCCGCACCGGATCGCCTGAACTCGATGCTGCCTTCGCGGCATTGGCAGATCACCTGGCCGAGCGTGATGGATGGGAAGCACCGAGGTGGGTCCACGACGCTGACCGAGCCGTCGTTTCGTGGTACCCGGCGGTGCCGTCCATCTTCCGTCAAGAAGCTGACGCCGATAGCCCGCGCGCGTTCCGCCAGCGAGGTCTGTTCATCACCGAGCGATCTCTGGCACGTGCGTGAGCGATCGCAGCAACGATCTTGATGCAGCGAAGCTTCTTGAGTTGTTCGGAGAACTATCTGATCGACTCGGGGCTCACGGCCAGCGGGCGCAGATGTTCGTTGTGGGCGGGGCTGCGATGGCCCTTGAGTACGAAGGAGGTCGCGTCACCCGAGATGTTGACGCGCTCTTCGAGCCAGCAGCCGAGTTTCGGGTTATCGCCGCGGAGGTAGGCGAGTCACACGGGCTAGAGCCAGATTGGATCAACGACGCGGCGAAAGGCTTCATGCCGGGGCCCGATGAGAACCCACGAATCGTCTTTGAGTCGGACGCGCTACTGATTCGGGTGCCGTCGCCCGAGTATCTGCTCGCCATGAAGCTTTATGCGGCACGAGACGAACGCGACTTGGCCGACGCTGCCACCCTCTACATCGCAGCGGGCTACTCGTCCACCGAAGAAGGTCTAGCCCTTCTTGAGCGCACCTATCAAGCCTCCCAGCTGCTCCCACGGCATCAGTACATCGTTCAAGACGTCACACAAAGTGCGGCGACTCAGCGAGCGGCAAGTGGCAATTCCGAATCATTATCGTCGTGGGTCGAACCTGTTTGAACACTGCACTCGATACCGACTTTGATTCGGCGGATGCCCGGCCCAGCTCGCTCGTTCATCGCTCGTCCGCCTAACATTCCGGTTGGCATCGCGCGAGCTCATCCAGACTACGGCCGCCCCGGGCAGCACTGCGATAAGCCCGACGAGCCCGAACGCGACACTCGCGGCACGGCTTGCGCTTGCGGTCTCTCCGGCCAACGGCAGCACGGCGGCGGCGGCGGCCTCGCGCAATCCCCAGCCGCTGATCGTGGTCGGGATCCGCGTCGTCAGCAAGATCAGCGGCACGAGCGTCAGGACTGCGCCGATGCGCAGGCTGAGCCCCACCGCGAGAGCTCAGAAAGCGAACGCGGCGAGGATGCAGGCGGTCGTGCCTGCGCTAAGAGCAATCT